>ENA-ORRO01003077-ORRO01003077.1-human-gut-metagenome-genome-assembly--contig:-NODE-3077-length-9923-cov-5.071950_pt1 | contig 9923 bp, 8 predicted proteins | sample MGYA00242176_ERZ509136 | MGnify/ENA primary metagenome ERZ509136 (study PRJEB26280, sample SAMEA2338644) | human gut metagenome | biome: human gut; feature: human-associated habitat; material: faeces... | reverse complement strand
GTGTCGATCACCACGCGGCTCGGCGCGCCGCGGCAGCTGATCTGCCAGTGCTGCGGGATGCCGCTCGAGGAGGCGTCGCTCAGCCGTGAGCCGGACGGAGCCATCAACGAGGACTACTGTAAATGGTGCTACGCCGATGGCAAATTCGCCTATACGAGCATGGACAAGCTCATCGACTTCTGTGCGGAGCACATGGCGAGCGAGCAATGGCCTGCCGGGCAGGTGCGCGCGTACATGGCGGGGATCCTGCCGACGCTCAAGCATTTCCCCGGCCACGGTGATACCGCTGAGGACAGCCACACCGCGCTGGCCGTGACCTACAAAACGCTCGACGAGCTGCAAGCCTGCGAGCTGCTGCCTTTTGCGGCGGACACCGGCCTGCACGCCGTCATGGTCGGGCATATCGCCGCACCGAATGTGACCGGCGACGGCACCCCGGCCACCCTTTCGCCGCAGCTTGTCGCGCTGATCCCCGACGCGGAAAACACCCTCATCGTCACCGACTCGCTGGCGATGGATGCCATCACCGCCGCCTACACCCCCGGCGAGGCCGCCATGCAGGCCCTTCAGGCGGGCTGTGATGTACTTTTGATGCCCAACTCCCTGCCCGAGGCCTACGCCGCCGTCCTGGAGGCTGTGCAAAACGGCACGATCTCCGAGGAACGCTTGGACCGGAGTGTCAATAAAATCCTGCTGTACAAGCAGCAATTTGCATCGTAGGGCGGCCGGTCCTCTGGCCGCCGCCAACCGCGCCGTAACAAAAGAGGTACTCTATGTCCAACACCATCTGGGCCGTTGACGGCTCGTTTTTTGCCCAGCGCCTTTCGGGCATCCAGCGCTATTCCATCGAGCTGCTCGCCGCGCTGGACCGCATCGTCCCGCCGGGCTTTGTCGAAATTGTCACCCCGCAGGGCGTTGAAACGCCGCACTATACCAATATAAAGGTCGTTTCCTTCGGCACGCACAGGGGCGGCGTCTGGCAACAGCTCGACTACCCGCGCTACCTCCGGCAGCGCGGGGCCGGGGGACTTGCCACCTGCAATGTCATCCCGCTGTTCGGTTTCCGCGGCATTGCCGTTGTGCACGATGTCTGCTACCGCGCGCGCCCGGACTTTTACACCGACCCCCGCGGGCGGCTGAGCGCTGCATGGCACTGCCTGCAATACTGCCGCATTGCCAAAAGGGCTGAGCGCATCATCACGGTGTCAGAATTCTCCAAATCGGAAATTGCCAAATATTACGGCGTTCCTGCGTCGAAAATGGACGTTGTCTACAACGCCTGGCAGCAGATGCAGCGCATTGCGCCCGACGAGAGCATTTTTGCCCGGCACCCACAGCTCAAGCCCGGTCAATACTATTTCAGCATGGCGAACCTGCTCAAAAACAAGAACTTCCCGTGGGTGCTGCGCGCGGCCGGGGCCAAGCCCGACGCCGTGTTTGCCATTGCGGGCGGCGGCAGCCTTGCCGCCGAGGCCGAGCGCCTCGGCCTGGCCGACCTGCCCAATGTGCTGTATCTGGGGTATGTCAGCGACGGTGCAGCCAAGGCGCTGATGGCTCACTGCAAAGCCTTTCTTTTCCCGACGCTCTATGAGGGCTTCGGCATCCCGCCGCTGGAGGCCGCCGCCTGCGGTGCGCCGCAGATCATCGTCAGCGACACCCCTTGTATGCGGGAGGTCTACGGCCCCTGCGCCGCCTACATTGACCTGACCGCGAACCCCGGCGACGTCGATGACGTCACCCCGGCCACGGCTCCCACCGCCGCCCTTCTCGAAAAATACAGCTGGGACAAGAGCGCTGAAAGGCTGCTGCAAATTCTGGCAAAATAAGGATGTTATCATGACGAATGAAGAGGCATTAAAAAAATTCCTGCTGGACATAGACTGCTTGAATGAATTGCTTCCGTGGACGGGGAAATTTAACCTGTTTGATGTGCTTCGCATTTCACGCACTGAAATACGTCACAGCAATATGCTGGCGTGGCTTTTGAATGCAAATGAAAACCATGGCATGGGTGATGCGTATGTAAAAGCGCTGGTGCAAAAACTGGTGGCGAATGATAGTGCTGGGCGGTACGATGTGTTCCAACTGGCATTGATGGATTTTTACAGCTTTACAGTACAGAGGGAGTGGAACAATATAGATATTTTGCTCACCTCCAGCGAAGAAAAAACACTGATAGCATTTGAAAATAAGGTTGGGTCGCATGAGCACAGTGACCAACTGAACCGGTATCGAAAAATCCTTGAAAAAGCGTACCCGGACTATTGCAGAATCTATCTGTATCTGACACCAGACGGGGAATTGCCGAGTGATGAAGAGTACTGGGATGTGATGACCTATCTGGATATTGTTGAAACACTGGAAAGTGTTTCAGGCGGCATCGACTTGATTCCGGATGTGCGGTTGATGATTGACAACTATATAGCGATTATCAGGAGAGATATTGTGGACGACCAACAGTTGATAGAGATATGCGATAAAATATACAAAAAACATCAAAAAGCACTGGACCTCATATTTGAACACCGCGTGAATAACCGCGGGCAAATCGCAGCGGCGGTCAGAGAAACCCTACAGCAGATGAGCGATGAGGGTAGTATCGTTTTTGACGAAAATTCAACGGATTCCTGGCTGTGCTTCCACACAAAAGAAATGGACGCAGTACTGCCGCCGCTGTCTGCAAACAATGGGTCATGGGGCAACAGCAACATCTATAACTATTGGTTTGGCAGAACGGATGAATCCCTTTCGCTTGTCTTTGAACTCGGCGGCTGGAATTTGCCAGAGGACAAAAAGAAAATTCAAAATAAAATTATAGACATCGCAAAACCAAACGACAAAAAGCGGGAAGGTTATCGGTACAAGCGTGTTTATTCAAAAAAATATGGGATTGATACCGAAAATGATTTGCAGACAGAAGTCCGTGAGCAGGTGACAAAAGCCATTGCGGATTTGAAGAACTGGGAGAAGAAACTTCTTATAAAATTGCAGCAAAATTAAAAATGGGGCATAGCTCGCGACATGAGCTATGCCCCATTCTTAACGGGGATAAAAGAGTGTGATGATGTATGAACTTTACTACATCCCGAACTTTCTGTCCAACGTCCTGTATTGCAGCGTCTCGGACAGATGCGCCGTGTCCAGTACCTCGCTGCCGTCGAGATCGGCCACGGTCCGGGCCACGCGCAGAATGCGGTCATAGGCCCGGGCGCTGTAGCCCAGCCGCTCAAACGCGCTGCGCAGGATCTTCTCGGCGGCAGGGGTCATGCGGCAGTAGCGCCGCAAGGCACCGGACGGCAGCTGCGCGTTGCACCGCACGCCGGGCAGGGCCTTGTACCGCTCCCGCTGCAAAGCACGCGCCGCCATGACCCGGGCGCGCACGTCGGCGCTGGACTCACCGCCCTGCTCGGACGCAAGGTCGTCGTACTCCACGGGCAGGGCCTCGACGTGTAAGTCAATGCGGTCCAGCAGCGGGCCGGAGATGCGCCGCCGGTAGGCATCCACCGCGCTCGGCGTGCAGGTACACTCCCGCGTCGGATGGCCTAAATAGCCGCACTTGCAGGGATTCATGGCGGCCACCAGCATGAACCTGCACGGGTAGGACGCCGTGCCGTGTACGCGGCTGACGGTGACCCTGCCGTCCTCCAGCGGCTGGCGCAGCACCTCGAGCGTATCGCGGGCAAACTCGGGCAGCTCGTCCAGAAACAGCACGCCGTTGTGCGCCAGACTGACCTCGCCGGGGCGGGGGACAGACCCGCCGCCCACAATGGCTGTCGAGCTGACGCTGTGGTGCGGGCTGCGGAAGGGCCGCTGCTTGATAAGCCCCGTGCCGCCGCGCAGCAGCCCGGCCACGGAGTAGATGGCGCTGGTCTCGAGCGCCTCCTCGTAGGTCAGCGGCGGCAGAATGCCCGGCAGCCGCTTGGCAAGCATGGATTTTCCGGTTCCGGGACTTCCGATCACGATCAAATTATGCCCGCCTGCAGCGGCGATCTCCATGGCGCGGCGGGCTTCGCTCTGGCCGCGTACGTCGGCCATGTCCGGCCCCAGCCAGACGCCGTCCTCGTCGTACCCCTCGGGCGTTGCCGGGGTCAGGGGCGTTGCGCCGCAGAGGTGCAGCACTACATCCTGCGCACTGCGGGCCGGGTAGACGGTCAGTCCCTCGGCCACGGCGGCCTCGGCGGCGTTTTCGGCAGGCAGAAACAGCTCCTTCACGCCGTTCTGCACCGCGGCCAGCGCCATTGGCAGCACGCCGGTCACGGGGCGCAGCGTGCCGTCCAGGCCCAGCTCCCCTAAAAACGCCCGTTCGCTGCCGGGGACGGGCAGCTTGCCCTGCGCGGCCAGAATGCCCACGAACACCGGCAGGTCATATACCGGCCCGGTCTTGCGCACGTCGGCGGGGGCCAGGTTGATGGTAATACGGCTGGCGGGCCACTCGTAGTGCAGGTTCTTGATGGCGCTGCGCACCCGCTCACTGCTCTCCTTCACCGCCGAATCCGGCAGGCCCACCAGATTGAACTGCGGCAGCCCGCCGGACAGATCGGCCTCCACCTGCACAATGTACCCGGCTAACCCGGTCACGCCGAGGCTTGTCACTTTTGCATACATAGGCGGCTCCCTTTACAGTTTTTCCACGCCGGGAATCAGCGCGGGGGCATACATGACTTCGGAATGGTTGTCCAGCACAAGCTCCCGGTGCAGCAGCTGCCCGGTCTGTGCGTCCAGTGTCTCCTTGTAAATCTTCGACACACGGTAATATTTGCCGCCCTCTTTTTGGAAGTGGTGCCCTTCCTCCACAATGCGGTAGCGGCAGGGCAGGGGGCGCTCACAGCGCAGCTCGGCGTAGAGGTTGTCCTCATCGCACCACAACAGCAGCTGGAACGTCTGGTCCGTCTCATTTTTAAAACGGTAGTCGCCGTTATTGTAAAACACCGACGTGCCGGAACTGAACGGCACCCGCGGCCCCTCGTCGGGGGCCAGCGCGTCGGAGTGCTTGTGGAACTCGGTCACGGTCAGAGGGCTTACCAGCACAACGCGGTGAATCGTGTTTGCCAGGTTGCACAGCCCGCCGCCGATGCCCGGCAGAATATGATTACGCACCAAAATCCGTCCATCCCGGTAGCCCTTGCGCTTGGTCGTCTTGCCCACCCGATGCCAGAAGGAAAACGTCTCGCCCGGGCGGATGAGAATGCCGTTGAGCCTTTCATTGGCAAGGCGGATGTTGACGGCCTTGTTCTCCTGCAAGACTGGGTCGATGCCCTTGCCGCGCTTGATGAGGTGCGAACTGTACTGCGCCACTATGCAGGGCAGAGGCGCGGTATCCTGCGTGTCGGCATAGTTTTCCTGCGCGAAAAAATTCTTGATATGGCGCTTGCAGATTTCCTTTTGCAGCGCAATTTTGTAACAGGTCGGGCTGATATCGCAGAACATGAAACTGCCTCACTTTCCTATGCCGTCCAAACGGCCCCGGCGGCGCGGGTCACGGTGGTAAAACCAGAGGATGACTTTTTCCAGCACACGCTTTTTGCCATAGTGCGTCTCGCCGGGCAGCCGGATGAAATCCACCAGGATGCTGTCCAGCCCGGCGCTGTTCGCGCCGCGGATATCCCGGAACACCTGGTCGCCGACGCAGACGACCTGCTCGGGCGGCAGGCCCAGTATGGCGCAGGCCCGGCGGTAGGCAGCGGGGTCGGGCTTGCCCGCCTCGGCAATAAAAAGCGTGCGGATATTGCGGTTGAATCGCTCAATGCGCACGGCAGAATTGTCGGAAAGCAGCAGTGTTTTCAGCCCCAGGCTGTGGATGTGGCGGAACAGCGCGTCCACCTCGGGCGTGGAATCGTCGCCGTGGTGGACAAGCGTGTTGTCAATGTCAAACAGAATGCCTTTGTAGCCCAGCGCGGCCAGCTTTTCATAGTCGATGGCAAATACGCTGGGAACATGGGCCGTGGGGTACCAACGCTCAAGCATGCGGGGCCTCCATATAGTCGCAGACGGTGTTGATCTGGTCGGCGATATCCCCGCCAAAAGCGTGCGCAAAAAAGGCACTGCCGATGGTGAAATACGCGGCCCCGGTAGCTTTGATTTCATCCAACCGGGCAAAGCTGTTCACACTGCCCGCCAGGCAGATCGGCGCATGGACCGCCGCGATGAACGCACGGTTCAGCGCCGCCGCGGCGCCGGTATAGCGGTAGCCCAGCAGATCAATGCCGTCCACGCCCTTGGCTAAATAGCCCTCGGCCTCGCAGATCATCTCCGCCGGGGTGCCGTGCAGGATAGAGGGACGGCCAGAAATTTGCCCAACGAAGGGCATATACCGCAGCCCATGGGCGCGGCAATAAGCATGGACGGCGTCAGAGTAGACCGTACCCATCAGGATATCACACCCGCAGGCAGCGGCCATTTCGGCCCCGTGCAGGCATTCAGGCTCGGTGTAGGCGATGACCTCCAAACAAGTCGTCTTGCCGCAGGCTTTCATCTGGGCAAACAGGGCCTGCATCTCGGCGAAGGGAAGCCCTTCCTCTTTAAAGCCCCAATACCGGGCGTGGGTGTGCTGACACCGGGCAAAGACTGCGGCGGCATCGGGCACAGTGACGTCGTTGTGAGTCAGCATGACGATGAGTTCAGGCGTATGTTTCATATAGGTCCACGGCTTTCCTTGGATATAATCATCGATGTGCAGAGCAGATACCTTCACTATACACTGGAAAACGCCGTTTGGCAAGGGCAAAAGGCGAAAGAAACTGTAAAAAACAGGCAAAAATAACCAAAATTCGATTGACAGGCTACGGCAAAGTTGGTATATTTAGAGTATACCTAAGTTAGTATTTCCTATGGAAAGTGAAGGTGTTTTACTTATGTATCAGGATATGTATGAGCGTTGGCTCGCTGCCGAGCTGGACGACGCTGACCTCAAGCCCGAGCTGGAAAGCGTCAAGGGCGACGATGCCGCCATTCAGGACCGTTTTGCTGTGGCCCTGAAGTTCGGTACCGCGGGCCTGCGCGGCGTCATCGGTGCAGGCACCAACCGTATGAATATTTACGTTGTCCGTCAGGCGACCCAGGGCCTTGCCAACTGGGTCAAGACCCAGGGCGGCAGCCAGACCGTTGCCATCAGCTATGACAGTCGCATCAAGAGCGACCTGTTCGCCAGGACCGCTGCCGAGGTGCTGGCCGCCAACGGCATCAAGGTCCGCATCTACAGCGCCCTTATGCCCGTGCCCGCGCTGAGCTTTGCGACCCGCTATTACAACTGCAACGCCGGTATCATGGTCACGGCCAGCCACAACCCCGCCAAGTACAACGGCTACAAGGTCTACGGCGCGGACGGCTGCCAGATCACGCTGGAGGCTGCCGAAAAAATTCTGGCAGCTATCGAAAAAATTGATTGCTTTGACGATGTCCGGCTGGCAGATTTTGACGCTGCCGCCGCCGCGGGCCGCATTGTGACAATTGACGAAAAATGCCTCGATGATTTTGTGCAGGCTGTCTATGACCAGCGCGTCGGCGACGGCGCGGGCATCGACGCGCTCAAGCTCGTCTACACTCCGCTGAACGGCACGGGTCTGGAATGTGTGAAAAAGCTGCTGAAAAAGCTCGGCGTGACCCATGTGACCGTTGTGCCCGAGCAGGAAAAGCCCGACGGCGACTTCCCGACCTGCCCCTACCCGAACCCTGAGATCCGCGAAGCTATGCAAAAAGGCTTGGAGCTGTGCGACAAGGTCCGCCCCGATCTGCTGCTGGGCACCGACCCCGACTGTGACCGCTGCGGCACCGCCGTGCCCGACGGCAAGGGCGGCTACCGCCTGATTACCGGCAACGAGATGGGCATCATCCTGCTGGACTATATCTGCCGCACCCGTCTGGCACAGGGCACGATGCCCGCCGACCCCGTGGCGGTAACGACCATCGTTTCCACCGATATGGCAGCGCCGGTGGCAAAAAAATACGGCGTCGAGCTGCGCCGCACCCTGACCGGCTTTAAGTTCATCGGCGAGCAGATCGGCAAGCTGGAGGCCGAGGGGCGTCCCGAACGCTATATCTTCGGCTTTGAGGAGAGCTACGGCTACCTGTCCGGCGGCCACGTCCGCGACAAGGACGCTGTCAACGCGACGCTGCTGGTCTGCGAGGCCGCGGCCTGGTACGCCCAGCAGGGCAAGACGCTGCTGGACGCCATCGAGGCATTGTACAGGGAGTTCGGTTACTACCGCAATGCGCTGTGCAGCTTTGCCTTTGAGGGCGAGAGCGGCATGCACACGATGCAGGAGCTGATGAAGAAGCTGCGCGCCAACGCCCCGGAGGACATTGCCGGGTACAAGGTGGAGGCCGTCGTGGACTACGACACCGACGGCACCGGCCTGCCCCGCGCCAACGTGCTGGAATACCATCTGGACGGCGGGCATAAGCTGATGGTCCGCCCCTCCGGCACCGAGCCGAAAATTAAAGTTTATCTTTCCGCCGTCGGTGAAACCGAGGCAGCCGCCGATGCCGTGAACGCCGCGCTGGCCAAAGCCGCCGCGGACATGATGAAAGCGTGAACGGTATGGCAATTCTGAAATTGACCCCGAGCTGCAAGGATTATCTGTGGGGCGGCAGCCGCCTGCGCACCGATTTCGGCATCAAGAGCGACCTTGAACCGCTGGCCGAAGCGTGGGTGCTGTCCTGCCACCCGGACGGCCCGAGCTACCTGCCCGACGGCACGACGCTGGCGGACTACGTGGCCGCGCACCCCGAAGCCCTGGGCACGGACTGCGCAAAATTTGAGCAGTTCCCTGTCCTGACAAAGTTCATCGACGCCAGCAAGAACCTGTCCATTCAGGTGCACCCGTCCAACGACTACGCGCTGAAAAACGAACACCAGTACGGCAAAACCGAGATGTGGTATGTGCTGGACTGCGTGCCGGGGGCGTATCTCTACTACGGCTTTACGCACGAAATCTCCAAAGAGGAGTTTGCGGAGCGCATTAAAAATAACACCCTGACCGAGGTCCTGAACGCCGTGCCGGTGCACAGGGGCGACTGCTTTTTTATCCCGTCCGGCACGCTGCACACCATCTGCCAGGGCATCGTCGTGGCCGAGGTGCAGCAGAACTCCAACGTGACCTACCGCGTCTACGACTACGGGCGCGTCGGTGCGGACGGCAAGCCCCGCGCCCTGCACATTGAAAAGGCGCTGGACGTGACCCGCCGCACGCCGCCGCAAAAGCACGACTTCGGCAGCCATCTCGCGCAGTGCGAGTATTTCACGGTGGACGCGAAAAAAGGCGCGTTTGACGGTGCGGCTGGCGAAAAGAGCTTTGTCTCGCTGCTCATCACCGACGGCGCGGGCACGCTGACCTGCGGCGGCGAGACCGTCCCGGTCAAGAAGGGCGAGAGCTACTTCCTGCCCGCCAACAGTGGCAGCTACACCGTGCAGGGTAATTGCCAGACCCTTGTGACCCGTGTCTGACGCATCGCTTGTGCCATCCGGCGCTGTTGAGTTGTAAACATACACTAAAATAAAGAAAAAGTCCGTTTTGGTTTTCAGGCCAAAACGGACTTTTTTATAAGGTGAAAGGACATCAGAGAAGCCATTTCTGAAGGTGTGCGACATTGGCAAAACTATGGCTGTCTAGCCGTGGGCCTCGATGCCGTGGGGCTACCCACAAATATATTGTAGGAGGTATCATCATGGCTCATAACCTAACGTACACCAAATACGGTGATTACTATATTATGAAAATTGCTATAAGGTGCTGATTTGTGAATAATTATCCCTGTTCTGAAATTTTTGTGTTCGCATCTTCGCACGATTTCTTTATAATAGTAGGTAATACAATATAAAGGAGTCCCTTGATGATGCGAGCAATAAGCCTTAAAACTAACCATCTGACAGCGCCTGTCGGTATTGACGCCGGGCCGCTGTTCTTGTCTTGGCAGTGCGCTGACGG
>ENA-ORRO01003075-ORRO01003075.1-human-gut-metagenome-genome-assembly--contig:-NODE-3075-length-9932-cov-4.327124_pt1 | contig 9932 bp, 7 predicted proteins | sample MGYA00242176_ERZ509136 | MGnify/ENA primary metagenome ERZ509136 (study PRJEB26280, sample SAMEA2338644) | human gut metagenome | biome: human gut; feature: human-associated habitat; material: faeces... | reverse complement strand
TACCGTTTCCAAGAGACTTACTCATCTTACGTCCCTGGGAGTCACGTACCAGACCGTGGAATAATACGGTATGGAATGGCGCTTTGCCCATCTGCTCGTAACCGGAGAAGATCATACGGATTACCCAGAAGAAGATAATATCATATCCGGTTACTAAAACATCATTTGGATAAAAGTAATCTAAGTCTTCTGTTTTTTCCGGCCAGCCAAGTGTTGAGAATGGCCATAAAGCAGAGGAGAACCAGGTATCTAAGGTATCCGGGTCCTGTGTCATATGGGTGCATCCACATTTCGGACACTTATGAGGTGCTTCTTTGGCAACTACCATCTCGCCACACTCATCACAGTAGTATGCCGGGATTCTGTGTCCCCACCATAACTGTCTGGAAATACACCAGTCACGGATATTGTCTGTCCAGTTGAAGTATGTCTTCTCCATACGTTTTGGAAGTAACTGGATATCACCATTTTTTACGCCTTCAACTGCCGGTTTGATCATCTCGTCCATTTTCACGAACCACTGCTGTTTGATCATTGGTTCAACGGTTGTGCCGCAGCGGTCATGTGTACCTACGTTGTGGGAATGTGGAACAACTTTTACTAAAAGTCCCGCTTCCTCTAAATCTTTTACTAATGCTTTTCTGCACTCGTAGCGGTCCATTCCCTCATATTTTCCTGCTAACTTGTTCATGGTTGCATCGTCATTGATGACAACGATTTCTTCCAGGTTGTGGCGTTTTCCAACCTCAAAGTCGTTCGGGTCATGGGCTGGTGTGATCTTCACACATCCGGTTCCAAACTCTTTGTCTACATATGGATCAGCGATCACCGGAATCTCACGGTCTGTCATCGGAAGTTTTAACATTTTTCCAACGATGTCTTTGTATCTCTCATCATCCGGGTTTACAGCAACAGCGGTATCTCCGAATAAAGTCTCCGGTCTTGTCGTTGCGATCTCTACGAATCTTCCTTCCTCACCAACTACCGGGTAATTGATATGCCAGAAGAATCCGTCCTGCTCCTCATGCTCTACCTCCGCATCGGAAATGGATGTCTTACAAACCGGGCACCAGTTTACGATACGGGAACCCTTGTAGATATATCCTTTTTGATATAATTTAATAAAAACTTCCTGTACGGCATCAGAACATCCTTTATCCATGGTAAAACGTTCTCTCTGCCAGTCAGCAGAAGATCCCATTTTCTTTAACTGGTTGATGATACGGTTACCGTATTCCTCTCTCCACTCCCAGCATTTCTCTAAGAAACCTTCTCTTCCAAGATCTGCCTTGTCGATTCCTTTTTCTTTTAAGGACTGGATGACTTTTACTTCGGTTGCAATGGAAGCGTGGTCTGTTCCAGGCTGCCATAATGCATTGTAACCCTGCATTCTCTTGTAGCGGATCAAAATATCCTGCATGGTATTGTCTAATGCGTGTCCCATGTGAAGCTGTCCGGTAATGTTTGGTGGAGGCATCACAATGGTGAATGGTTTCTTGCTGCGATCTACTTCTGCATGGAAGTAACCGTTGTCTTCCCATTTTTTATAGAGACGTTCTTCAATGCCCTTTGGGTCATAGGTCTTTGCTAATTCCTTCATTTGTCTTTTTCCTTTCTTAAAAAAATAAAAGCCCTTCACATCCATACGGATGCAAAGGGCGTGTCAACGCGGTACCACCTTTGTTATGTTGCAAAAACAACATATCTCTACAGGCTCATTCCTAAGCCACTGTCCAGTAACGGGGACAACTCGTTCTCGCTTACTTCTGACTGCTTCTGGCGATATACGAAATTTTTCTCCGCATGATCAACTTGCAAGTTCTGCCACTTATCTGCAACAGACAGGTTCAGCGCGACGGTTCAAAAGCTACCTTCCACACAACATGTTCTGGTGACATCTCTCAGCCGGTGAATGTCATTCTCTTTCAGGTGTCTGTGTGTACTCCTCTTTCTCATCACCTTTTTATATCTTTTTTCATCATAAAAGCTAAAGAGGCATTTGTCAACTGATTTTTTTATATGTGATTTTAATTTATTCATTCCTTCTTCCTATCCTAATAATTTCAACAGATTCTGATAGACATATTCTCTCAGAGAATCTGCCTCCAGGTCAAGCTCCATTTTTTTCTCTGCTGCGATGCGGTACATAAAATAGACCGAAAGCTGGGTTTCGACCGCGGCTCTTCGCAGGAAAACATTCTTCTCCCGGATCAGACCTTCGCGGACACCCTCCTCCACAATGCAGTCGATAATCTCGTTTTTCTCCTTATCACAGCACTGGTGTTTCATACGCTCATACTCATCTTTCAGATTCTTTGGTATCTCGTATGATTCCAATACCATTTTTATCAGGAAAAAGACACCCTGCTTTTCTTTTACATGCTCATCAATAAAATCCATGACCTCGTTAATTTTCTGTTGAAACGTTCTGTTATCTGTAGAAATTACCTGCAGTTTTTCAAAGCACACTTTCACATAATATAAAATTGCAGAAGAGATTATCTCTTCCTTTGAAGAAAAATATTCGTATGCTGTTCCTTTTCCAATGCCTGCCCGGCCTGTGATATCAGCTACTTTTAAAGTGTTGATATCACAGCCTTCATTAATGAACTCAATGACTGCCTGATACAGGGCAAGTACTTTCTGTGATGGATCGTGGATCAGTTTCTGCTCATCCATTATAAGTCCTCCTCGACCATGCTCTTATTGCGGTTGAATGCATCATAAATACATGGAACAACGATCAGAGTTAACAGTGTACCATATAACAAACCACCCACCGTTACGATCGCCATTGGCTGCATCATTTCTGAACCTTCTCCAAGTCCAACAGCCATCGTTGACATAGATAAGATCGTGGTGAGTGCAGTCATAAGGATCGGACGGAGCCTCGTTTTTCCGGATTCGATAATGGCGTCTTTTTTCTCCATTCCGCCCCGGCGGAGCTGATTGATAAAGTCTACCATAACGATACCGTTATTTACGATAATTCCGGCGAGCATGACAAATCCGATCATTGCCACAACGCTGACTTCGTTGCCGGTAAAGTAAAGTGCGAACAGACCGCCTGTAAATGCCAGCGGGATTGTAAACATAATGATAAACGGCGACAACAGCGACTGGAACTGCGCTACCATGACCAGGTAAATGAAGATTACCGCCAAAAGAAGCATCAGATACAACTGATTCATCGCATCTGCGATCATCTCATCCTCACCTGCCATCTCAATGGAGTATCCTTCCGGCAGATTGATCTTATCTAACTCTTTCTGGATTTCATTACTCAGCAGACTGACATTATGGTCATCATCCACTCCTGCGGTCACACTGATATATCTGGTCTGCGCATCACGATTAATCGTTCCTAATGTGTAACCTTCCTCAAACTGTGCAATATCAGAAAGTGCTGTTTCTGTCTCGTTTCCTTCTCTGTCTGTATAGGTGAAGGTCAGGTTTTTGATATCAGCCAATGTAACATCGGACTGTTCCTCGCTCTGTACGTAAACCTGATACTCATTTACATCGGTAGAGATCGTTGTTGCGGAGGTTGACGATGCCATCTCCCCATAAACAAGCTGGAATACCTGTGCAACGGTCATGCCATATTTCGCAGCTTTTTCCTTGTCTACAGAAATGGTGAAAGACGGTGTCGTATTGGCAAGTCCATCATCCACATCCACAGTTCCCTCGGTGTTCTCTACGACTTTTGCAACTTCGCCTGCAAGTTCCTGCAGTTTGTCAAGATTATTTCCTTTTACATTGATCGTCAGTCCACTTCCCATAAGTGATGTCATATCAGAAGCAGAGGTGTCTGTTGTAACTTCGCAGTCCATGTCTTTGGTCAGTTCATCCAACTGTTCGATTACATCTGCACTGCTCACTTCAGATTCTTCATCCAGAATCATATACATGGAAATACTGTCTGTAGAACTGCTTCCCATCATGGAAAGAGCACTTCCACCTGCCATGGCACCAATGGTCTCAATGCCATCGATCGTCATTGCTTTTTCCACGACTTCATCTGCCATTTCTGTCAGTTCGTCAAACGTTAGTGTCTGATCCTCTTTTGCTGAAATCGTCGCACTGATCTGGTTCGTCTCCATATTCATATCCATGAAAGAATATCCTCTGGAGAATGCTGCCACAACACTTGTTCCCAGCAAAACGATCACCGCGATAAATACGATTGGCTTGAAACGCAGGCATACAGCTAAAATTTTTCCATAAACCTCTTTTACTTTGTCAAAGAAATTATGCCTGATCTCTTTTGTATTTTTTAATAATCCTGCTGCCATCATCGGCACGAAAGTCAATGCCACGAGCAGGCTGGCTGCAAGCGTAAATGCAATTGTCAGCGCAATATCCACAAATAACTGTCTTGTGATACCCTCTGTAAAAATAATCGGTGCAAATACACAGATGGTTGTAAGTGTGGAAGCTATGATTGCTCCTGTCACCTGTGAAGCGCCTTCCACGGCTGCTTTCCGGATGGAATACCCCTCTCCCCGCAATCGATAGATGTTCTCGATCACGACAATGGAGTTATCCACCAACATACCAATTCCGAGCGCCAGACCCGACAGTGAAATGATGTTTAACGTAATATTCGTAAAGTACATCAGTACCACTGCAAAAACAACACTGAGCGGAATGGAACATGCTATTACAAGTGTAGGTTTCATATCTTTTAAGAATAATAACAATACAATAATTGCAAGGATGGCTCCCACGATCATGTTTTCTACGACTGATTTCACGATCATGTCAATGTAAATACCCTGATTCATGAGAACGCTCAAATGTAACGCTGTATTTTCTTTTTCCAAACTGTCAAATTTATCCAATAACCGGTCTGTCACATCTCCGGTGGAATAGCCGGTCTGCTTTTCAATCGAAAGCATTACCGCCGGATTTCCATTCACTTTGGAATAGGAATCTCCGGAATTGTCAATGTATTCGATATCTGCCACATCTGACAGTCTGATCGGCTCGATACCATCCATACCAAGATCCATCAGAACGAGATTTTCAAGATCTGCTTTGGATGTCACCTCATCTCCGACTCGCACCAGATACTGCTCGTTCCCCTCTGTCACATAACCTGCCGGCATGGAGAAGTTCTGTGCTGTCAGAAGATTTTTTAAGGTATCCATTGTAAGGATCGTGTTCAGATCCGCTGAATCTTTTGCCTGTTCTTTTGCATCATCTAACTGGCTCTGCCCCTCTTCGATCTTATTTGCTGCAACAGCAAGATCCGCATATCCCTTGCTCATCTCCATAATACCGGCTATCTGGGATTCATTTAAAGTCACTAATGCGTCATCTAAAGACGTTTTACCGTCTGCCACCTGTGTCTGTGCAGACTCGATCGTCGCAATTCCGGTTGCGATCTGCGTCTTGCTCTCACTTAATTTTGAGATTGCAGCAGGAATGTCTTTGTAAGAAGTCAGCGTCACGCCTGCATCTGCAAAAGAGGATGCCTGACTCGTCAGCATCACATTGATATCATCCAGTTTGGACTGTAATGTCACGATCTGGCTGGCAATGTCACTCTCACTTGTATAGGAAGTCCCTGCCTGTGCATTGATCTGGGCAATGGCTGTGGATTCCATGTATGCGATGAAATCGGATTCGCTGGCCGCATTTTTATATGCTTCTAACATTTTAGGATCTGCCTGTAAAGTTGAAATCACTGTTTCCAACTGATTCGCCTGTTCCTGTGTCATCTGACCATATTGAACCGCTGCTGCAAGCGCTTCCTCCACTGTCATGTCTGCACCTGTCATTGGATTTTTTGCTGTTAAAATTGCCATTACACCATCGTGCGCCTGATATAACTGCTTTGCCCCACTCTTCGCCTGGCTGACACCGTCTTTTGCTTTCTGTAAACCGTCAATCGCGCTCTGTAACTGCGTTGCTCCATCATAAGCTGACTGTAACGACTTGATTGCACCATCCATGGACGACTGTGATTTCTGAAGATCTGATAATTGTGTGGTCAGATCTGCTTCGGTGTTAAACAGTTGGATTTTATTATTAATGATCTCATTTTCACCTGCTCCAAGCTGGCTTCCCATCTCTTTTTCACCATCGGAAAGCTTCTTTTTCCCACTGTCGATCTGGGAAGATGCCTTATCTAACTCTGCCTGTGCATCTGTAAACTGGGCATCTATTTTGCTTAAAATCTGTTCGTTTAAAGCATCTATTTTTTCCTGATTCATGGTTACCTGAAGGTCCGTATCCAGCACACCTGTTGCCGTCACAGATGCCACACCCTCGATACTCTCAAGCAGTGGTAATAATTCATTATCCACATAATCAGATACCTCTGCCTGATCCATTCCATCCACATCTGCGGATGCGATCATAACCGGCATCATATCCGGATCGATCTGCATAATGATTGGTGTGCCCACTGAATCCGGAAATTGTCCGGTCAACTGATCCAGCTGCTGCTGGATCTCAATCATGGCAGAATCCATGTTTGTGCTCTGTTCATACTCCAAAACAACCATAGAATAGTTATCATAGGACATGGAACTTACATTATTAATATTGGAAGTCGTCGCCATTGCCGCTTCGATCGGCGATGTCACATCTTTTTCCACTTCCTCCGGACTTGCCCCTACATCCGTCGTGACAACGATCACATATGGCAGATTCATTGCCGGCAGCAGATCTGTTGTCATCCTCGTCAGCGAAACAACTCCTAAAACGATCACCAGTACAACAGCCACTAACACTGTGTATGGACGTTTTACACTATACTTCGGGATCATTCTCGTTCCTCCTGAAAAATTATATGTCTGATTGGCTATTGCATTCCCGCAAGCCAAAACCGACCGGTCGGTCGGCAAAAATCAGTTTACTCCTCTCTCATCAAAATGCAAGGAAAATCGGACAGAATTTAGAATTATTTTAGAAATGGAACAAAATTTCCTATTTACGCAAAAATGGAGTACCTATCGGTACTCCATCCCACGAGACTGTATCTTTCCAATATATAATAACAGAGGCTTTACTCTTTTTTGTTTATGACTGTTGTTCTACCAGTTTCTGTATTGCCTGCTGCTCTGCTTCCGGCATCAGCTTTGATACCTCGATCAGAACGATCAGTTCTTTTGCATAGGAAGCAACCTCATCAAAACAATTTTCTACTGCTTTCATAATGACTGGCATGGAAATAACCTTCTCATCCGGGACATCAATAATCTCATCCACGTTTCCAACCTCAAGCCCAATCTTTGTACCATTCATGGATGCAACGATGATATTGTTGATTTCCTGTTCCGGATAATGAAACTGTTCTGCCAGACTGTACACTGCAATAACTTCTCCGTGCAGATTCATGATCCCATGAACCTGTGGCAGTGAATTTGGAATATTCACCACATTCATTCTTGTTTCAATGGATTCCACATCATTGACAGGAATACCAAACTTCACTCCATTTAACAAAAATGTAAGTAACTGCATTATAATCTCTGTCTCCTTTCTTATGATTCGATCTCGGGACATTTCGCAGTATCCATAAGACCTGCAAAAAGGGGACTGGCACAAAAGTACCGCCCCACTATTCTGTTCTCACCCTATTCTATTCATCTTCACCGTCTTCATCATCAACGATCGCTGCTGCCGCACCTGCCACAGATGAAACAACCGCTATCACAACAACGATGACTACCAAAAGTAATAAAATTCCCATGAAAACTAAAAAACCGCCTTCTGTCATGTCTTCCTCCGTTCTGAAAGGATTGTGCAGATTCACTTCTCAACCATTTCTTTTTTTCCAAAATCTGTGCCTATTATAGCACATTAGCAACTGGAAAAAAAGAGCCTATGTTTGATTATTTCAGATAATTTTTCTGATGTTTTTTAATATTGTAATCTTTTTCTGCTACATCAAAGGAGAACCGCCGTGATATGGGGAATCACGACGGTTCTCATGGAAGGTTTTTTCATTTGTAGCTATATTCTAATTTATCCTTTTACACTGCCGAGGGCAACACCCTGTACGATGTGTCTGGATAAGATCAGATAAATGATAATAACTGGGAAGATAGAAAATGCGATCATCACATAAACCTGACCCATATCAAACTTCAGCCAGTCAGCTGCACGAAGCTGTGCGATTAAGATTGGCAGTGTCTTTTTCTTGTCATTGTGTAAGATCAAAGCCGGTACAAAATAATTATTCCAGCTGCTTACAAATGTAAAGATTGCCTGCACTGCAATGGCAGGTTTCATTAATGGAAGCACAATACTGTTAAATGTATGGAACTCACCGGAACCATCAATTCTGGCTGCCTCGATCAGAGATACCGGCAATGTACTTTCCATGTACTGTTTCATGTAAAAGAATGTGACCGGTGCAGCGATCGTCGGGACGATCAAAGGAATAAAGGTATCTTCCATTTTTAATGTGCCGACTAATTTTACAAACCCAAGTGCAGTTACCTGTGTAGGGATCATCATAACTGCTAAAATAAATGCATAGATATATTTTTTCAGTTTAAAATCATATGCATGGATCGCATAAGCTGTCATGGTTGAAAAATAAGTACATAACGCTGCTGACAGTACCGATACGATCAGACTGTTTATCATACCCTGCCATACCGGGAGTGTTCCGTGTACCAGATTGTTCCAGTTTTCCAGCAGATGTGTGCTTGGCAGTGGTGTAAATCCGGCCTGCAGTTCACCGTTCGATCTGGTCGCATTAATGAACAGCACATAGAACCAGAACAGGCAGGCAAATGTAACAAGAATCAGGACTACATAAGCGATAAATCTTCTTGCATGGATTCCAAGTCCTTTTTTCAGATTTTTATTTTCGTTCATAATAACACCTCACCTTTCTATTCTACTCATGCTTTTCTCTTATCGTTTCCAGTTACCTTAAAGACAATAAGACTTAAAATTGCGGTGATGATGAACATGATTACGGATACTGCACCAGCCATTCCGTAGTTCTTGCTGTACAGATGTTTATTTAAGAACATGATCAATGTCATGGTCGATCTCATTGGATCACCGGTACCATTGGTCAAAATCTGTGGTACATCGAATAACTGTAATCCACCGATCAGCGATGTGATCACAACATATACTAAAATCGGCCGGAGCAGCGGTAATGTAATTTTGTAGAATACCTGTGTGGAAGTTGCTCCATCCACTTCTGCCGCTTCAAATAGGGAAGTATCGATACCCATCATGCCTGCCATTAAAAGAATAGTCGTATTACCAAACCACATCAGGCAGTTCATAAGGGCGATCAGCCCTCTCGCACTTCCTGTGTTTGCCAGAAACTTATATGGCTCTGAAATGATTCCGATCTGCATTAAAATCGAGTTGATCGGTCCACCATCTGAGAACAGTGTAAAGAACAACATGGAAAATGCGGATGCCATGATCAGGTTTGGCAGATAGATCACGGTCTTGAAAAATCTGCTTCCTTTTAATTTCAAACGCACATCAGAAAACCATGCACCTAACAGTAATGACAAAATAATCTGTGGCACAAAACACATGATCCATAAAATCATGGTATTCTTTGCGTAAATCCAGATATCGCCCTGTGTAAACAGCGTTTTGTAGTTCTCCAGTCCCACAAAGTTTGGTCCGATCTGTGTCAGACCTGATAAATAATTTTCAAAAAAGCTGTTATAAATGGTATTAAACAGTGGTATAAGCTGGAATACAACATACACCAGAATAAAAGGAATCAGAAAAATGTAACCCCATTTGTTATATCTGACTGCTTTACTGCTTTTCTTCTTCATAACGCCTCTTGCCCCCTTCTTTTTATTTTTCACAGAGTTCACAGCATCCCTTCACGGACATCTTTTTGTGCAAATCTGCTGTCAGCTCTGCGCTTTACGCCGCTGACTGCTTTCTCTCCGTCCGGAGATAGATATAAAGATAGCCGCACC
>ENA-ORRO01003073-ORRO01003073.1-human-gut-metagenome-genome-assembly--contig:-NODE-3073-length-9938-cov-24.989679_pt1 | contig 9938 bp, 8 predicted proteins | sample MGYA00242176_ERZ509136 | MGnify/ENA primary metagenome ERZ509136 (study PRJEB26280, sample SAMEA2338644) | human gut metagenome | biome: human gut; feature: human-associated habitat; material: faeces... | reverse complement strand
CACATTCGCCCGTAAACTCGCTTCGCTCAAACAATACGGGCTCGTGCGTCTTGCTGCGCAAGCCGTTCCCTCGCCAGTCTCCGTCAGATATCAAACACTTCGGCGCGGCTATTGAATGTATGATTATAAAATTTAGCTGAGTCGCTTGTCTTTACTCTGCTATGACTCAAGTGATAGATAAATCCAAATTTGCCGAATTGATAAGCGACGCACTTTTATACACCTTACAGAAACAAAAACGACCTATGAGCCATAGATCGTTTTTATATTCTATAAGCACCCCGCCAAAAATCAATGGGGAAATTATTCATCAAACAGACCGTCCATAAGTTCGAGAGCTGCTTTGCGGCGGCGTTCTTCTTCCTCGCGGTCGAGCACGAACGAGCCGTCCGGCAGGCGGCGCAGGACATTGCCCTCGCCCGCTCCGTCGGGGAGCAGAGCGCGGCTGATATTGACCATTGTTTCGCCGTCTTTTTCGCAGACTGCGTAGTTTTCTTCGATACGGTCGATGGCGTAATATTCCATTATTCCGCCTCCTTTTTTACTTCTCAGCGGTCTTGTTATCCGGGAAAGCCGTTGAAAGATGCCCGCCGTCCGAGCCGACAACTATCGTGCCTTTTATATCCGTGCGCTCATATGGAATATTGTATTTCTCAAGCTTTTCTATAGTCTCCTTGTGCGGGTGACCGTAGTCGTTATCCTTGCCGCAGGAGATGAGCGCAAGTGACGGAGAAACGACTTTGAGGAACTCCTCGCTCGTCGATGTGCTGCTGCCGTGGTGACCGAGCTTCAGAACATCGGCTTTGATATCCGCGCCGTTTGCGAGAATCTTTTTCTCGCTCTTCTCTTCGGCATCGCCTGTGAAGAGGAACGAATTCTTGCCGTAGACAACCTTCATCACTACAGAGGCATTGTTGAGATCCTCAGGCGTGCCGACGGGTCCGACTATAGTTATCTTTGCGTCGCCGAGGGTGTAGGTATCGCCGACCTTTGCGGAGATAACTTTAGCTCCGGACGCTTTAATAGCCTTTATGAGCTTCTGATATATCGAAGTTGTGGGCACAAGGGAGTTCGGGAGCTTCGGCATGATAATATTATCGACCTTTATCCCCTCGATAACCTTGGGCATACTGCCGATATGGTCGGAATGGGGGTGGGTGGCGACTATGTAATCGAGCTTTTCGACAGAGTTCGCCTTGAGATAATCAAGTATCGTCTGATCGTTGCCGCGCTCGCCCGCATCTATCAGCATGGCGTGGTCGCCGCTCTTGACTAAGATGCTGTCGCCCTGACCGACATCTATAACATGGACGGTGAACGGCTGGTTGAGTGCATCGCCGTCCTGCACGGTCTGCTTATCGCCCGAGAGCAGCTCGTCCCATGTGGGGATATCGAACGGGAGATTCATATAGGGCGCGAAGGTTATCAGCAGCGCGACGGCTATCACGACTGCGGTGACGATTATCTTCGTGCGCTTGTTCTGTGCGGCGGAGTCGCCTTTTCTCTGATTTGCCATAATTTCCTCCGATCAGGTCTCGTCGTCTGCGGGAGCATCCGACAGGGCACATTTTTCCATCCACTGCTGTTTGGTTATAAGCACCTGGCGGGGCTTGCTGCCCTCGAACGGTCCGATGATACCCTTGCTCTCGAGTTCGTCCATGAGCCTTGCGGCGCGGGCATAACCGAGCTTCAATTTGCGCTGGAGAAGAGTTGTTGAAGCCATTTTGGCATCGAGCACGACCTCGACGGCGTTCGGGAACATCTCATCGCCCGGCTCTTCGCCGTCATCTCCGCCTGCGGCGCTGTTCTTCTTAGTCGAACCGGCTATTGCCGCCTGCCTGTTTATCTCGTCCATAATGCCCTCATCGTACTCCGCCTCGGCGTTATGCTTGATGAAATCGGCAACATCCTCGACCTCTTCGTCGGAGATGAAGCAGCCCTGGATACGGGTCGGCTTGTTTGCGCCGATGGGGCTGAAGAGCATATCGCCGTTGCCGATAAGCTTCTCCGCGCCGGACATATCGAGTATCGTTCTCGAATCGACCGACGAAGAAACGGAGAGCGCGATACGGCTGGGGATATTCGCTTTGATAATACCTGTGATAACATCGACGGAGGGGCGCTGAGTCGCTATGACAAGGTGCATACCTGCGGCACGCGCTTTCTGAGCGAGGCGGCATATCGCATCCTCGACTTCATTCGGCGCGACCATCATAAGATCGGCAAGCTCATCGATGAAAATGACTATCTGATGCATCGGGCGCAGTGACTTGTCGCGCTCGGCTAACTTGTTATATCCTCTTATATCGCGGACATTCTTCTCGGAGAGTATCTTATATCTGTTCTCCATCTCGTTGACCGCCCATGTGAGAGCGCCCGAAGCCTTGCGCGGATCGGACACGACGGGCACGGCAAGATGCGCGATGCCGTTATAGACCGTGAACTCGACCTGCTTGGGGTCAATCATCAGAAGCTTCACTTCGTCGGGGGTCGCGTTATAGAGAATGCTGACTATCATTGTGTTCAGGCACACGGATTTACCGGAACCCGTAGTACCCGCTATGAGCAGATGCGGCATCTTCGCAAGATCAGCGCAGACGGCGTTGCCCGCGATATCCTTGCCGAGGACGACATTGAGCTTGCTCTGGGCGTTCTTGAACTGCGGGGTTTCGATTATCTCGCGCATATAGACCATCGAGCGCAGCTTGTTTGGCACCTCGATGCCTATCGCCGCTTTGTTCGGAATAGGCGCTTCGATTCTTATTCCCGACGCGGCAAGGCGCAGTGCGATATCATCCGCAAGGTTGGTTATTTTATTTATTCTGACGCCCGCGTCCGGCTGAAGCTCGTATCTTGTGACGGACGGGCCGCGGCTTATCTCAGTTATCTTTGCGTGGACATTGAAGCTTTCGAGCGTGTCGAGCAGCTTCTGCGCGTTGGATTTGAGCTCATCGGAGAAATTATCGTTGCCATCATGGATGGGCTCTTTGAGGCAGGTTATCGGCGGCTTGCGATAAGTCGGCTGACTCTCGATAACAGGCTCTTCCTCATCCGGCACGTCGGGCACGGGATCAGGCTCTTTCCTCTTCGGCTTTTCGGGCTCGGCGGGCTTCTTGCTTATATCGAGCATTTCAAGCTCGTCTTTCGCGCTCTCGGTCGGCAGAGGCGGCACGCAGGCGGGTCTGCCGTCCACAACGGCGGCGGCTTTTGACACGCCCTCGGCTATCTTCGCGGTCGCCGATGCGGCGTTGACGCGGTTGACTATATCATCGATGCCGACATCGGTCTGAACCGGCTTGCGCGGGAACACGGTGGGCTCGGGACCTTCATCGGCGGCGGATTTTTTGCGGCTCTTTGCAGTTGCTGCAGGCGTATCAGTCGGCAGAGGCGGCACGGGGAACGGACGGGGGCTGACATAGGGCTCCTCCGCTTTTTTCTCCCTGCGCTTGTCTCTCGACGGCGCTCTCTCCTGCTCATCTCTGACGCGCTGAGCTCCGCGCTCAAGGCGTTCGTTGGTGTCCTCGCTCATGCGCTTTATGGGCTTGGCGATAGATGTACCGAGGCGGGACAGAGTGAGTCCCGTGAGGAACATTATGCTGACTATCAGCAGGATAATATTTATTATCGCCGCGCCTACCTTGCCCGCCATTTTGGCAAGCAGTCCGCCGACGAGCGCACCGAGCGCGCCCGCACTCGGGAATGTGTCATAATCCCTCCACGCGGTCTTTATCTGATCGCCGAGGGTCATGAGCGAAAAGTATTCCGGCGGGTTCGAGAAAATATGTATCGCCGAGCACAGCAGCAATATTGATATCCCGACGCCGATAAGATTCGACGATATCGAGCCGAACGTCTTGTTCATGGCGAGCATGACCGAGACATAAATGAGCATGACGGGCCAGATATATGTACACGTGCCGAACACGCCGAACATAAAATTATGCACGGCGCGCCACGCGCTCTCGCCCTCGATAAACGCCATGGCTATAAGCAGAGCTGCGACAGCCATGAGCGCGATAGCCGCTTTCTGGCGGCGCGAGGACTGCTGCTCGGGAGTCTGCTCGACAGGCTCTTTTGCAGCCGCAGGCTTTGAAGCCGGGGCTTTTTTTGGCGTTGTGGTTGTTGTTTTTTTCTTCTTAGCGGCCGTTGACTTTGCCGCAGTCTTTTTCGCAGCCATTAAGGCCCTCCTTAGAAATTTGAACGAACTTATCTGACCTTTTCAACTATGCCGGCGATGATAACAACAACGCCGAGGACAAGGCAGTAGTAACCGAAAATTTTGAACTTATCGATTTTGACGAGCCACTCGAGAGCCTTTATCGCGGCAAATCCGACGACGGCGGCGGTGACAACGCCTATAATAACGGGCAGGATATCTATCTGCTCGCCGAGGGCTACGGCGTCCTTTATCTCCATGACATTGGCGGCAAGGATAGCCGGGATGCCGAGGATAAACGAATAGCGAACCATATACTCTTTTGAAACGCCGCAAATCATACCGGTCGAGATGGTCGAGCCGGAGCGCGAGATGCCGGGGAATCCGGCGGCGAAAGCCTGAGCCACGCCGACGGCAAGCGCGGATTTCGCGCCTATCTGGGGACGAGCTTTGACCTTCTTTGCGCGCCATGAGCCGACGAGCAGGAGAGCTGCGGTGAAAAGGAAGCAAACTCCCTCGACCAATATATCATTGTCATCGGCAAGACCGCCGAGAACATCCATGATGCGTCTGTCGCCGCCGACGGGAATGAGCAGGAACAGCAGAGGCACGCAGGAGATAACGAACATGAAGAGCATACGCCTGTTCTCGTTCATCTCGCTCCACTTGAACTTGCCGGTGAAGATATCTTTTATAGTGCTGAAAAATTCAACGATGAGACCCCATATGGTCTTGTAATAAACGACGAACACGGCTATCAGAGTGCCCATATGTAACAGCACCGTGAACAGCAGCGAGCTTGTGCCGCCGACATTGCCGAAGAAGTGCTGAAAGACCGAGAGATGCCCGCTCGATGAGATGGGCAGGAATTCGGTCACGCCCTGCAGAAAGCCGAGCAATATTGCCTTGAGTATTTCCATGATTATATTACCCCTTTTCCATTTTTCCGGCGGAATATAAAACGCCGGGTGAATAACACGGTTTCAGATATTCAAACGGATCGGTCGTCACAAGTCTTTCAACGACCTCGCCTTTTTCTGTCCTTGAACACATCACGCAGCCAAACGGAGTCTGATGCTCGCAGATATCCGCGGGCGGCTGCATAAAAATCTCGGCGGGAGAAACAACTGTGTAGAGCATCACCCGTTCTCCCCTTTCTTTTCACTCTGCTCCTCGATCATATCGCAGAGCTTATCGAGGGCATCGGAGAGAGAGCCGAGAGAATCTATAAGCCCCTCTTTGACCGCCGCCTCGCCGTCGAGCACAGTGCCGACATCCATAACGAGCTGACCGGTTGCGAGCATAAGCGAACGGAAGCGGTCGGCGGAGATGCGCGAATTATCGGCGACGAATCTCACTATACGCTCCTGCATCTGCTCAAAATAGGACATGGTCTGCGGCACGCCCAGGACAAGTCCCGTCATTCTGACCGGGTGGACGGTCATGGTGGCGCTCGGTGCGATAAACGAATACGCGCTCGAAGCCGCGAGCGGCACGCCTATCGAATGTCCGCCGCCGAGGACAAGGGACACGGTCGGCGTTTTCATTCCGGCTATAAGCTCCGCTATCGCGAGTCCGGCTTCGATATCGCCGCCGACGGTGTTGAGGATTATGAGCAAGCCTTCGATATCGCGGCTCTCTTCTATCGCGACGAGCTGCGGAATGACATGCTCGTATTTTGTAGTTTTATTCTGCGCCGGCAGGACATAGTGACCCTCGATCTGACCGATAACTGTCAGGCAGTGGATATAATGCCCGCGCTTGTCAACGGTTATCGAACCTGTTTCGACTATCTGGCGAAGCTCCCTGTCCGTGCTGTCGGAGGAATCTCCGTCCTCTTCACTGACGCTCGGGGTCGGCGCGACGGGCTCCAATATGCTGTCTTTTTGTTCTTCGTGCTTTTTTCTGTTCATCGAATTCACTCCCGACAAACAGTATGCCCGAATAACTTTTGATAATTCAGCCACAGTACAGCGCACTGCGGCAGATTACATTTAATTATACCACGCAGAAAGCTTTCGGGCAACATAAAAAATCGTCATATATCAATTTCCCCTATAAAATGTAATATATACAGGTATATATTTGGCGCGGCGCACCTTGACAAAATCCGCGGATTGCAATAAAATTTAAAGGTAATTTTATTTTTATACGGAGGGATACAAGTGGGCAGCACTATTGCACAAAAGCTTATAAAAAGCCACCTGCTCAGCGGCGACATGACCGTTGGCAGCGAGATCGGTCTGAGGATCGATCAGACTCTCACTCAGGACGCCACAGGCACCATGGCATACCTTGAATTCGAGGCTATGGGAGTCGAGAGAGTAAAGACCGAGCTTTCGGTCGCATACATTGACCACAACACTTTGCAGACCGGCTTTGAAAACGCGGACGATCACAGATTCATCAGGAGCGCCGCGAAAAAGAGAGGACTGCTTTTTTCACGCCCCGGCAACGGCATCTGCCATCAGGTGCATCTTGAGCGCTTCGGCATCCCCGGCAAGACGCTCATCGGCTCGGACAGCCACACCCCGACCGGCGGCGGCATCGGCATGCTCTCGTTCGGCGCAGGCGGACTCGACGTCGCGGTTGCGATGGGCGGCGGCGCATACTACATAACTATGCCCAAGATGACGCGCATAAACCTGCACGGTGCGCTTTCACCGTGGGTCAGCGCAAAGGATATAATCCTCGAAGTTCTTCGCATCATGTCCGTCAAGGGCGGCGTGGGCAAGATAATCGAATACGGCGGAGACGGAGTCAAGACTCTTTCCGTCCCCGAGCGCGCAACTATAACCAACATGGGCACGGAGCTCGGCGCAACAACCTCTGTTTTCCCCTCGGACGAAGTGACGAAGGCTTTCCTCGCCGCTCAGGGCAGAGAGCAGGATTGGGTCGAGGTCAAGGCGGACGACGATGCAGTCTACGACGAGGTTATCGACATAGACCTCAGCACCCTCGAACCCCTCGCGGCAATGCCCCATATGCCCGACAATGTAAAGAAAGTTTCCGAAATAGGCGAGATAAAGATCGACCAGGTCTGCATCGGCTCCTGCACGAACTCCTCGCTCTACGATATGCTCAAGGTGGCGGCTATCCTCAAGGGCAAGCGCGTCGCCCCGAGTGTCAGCCTCACTATCTCCCCCGGCTCGATGCAGGTTCTCAGAATGCTCTCCGAGGACGGCGCACTCTCCGACATCCTCGGCGCGGGCGCAAGACTGCTTGAGTGCGCGTGCGGTCCGTGCATCGGCATGGGTCAGTCCCCGAACTCGGGCGCTGTCTCCCTGCGCACCTTCAACCGCAACTTCGAGGGACGCTCCGGCACTGCCGACGCGGGCGTTTATCTCGTCAGCCCCGAGGTCGCCGCGGCTTCCGCCCTCACAGGCGTGCTGACCGACCCGAGAACCCTCGGCGAGGCGCCGCACATCACAATGCCCGACCACTTTGAAATAAACGACAATCTCATCGACAAGCCCGCTTCTCCGGAAGAGGCCAAGAATCTTGAGATAGTCTACGGTCCGAACATCAAGCCCGTCCCCAACGGCGACGCACTGCCCGAGAGCATCGAGGCCGAAGTCGTTCTCAAGGTCGGCGACAACATCACAACAGACCACATCATGCCCGCAGGCGCAAAGATTCTCCCCTATCGCTCGAACGTACCGTTCCTGTCGAACTTCTGCTTCAAGCAGTGCGACGAGAACTTTGCCGAGCACTGCAAGCAGGCAGGCAAGGGAATCATCATCGGCGGCAGCAACTACGGTCAGGGCTCTTCGAGAGAGCACGCGGCACTCGTTCCGCTGTATCTCGGCATAAAGAGTGTTATCACAAAGTCCTTTGCGCGCATACATCAGGCAAACCTCATAAACGCCGGTATCGTGCCGTTCACCTTCGCCGACCCCGCCGACTATGACCGCATCGAGAAGGGCGACAAGCTCGCGCTCGACAACATCAGAGAGACTATTGAAAACGGCGGCGAGGCTGTTCTTAAAAATGAGACAAAGGACGAGAGCTACAAGCTCTGCTACAGCTTCTCCGGCAGACAGAAGGACATAATTCTCGCAGGCGGTCTGCTCAACTACACAAGAGAATCACACAAATAAGAGAGGAAGATAAACATGACAGAGGCACAGGTCAAGAACGCCGTCGAAAAATTTGAGGCTCTCATCCGCGCTCAGAGCGACCGTTCGGACAAAATAAAGGCTCAGGGCGATTTCATCGACTTCAAGTCGCTCGACAAAATAATCATCGGCGTATGCGGCGGCGACGGCATAGGCCCGGTTATAACCAAGGAATCCGCAAGAGTTCTCGAATATCTGCTCGACGATAAAGTTAAGGCGGGCAAGATTGAATTCAAGGTCATCGACGGACTGACAATCGAAAACCGCGTCAAGGCAAACAAGGCTATCCCCGACGACGTGCTCGAGGAGCTCAAGAGCTGCCACGTTATTCTGAAGGGACCGACCACTACCCCGCAGGCGGGCGATCCGTGGCCGAACATCGAGAGCGCAAACGTTGCGATGAGAAAAGCTCTCGATCTGTTTGCGAACCTCCGCCCCGTCAAGGTTCCCGAGCAGGGCATTGACTGGACTTTCTTCCGCGAGAACACCGAGGGCGCATATGCCGTCGGCTCGATGGGCGTCAATGTTACCGACGACCTCGCGCTCGACTTCGTCGTGACGACCTCCGAGGGCTGCGACAGAATCGCAAGACTCGCATATGACTACGCGCGCCGCAACAACAAGGGCCGCGTTTCGATAATCACAAAGGCAAATGTCATCAAGACCACGGACGGCAAGTTTCTCAACCTCTGCAAGAAGGTCGGCGAGGAATATCCCGACATCGTGACCGACGAGTGGTACATTGACATCACCACGGCGAAGCTCATCGACGAGAAGCGCCGCCGCGACTTCAAAGTTTTCATTCTCCCGAACCTCTACGGCGACATAATCACCGACGAGGCTGCCGAGTTCCAGGGCGGCGTCGGCACAGCCGGCAGCGCAAACATCGGCAAGCGTTACGCGATGTTCGAGGCTATCCACGGCTCGGCTCCGAGAATGGTTCGCGAGGGCAGAGCACAGTACGCCGACCCCTGCTCGATGCTCAGAGCGAGCGTGATGCTCCTCTCCCACATCGGCGAGCAGGAAAAAGCCGATCTGCTCGAGAGAGCGCTCGACATCTGCATGTATGAGGACAAGAAGCTCAAAATCACAGGCCGCGAGGACGGCTGCACCTGCAGCGAATTCGGCGACTATGTCATGGAGACAGTCAGAAAAATCAGCGAGTAAAAAAATATATAAAGTCAAGCCGCAGCGATTTGTTTTGCTGCGGCTGTTTTGTTTTGCCGCGATGTGGGGATACAGAGAGACAAATCGGATTTGCCACAAAAACTATTTAAACTCCCCTGCAGGGGGAACTGGCTCGGCGTAAGCCGAGACTGAGAGGGTGTTTTGCTTCGCTCAAAGCAACAAATATATGCGGTAGGGGCGGATATTATTTGACCGCAAAATTTGTAGTGACTTATTGTCTTGTATTTTGTAGGGTGCGGCGACTCGACGCACCGACGCCGCGCGAGCGGCACAAAATCTTTGAAAAGGCTTGTTTTACCGACCGCTCGTAGGGACAGCCCTCGCGGCTGTCCGCTATCGGCACAGCCGATACAACAATTTTGATTTGTTTATAATTGGCTTACTACCTTCGCGTCCCACTATAATCAAACTTTTCACACTACCCGCGTTTCGGCATTTCTTTTCTGTCTGAGAAAAGAAACGCCTGCAAAGAAAAG
>ENA-ORRO01003065-ORRO01003065.1-human-gut-metagenome-genome-assembly--contig:-NODE-3065-length-9948-cov-3.758617_pt1 | contig 9948 bp, 9 predicted proteins | sample MGYA00242176_ERZ509136 | MGnify/ENA primary metagenome ERZ509136 (study PRJEB26280, sample SAMEA2338644) | human gut metagenome | biome: human gut; feature: human-associated habitat; material: faeces... | reverse complement strand
TCCTATAAATCCCGGATTTTCCATCGCCTTCGAAAAGAGATATCCCTGCCCCGCATCAGGCGCAGTGCAATAGTGCTCCGGGCAATCCTCGCCCAGATTTTTGCGGCTAACCGTCTCGTAGCATTTCTTCCTGTCCGTGCAGCCAAACCAGCAGCACTCATTGCACAAAAATTCTACTTTATCCTTTTGATGCTGTGATAATGCTTTCAGTTTATCAAATGATTTGTTCAACCTGAAATCCGGTACCACATAGCGAAATTCCTCTCTGTTTAGCTCATTTTCAAATTCACAAAAATCCGTCAGAACCTTTGTGGTTGAAGACACAAAATAAAAGTCAGGATAGTTTTCTTTTATGTAATCAAGCAGAATATCTGAGTAGATGATTATGCCGTTTCCAAAGCCCCTGCTTCGCTCATTATCTCTGCCTATATCAAATATCCTGCACAGTTCGTTACATTTTTTGTCAGGAAGATGCTCCTTAGTAATCAATGAATTGCTAAAGGTAAGTCTCGCGGATATCCCATATTCCTGCATCAGCTTAAGCACTTCCTTCGAATCGTGCTCACCAAAACCGACGCGGCCTCCTCCCCATATGCAGTCTGCCGGTGCACCGTATATTGAGCCTATGTCGCACCAGTCATAGAAATATTCCCGGTGCTTGCGGTACAGTGGGAGAAATTCTTTGTATAATTCATGAAATTCAAACAATCCCGGTAGATGATAATACGCTTTCATTTTGACTCCTTATTATAATCTGCTGAACCTGTGCTCATTTTAATAATTTTCAATCACATATTCCTCAAAAAGCGGTAGCGTAAAATACACATATCCCCGTTTCTCTCCCGATACAATTCCCTTTCTTATAAGGCGCTTACGGTACGGATTGAATTCGTTTGTCTCCATCCCAATTGCATCCCTGATTTCTTTTATTTTTCCGCTTTTTATATCTGCAATCCCCTTTGCAACCATGCGATCCTTCTGAGAAAGCTCCGACCAGATTTTGTCATATACAAATTCGCTCAGATACTGTTCATACTCGCCCAAAATGCCATTGTAGTCACCATCATTGTTCCACGTCAGATACCCTAAAACCTGAAATGCAAAAGGATAGCCTTTGGTCAGTCCCGCCATCTGTGCTGCTTTCTCCGGAGATATGTTAAAAATAGTCTTATACTTATTGATTATTGCCGCGTTATTTAATGGTTTGAGCTGGATTTTAGGTGCTCTGTACAAAAATGTAAGGCTCTTCTCATTCTGAAGCTCCTCTATATTTTCATACAATCCTGTTCCTAATAGAAATACAGGCAGCTCCTGTCTTACAAATATCTGAAAGGCTCCTGCAAAAACCTTCATGTACTCACTATTTGTCATCTCATCTATCGTAATAAGCAGTCTCTTACCACCCTTTTTAAGCCTTTCCAAAATCTTTATAATAGCTGTCTCTGCATCTGTAATCGGCTGTGTCCCCTCTATAGATACTCCAAAACCGAAAAATGATAGATCGAGCTTTGCCGATTTTATAAGTCCCGCACATATATTATCACTATTCAATTTTGAAAGCATTGCAGACAACAGGTCCGTTGCCGGATTGAGTTCTATAACCACCCAGTCATCATTTTCTCTTAGCCTATGCGAAATTTCTGTCATCATTACTGTTTTTCCTGAACCTCGCACACCGGTAATTATAAACATCTGCTGATTTATTGTATCCGCTGTAAAATTCTCAATTATCTCATTAATCTGTACCGGACGGTCTACCGACTCTAGTGGACTTCTTCCAAATGTAAGCGTGAATGGATTTTGCATATCAGCCTCCCATTTTTACTGTTGTTTACTGTTTTGAATTTGTTTTACTGTCTTTTACTGTTGTTTACTGTTTTGGTTTCATTTTACTGTTGTTTACTGTTTATGTCAAGATTACAGTTAATGATAATTCGTATCATATAAACCATTTATGCTGATTTGCATTTTTGTAGTAATCGGTTGCCGTTGTAAAATAGTTACTGGTCACACTGTCAGGCATGAACAGTAACATAAAATAAACACCGGAGCGTATTGTATGCTTTGATAGCATATCAATATCATGCTCCGGGGTTTCTATTTACGCCTGATTTAGTTTAAGAAATTCTGTATGATAACTTCCTCTGCCTCTTCCTCTGTAAGTCCGAGTGTACGGAGCTTGAGAAGCTGCTCGTCGTTTATCCTGCCGATTGCTGCCTCATGTATGATAGCCGCATCGATATTTTTTGCCCTGATTTCAGGGATTGAACCGACCTCTGCATGATCCATGATGATAGAATCACACTGGATATGAGCCTGGCATTTGCTGTTGCCGATGGCATTTGGATGGAAGGTCTGGACTGAGTTTCCTTTTCCTACGGATCTGGAAACAATCTGTGCAGAGCTGTCCTCGCCGTTTAACTGTACCTCGATATTTGACTCTGCCTTCTGCTCTCCATCTGTCATGAGACGCTCTGTGACATAGAGCTTTGCGTCCTTTCCAAGCTCCACATTGGTCTCACGGACTGTAGAATCAACACCCTTTATCTGTGCTGTATCGAGAGTGAAAACAGAATTCTCACCCACAAATATATTTGTTACAGGGTTGAGCACTCTCGCACCTGTTCCGTTTCCCTCGCCGTAGTGCTTTTCCTCATATCTGACATTCGCATTTTTGCCCACATGGAAGGTATGAATGCCGTCGTGTCTGCTCTCGTTGCAGCCGCTGTTGTGGATTCCGCAACCTGCCACAATCCTTACATCTGCACCATCCTCTACATAGAAATCGTTGTATACAAGGTCTGTCATACCTGATTTGCTGAGTACTACAGGGATATAGACAGCCTCTCCATCCGTCTTTCCATCAATATAGATATCAATGCCGGGCTTGTCCGTCTTTTTCTTTATCTTGATGTGCTCGCTGTCTCCGTGGCAGATTGATGTGCCGTTTTCACGCAGATTAAAGGCACCTGTCTGACTGAATTTATTATCATTTATGACGTCCAATACGCCCTCTGTTACGTTGTCAAGCTTTACCATATTATGCTCTTCCCTCCAGTCTCTCTACGCATTTGTGACATTTCTGTACACCATTGAGATAAGGCAGCACCTCGTCCTTTGTGCCGATTTTCTTGATTTCTCCGCCATCAATTATCATGATGCGGTCTGCCATATTTATGATTTTCTCCTGATGTGAAATCACTATGAGGCTCTGCTTTTTCTCAGTATGGATTTCCTCAAATTTCTGTATGAGCATTGAAAAGCTCCACAGATCGATTCCAGCCTCCGGCTCGTCAAATATGCAAAGCGAATGCTCCTTGGCAAGCACTGATGCAATCTCAATTCGCTTCATCTCTCCACCTGAGAGTGTGCCGTCAATCTGGCGGTAAATGTAATCCTTTGCACAGAGTCCTACCGCGGTGAGAAGGTCGCAGCACTCCTTGTCTGAAAGCTCATCCTTTGCGGCGAGCTTGAGCAGCTTCATGACGGTCATTCCCTTAAATCTCGGTGGCTGCTGGAATGCAAAGCCTATTCCCGCATTTGCCCTATGATTGATGTCAAGCTCTGTGATATCCTGCCCGTCAAGTATAATCTTTCCGCTGTCCGGTGTCTGAATACCTATCAATGTCTTTGCCAGAGTGGATTTTCCACCTCCGTTTGGTCCGGTGATGACAAGCATTTCTCCGTCCTCTACCTGAAATGATATATTGTTCAGAAGGCATTTCTTTCCACCCTCATCATCTACGTTTAAAGTTAAATTTTCTGCTTTAAGCACGATTTTCACCTCATTTTTATTTATGATACAGCATAAAATATGTCTCCTGCTGTTCTAATTACTTTTTCAGTTTACCGTTCACACCTCAGTATGCCCGGCAATGATTACAGTATAACATAATAGTAAACGTTTACAAGGTATAAACTCTCTGGTACTCGCTAAAATACATATTGTGGCTTTTTATAAAAAGTTTGCTTACCTACTAATTTCCCTTATCATTGAATACTCATTGCACAAGGTTCCGTCATTTTGTCTGATAGAATTAAATTTGATGCCAGTTATCCTGAAGCCCATCTTCTCATAAAGTGCTCTCGCCCTGCTATTGCCCTCAATAAAATCCAATTCCATCTGCAATATATTCGGATTGCTTTCTGCTATTTTTATCATTTCCCGGAACATTCTCGTTCCGATTCCCTGATTCCAGAATTCGCTCAGCAAACCGATTGCCACATTTGCCCTGTGTCCGGTTTTCGTGCGTTTATTCCACCAGACCATGCAATTTCCGGCAATTTTTCCATCTGCTTCACAAACCAGCAGCGTATGTGTATCCGACAAATTGCAGCTATTTATGAAATCAATCTCCTGCTCGATGGTCCGGGTCTCACATTCTTCCGGTGTCCTCAGTAAGAAATCCGTTTCACCGGTTGACTTTTTCATGTACTCTATAAGAGCTTTGGCATCCTTTTCATTTGCACTTCGCAAAATGGCAGTTCTGCCGTCTTTTAATTTAAATTCGATATCTTTTATTATCATATTTTTATAGTACCAACTTCCTATTGATTTATCTTTGGAAAAATCTTCCGAGAGAACTAATTTAAATGTAAAAAATGTAAAACCGGGCACGATATCCTGCCCGGTTTACACTATCCATAATAAATGTTAAGCATCACACCTTGCATATTCACACAAAAGCTCATTGCAGGTGTCTTCTCGCTTCTTAGAAAGCTTCATAAAACGCTTTGTCTTAGAAAACTCCGTCTATAAAGCCCTTCATATCGTCCTTAGACACAAGACCAATCTGCTGACCGGCAACCTGACCGCCCTTGATTGCAATAACTGCAGGAATATTCATTATACGATACTCTCTTGCCAGATCAGGATTCTCGTCCACATCAATATTGTAAAACTCCACATCTGTGATTTCATCAGAAAGCTGCTCCATTACAGGCGCAAGCATCTTGCATGGACCGCACCACTCTGCCGAAAAATCAACAATGATAGCCTTATTATTTTTAACCTGTTCAAATTCACTGCTATTAATCTTCTTTACCATAGTTGTTCTCCTTCCATCTGTCGAACGAATTATTTTCGTTGCACCTATACAGCAATAAAAAATAACTGCTATACTATAGTACACCAAATAAGAAATAACAATGCATCAGAAACTTATTATTCGATGTACTAGCACTACTATAATACATAAATCAGATTATGTCACATAAAAATATTATAAACCGTAAAATTTATCATTTATCACGATTAATTCTTTTTGTGCTCTGCCATGTAGGCCTCTATATCCTCTGTGGTTCTGATGATATCCTCCGACAGACACACTGCACCGTCCTCGGTGATAAGCACATCATCCTCAATCCTGATACCGATTTCCCATTCATCTATATACAGTCCCGGCTCGTCACTGATGATTGCTCCCGGACGAAGCCTGCTGTTTGAGTCAACTGTCACGTCATGCACATCAATTCCCAGATGGTGTGACACGCCATGCATGTAATACTTAGAAATTTCTACAGAATTCTTTATCAGTCCAAGTTTCATAAGCCCGTCTGCAAGCACATCCTTACATACTTCATTTAATTCCTTTGTAGTCATTCCCGGCTTTGCAACCTCGACAATCTTTCGGTTTGCGGCAAGCACGATATCATATACCTGTTTCTGGCGCTCGGTAAACCTGCCATTTACCGGATATGTTCTCGTAATATCCGAATTGTAGCCATCGATTCTGGCTCCAAGGTCAAGAAGAACCAGTGTTCCATCCTCCATCGTCTCACGATTTGTGTCATAATGAAGCATTGTTCCATTAATTCCGCTTCCGGCAATTGTAGGAAAAGCTGTCCACTCTGCCCCACCGCGTCTTATGATATATTCAAAGTCTGCCTGTGCCTGATATTCCTTCATGCCAGGCTTTAAATTAGCCATTACATTGCAAAGTCCGTCCTTTGTGATAGCGATTGCCTTTTTGGTCAGCTCAATCTCATCCTCATCCTTCTGCATACGCTCCTCTGCCACAAGTGGGAAAAGATTCTTCACAGCAACTCCCGGATAATCTGTCTTAAATTCATTGGCTTTTACCACATTGTAATCCGGCAAATCCACTTTCTGGTGACGATACGTGTCGAAATATGCTGTGTATACATCCTCGCGCGTCATTATCCTGTCCAGCGTGCTCTCAAGCTCATAAATATATTCTACTTCATCAATTCCTGATATTTCCTCGGCTTCCTCCATAGTCACCTTTCTGCCGTACCAGCGCTCCATCGTAGGGTCTGCCTCCTCTATGAAGAGCATCGTCTTAGCAGGCTCTACACATTTATCCAGGACAAGGACCATGTTGTCACGTCTAAGTCCGGTCAGATAGAAGAAATTGCGGTTAGCCTGTGCTGTGAATAAATCATACTCATCTGCACTCACATGGTGCTCGATGCCTGAGTACAATATTGCTATAGAATTGTCCTCCATCTTGTCTAAAATTCTTTGTCTTCTGCTTTCAAAATCCATTTTGCTGCCTCTTAATTTCATTATTTGTAATGCCTGTCTTCAAAAATCGCTGACATTCATACGCCCTTACGTTATCACAATATGTGTATTTTTACAAGCCATTTGGCCCCGCTGATACAGGAATCAAAGGTTTTCTGTATTTATATATTTTCTTTCTCCAAATACAGACATAAAGAAAACCCTTGGAAATACTGGATTTCCAAGGGTTTTGATGTTCTTTTGATATTCTTTGTAATTATCTCTTTGAGAACTGAGGAGCTCTACGAGCTGCTTTGAGACCGTACTGCGCGAGTTTTTGAGCTGTTTTCCCTTGATACTCCGGGCTTTTCCGGCTTTCTGCCTCTCAGTTATCCGGTGTGCGGACCATAAAAAACGGTCTTTTTTCATTCAGCAATAGCCTGCTGAAACGCACCATTTACTACCCCAAACAGCTCCTCTGGTTTATTGTACTTCACTTTTGCATAGATGTCCATAGTTGTTTTGCTGTTTTCGTGTCCGGCAAGGTATTGGACGGTCTTTGGATCAACACCAGCATAGAGAAGATTGGTAATGTAAGTGTGCCGCAGCTGATGCGGGGTTACATCAAAGTCCAGCGTATATCTGATTTTGGGTTGATTTTTCTGGGTCATGCCCAGCGTTGGGGTAACCGTGTATTTGATGCTCTGCCCATTCACATACTTATAATAGTTCCGGGGCTTAGTGGAGCGGACAACGACATACTGCCACACTCTTTGAAACTGCGAAGCAGCCAGCGGCTCTCCTTTGCTGTCAGCGATCACATAATCTGATATGGAATTTTCTTTCGTTTCTCTCAGACAATCCACCAAACACTTCGGTATCGGAATATCCCTTTTTGCCGCCGGAGTCTTTAGCACCGTAGAAATCACGGGTCTGTTATGCTCTGTACGCCATGCCCGCCTCACCGATAGATAAGGTGTATCCTCGTCCAGAAATACACAATCCCATTGCAGTGCAAGAATTTCTTCCCGACGCAGACCGGAATACAAACCGAGCATAATAAACAAATATGGAGGAAGTCCCTTGACTGTATCCAGAAGCACGGCTACCTGCTGATCTGTCAATGCCTCCTTCTTTTTTGTCGGTTTTCCGCCTTTACCGGATATTCCCGCACAGGGATTGTGTTCAAGAATTTGGTTTCTCTCTGCCGCATAAAAAATGCACTTGAGTAGCATATTGACCTTATTGTATAAGCCTTCCGATTTCTTTGACAATGGAACAAGCGCCAGCCGAATATCGTCAGCAGTCACTTCTTCCATATACATCTCTCCCAGAGGTTTGATGATATAGTTTGTCATATCCCTCGTATAACCTCTGAGTGTAGACGCAGACACCTTTGCCGACTGCATCAGCAGCCACTTCTCGCCATACTCGGCTACTGTCGGGTGCTGCCGGTGAAAGATAATTTCTTCCACCTGCTTCCGGGCCTCTAACTGCTTCTCATACAATTCTTCACAAGTAGCGGCATACAAACTCAACTCTTTGCCATCTGCATCCGTAATCCTGGTTCTGTAATACTGGATTCCTTTCAATGTAATGGTCCCATACTTCGGGATCTGTGTTTTCTTTTTTGCCATCTTTGATCGTCCTTTCTTGATAATGTGTAGTCTCCGTATCTACACTCTCTTTTTATCAGAAAGCCTCGATTTAATCAAAGATACGGCTGATGTAAAACAAAGAGCGAGACATCCTTGCCTCGCTCCTGCTTTACTTCCTATTTTATTATTACTGTGCTGCGTCCCAGCTTGCAAACGCGCAACTCATTGATCTGACCAGCTCATCTGGTCTGTTGTACTTAACCTTTGCATAAATGTCCATGGTAATCTTGCTGCTTTCATGGCCTGCCAGGTATTGAACCGTTTTGGGATCTACCGATGCATGAATGAGATTGGTAATGTAAGTATGCCGCAGCTGATGGGGTGTTACTTCAAAGTCCAGACTGTAAACCACTTTTCCGTTATGAGCAGCCTTTTCTCCCAAGACAGGTGTGACAGTATGCTTTACTCTTTTTCCATCTTCATACCGATAATAGCTCCGCTCCTTGACCGTCCTCGTAACAATATACTGCCAAAGTCGCTTAAACTGCGTGTAGGACAGCGGTTCGCCATCCCGGTTTGAAACCACGTACTCCGAAGTCGAAGTTTCCTTTGCTGCTTTCAAACACTCAGCCAAGCAAACAGGAAGGGGGATATTTCTCTCCGCAGCCTTGGTTTTCAATTCATCCGAAATCACCGGTCTGTTATGTTCGGTGTGCCATGCCCGCCTTACCGTCAGATATGGAGTATCCGTATCCAGATATACTGAATCCCATTGCAGAGCAAGAATTTCTTCCCGGCGCAGCCCTGCATATAAACCAATCATGACAAAGACATAAGGCGGCAAATCTCGGATAGCATCCAAAAGGCGCGCTGCCTGTTCATCTGTCAAAGCCTGACGATCCTCTTGTGGAACACCGCCACCTTTTGTTGTCAGATAAACCGTCGGGTTATGGTCAATAATCCTGCTTTCCATCGCTGCGCGAAAGATAGACTTGTAAAGGATTACCACAGATTTATAAACCGATGCAGATTTCTTGGAAACCGGAACAAGGGCAAGCTGAATATCATCTAGGCTAACCTCACCCATCCGTTTATCTCCCAATTCCGCTATAATATGCCGCCTGACCTTTGAGGTGTAATCCGTCAAAGTAGTAGCTCGTACATGAACCGACTGCATCAGCAGCCACTTTTCACAATACTCTGCAACTGTGGGCGTTTTCCGATGAAAAGTAGCATTCTCAATCTGTTCCAACGCAAGCGTTTCTTTGTTGTATAGTTCTTCAGGTGTTTTTGCGTAGATAGCTACGAGCTTACCATTCGCGTCTTTGATTCTGGTCCTATAATATAGGACACCTCTTTTCATGACTGTGCCATATTGAGGAAGTATTATTTTTCTATTTGCCAATTCCTCCACCTCCTAAGAATAATCTCCAGCGCTGTACCTTTGTTTTATCAGACCTCTCTGATTCCATCAAGGATACGGACCGGCTCACGATCTTCCGCTTCGAGGTTTACGGTAAGTTGCGCTTCTCTCAACTGGTTTTGCTCTGTGCGTGCATTTTGCGATATACTCCTGGAGACCTGCCGCAGTAAAATACACACAGCCATTCTGAACATACTGCACATAAGAGATCAAGCCGTTGTTACGGGCGGCATCCAGCGTTGCTATGCTGATTCCTAAGATTTCAGCAGCTTCTTTTCGTGTAATGAGCTTTTCCATAGACTATATTCCCTCCAATCTGTCAAGGTTATCATCGTGCTTTCAAAATCACATGAATACGCTGGCAGCCGAAACTGCCAGCGCATGGTATCTGATTTTGAATAGAAAGCGGCCACCCAAAAGAGCAGTCGCTTCCTATTTCAATATGACTCAATTCTCGTCAC
>ENA-ORRO01003054-ORRO01003054.1-human-gut-metagenome-genome-assembly--contig:-NODE-3054-length-9980-cov-2.255113_pt1 | contig 9980 bp, 4 predicted proteins | sample MGYA00242176_ERZ509136 | MGnify/ENA primary metagenome ERZ509136 (study PRJEB26280, sample SAMEA2338644) | human gut metagenome | biome: human gut; feature: human-associated habitat; material: faeces... | reverse complement strand
CCTAGTGGATAACTTACGGCTTGGGAAGTGAATAACTAACCACTTACAAACCTTTTTTCCTACCGTTGACCAAAGGAATTTCCTATCATCATAATGCCCATTATAAGGTCTTTACAATAGGCAATGTAACACCTTTATAATGCCCATTGTAAGCCGCTTATAACTGCGATCATTAGAACGCTCAAAAAGAACACTGATAATCAATACATTAAAAACGCCATTACCTTGTCCAGAAAACACATACGACTTTTACAAAAAACACGTACATGTTTTCTCGGAAACACGTACGTGTTTTTCCAGAAGCAAATTCCGGTCAAAAGCAACAAAGATTCTGATAAAGCCATTATCTTTGTTTTAAAATCAATACATAACCATGATGAGACACTTAAAGTACTTGGCTTTTGTAGCATGTCTGGGAAGTCTTTCCCCGGCCTTCGCACAAAACGCCTCTAAAAGCTTGACAATCGATGACCTAGTCACTTGGCAACGAATCACGGACCGGGAGATCTCGGACAACGGAAAATGGGTAGCTTGCAAGATGGAACCTTGGGAAGGTGACGCTACCGTTTATTTGTATGCGGCCCAAGGGCAAGAGACCGCCACTTTTTCTCCGGCCGATAAGTTCGCGTTCTCCGCTTCCTCGGGTTATCTGGTTGTCACGCAAACACCCGGAAAGTCTACGGTAGATTCCCTGAAAGTATTGAAGACGAAAGAGGACAAGATGCCGATGAACACCTTGGTAATCTATTCCGTCGCCGGTAAAAAGGAGACGATAGACTCCCTCAAAACCTTCAAATTAGCGGACGAGGCGGATTGGATCGCTTATCAAAGAGGCCGGAAGGACTCCACTTTGTACGTCCGTTCGCTGGATGGAAGCAAGACCTTCCAGTTCCCGACCGTAACGGATTTCCAATTCGCCAAGAAAAGCGGTATGCTATATTACACGAGCGCGGCGGAAGGAGAAGCAGGTATATTCACCTTGAACCCGGAGAAAGGAAGTCCGGCGCTCATCAAAAAGGGAAAAGGCGTATTCAAACAAACCACGTTCGACGAGAAAGGGGAACGGTTAGCTTTCTTATATTGCGCCGACAAAGATTCTTCTTACAAAGCGTTAAGCTTATGGCTATCCGAACATAACGCTCCCGCAAAAGAAATCGCCACCCGTGGAAACAGGGCTTTCCCCGCTGAATGGGTAATCAATGAGAACGGGATGCTTCAATTCTCGAAATCCGCTTCCCGTCTGTTCTTCGGTACCTCACCGGAGCCGAGGCAAAAAGACACGACCCAACTAGCCGAGAATCGTCCGAACGTACAGGTTTGGAGTTGGGATGAGCCCGTACAATATACCGTACAGAATTACAACAAGGAAAAAGACTTAAAGAAAGGCTATCAAGCGGTTTATAATCTGGGCAACGGCTCTATCTTCCAATTGGCGAATGAGGAATTACCGAATATCCAATTGGGTAATGAGGGTGACGCACCCTTGGCGCTCCTTTCCACTTCCCGTCCCTATTCTTTGTCTTCCATGTGGGAGGCCCGCACACGCAGCGACTATTATACCGTATCGTTGGATAACGGGGAGCGCAAGCAAATCGCCCAAGCGGATTATGGCCGTTTCCGCCTCTCCCCACAAGGTAAATATGCGTATTGGTATGGCGAGACGGATAGCTGCTGGTACACGATCGCCTTGGCGGAAGGCAAGAAATATCGCCTAACCACTCCGGAAAGCTTCCCAGCTTGGGACGAGGAGAACGACGTTCCTAATCATCCTTATGCGCATGGAGCCGCCGGCTGGACCGCGAATGATCAAAATCTCTTGATCTATGATCGTTACGACATCTGGAAATTCGATCCGACCGCGGCCACCCCACCGATCAACCTGACCGTGAACGGAAGGAAGGAGAAACTTTCCTACCGCTTGGAACAACTGGATAAAGAGGCTCGCTTTATCGACCTCGGCAAACCGCAATTATTAAAAGGATTCAACGAGGCCACAAAAGGATACGGATTCTACAACGCACGCCTCTCCGCTCCTGCCGCCCCGAAGACTTTGCTGGCGGGCAATTATATGCTGCGATCTATCAACAAGGCGAAGAATACGGATGACGTGATCTATACGATGGAAACCTTCCAGCAATACCCGGATATCCACTATTCGACCTTGGCGTTCAAGAAATCCGTGCAATTGACGCATGGAGACAAACAGCAGGAAGGTTTTATCTGGGGTACCGCCGAGTTGGTATCATGGATTTCCTTGGACGGCTGTCCACTGGAAGGTGTCGTTTATAAGCCGGCGAATTTTGATCCGAACAAGAAGTACCCGATGATGGTAAACTTCTACGAGCGGAATTCGGAGACTTTATATAATTACCGTATGCCGGAACCGCATCGTTCTACGATCGATTATCACTTATACAATAGCAACGAATATGTCATCTTCAACCCGGACATTCGCTATGTAGATGGTTATCCGGGAGAAAGCTGCTATAACTGCTTGATGCCGGGTATCACCATGATGATCGCCAAAGGATATATCAACGAAAAAGGGATCGGTGCGCAAGGACATAGCTGGGGAGGTTACCAAGTAGCTTATTTAGCGACTCGCACGAATTTATTCTCCGCTATCGAGTCTGGGGCGCCTGTCGTAAATATGTTTAGCGCTTATTGGGGTTCCGGCATGGCCCGCTCTTTCCAATACGAGCATACACAAAGCCGTTTAGGAGCTACGCCATGGAGTTCTCCACTTCGTTATCTGGAAAACTCGCCGTTGTTCACGATGGATAAGGTGCAGACCCCAATATTGATCATGCACAACGATGCCGATGGTCATGTGCCTTGGTACCAAGGTATCGAGTATTTCGTTGCCATGAAACGGTTAGGTAAACCTTGCTGGTTACTGAATTATACAGGTGAACCGCATTGGCCGATGCATATGGCAAACCGCATCGATTTCCAACGCCGCATGTTCCAATTCTTCAACCATTACCTGAAGAACCAGAAGATGCCTAAATGGATGTCCGAGGGCGTACCTGCCGTAGAGCAACCGTTTGAGTTGGGGTATTGATCAGACAATTACAGCTTCATACGAAACTCGGTACGGACACCGGGTAAGGAATCAACGGTTAAATCGCCGCCATGCAAGCGCATTATGCGGTGGGAGATACTGAGGCCGATGCCGCTACCACCGGACTTCGTAGAGAAGAAAGGCGTAAAGATAGCAGACAATAGTTCAGGAGAAATACCGGGGCCATTGTCTGTTATAGTTATATATACCCTACCATCTGTCTTCAAGGCTTCTACGGAGACGATACCATCCGCTTGCCCCTCTATCGCCTGTAATGCGTTACGGATCAAATTAATCAGAGCCAACACGATCAAGTTTTGATCCACACGTACCGTTAAAGCTTCCGCAGAGGAGAAACGGATACGGTCGCTACCCGGCTCGGCACACAACAACCGTTCCATCTTCTGAAATAAAGAGGTTATAGGCACCTCGGTTCTTTCCGGCTCCGGGAGATGCGTCAGACGATGGTAGGAATCCAAGAAGGCGGATAAATTTTGCGCTTGCCCATGAATAACCTCCAAACCTTCCCGTAATTGCTTCGGAGTATATGTATCGGAATATTTCAATAGGTCAGCAGACAAGGAACGGATTGGCGTAATCGAATTACGAATCTCATGCGTCAGTACCCGCAAGATACTCTCGTAATATAAACGCTTCTCTTCCATCTCACTCTGGTTTTGACTGAATAGGAGGATAATCCGGTTCATTTCCGTATACAAATCCTTTACAAAAGGATCATTCGTTTTATTTGGGTACCGCAAAGCTGTATCCCCATTACGAACCGACTCAAAGAAGGTAGCTATCTTACGGTTTATACCGTTCATCCACCGGATTAGTAACAGAGTTATCAACAGGATAATACACAGACATACAAAGGATAAGAAGTAAGAGGTACCGGTTATCAACAATACGGACCCAAGTAACGCGAGAAACACGATCAAGGAGACGATTCCTATAATCTTCAAGTATAAACTCCGGTTAACCATAGCTACTCTCCTTATAATCTACAATCCGTATTTCCGCATCTTATTATAAAGGGTCTGGCGGCTAATATCCAATTGTTGAGCCGCAAGCGTCAGGTTCCCTTTCTTTTCTTTCAATACCTCGGCGATAAACTGCCGTTCCATATCCTCCAACGTACAAGGATGGGAGACTTCCGAAAGCTCCTCCACATAGAAATCATCGGCATCCAAACGGCATTTATCCACAAGTAAGACCGTACGTTCGACGATTTGCTGCAACAAGGCCAAATCACCCCGCCCGGCCATATCGGATAACTTATCGACCGCCTCCGCTGTCAGACGAGGCAATGGTTTCGCATAAGCCTCCGTATATTTCTTTAGCAATGCATTAATAAGAGATTCGGCCACAGATGAAGCCTTATCTGTATTTGATTCCATACGGTGTTCCCACACATGGACAAGGGTTTGAATAAGTTTCTCGTTATCCCAAGGTTTCACGATAAAGTCCGAGGCTCCCCTTTTAAGGGAAGATACAGCCAACTCGATATCCCCAAAAGCGGTTATCAAGATAACGGCCGGAGGATTCTTAAGCTCCAAAATACGATCCAACCAGAAAAGCCCTTCCCCACCGCTTTGCTTTCCAGCGCCGAAGTTCATATCCAGTAAAACCATATCTACATCTCCATTCCGTAAAAGGGCAGGCAATAGAACAGGAGATGATACGGTAACGATCGTCTTAAACTCATGGGACAGGATCGTCCGCAGACTTCTCAATACCGCCTCATTGTCATCTACGACTATAATCTTCGCGTTACGCATGAAGCCTCCTCTTTTTTCGCACGCAAAGATACGATCTTTTCCCGGCTCTCAGTGTCCAATATTTAGACAAATCCAGTCCTTTACGAACGTTTCCTCCGATTTTATTTGCCATATTCCACGCAACCGGATAGCTTTGAACCAACAAACAGATAAAACCATGGAATCCATATCTCTAAAACTTATATTCCGTAGCTGGTGGCGAAACAAGACGTTCGCCGTCATTTCCTTATTGAGTCTGGCGGCAGGCATCACTTGTACCAACCTACTGATCTCATACGTCATTTATGAATCTAGGATAGAAGCCCATAATCCCAATAAGTCGCATATCATCTATATGGCACAAGACTCTCCCTTGACCTCCGGAGAGAAAGTATCTTTTATTAAAGGGAAGATCCCTGTGCAGCTAAAAGACCAATACCCTGAAGTTGAGGATTATTTACGACTGAACATAGACAATGCCGCCTCCATCACGATAGAAGAAAAGCGCTTCAACCCAATCTCGATCGTCAGAGCAGATCCCTCCTTTCCTCGCTTTTTCCCTTACAAGGTAGTGGCAGGAGATATAAACAAGGCATTAACCCAACCAAACGCAATTGCGTTGACCGAATACCAAGCGAAGATATTCTTCGGGAACGAGGATCCTATCGGTAAAACCTTTTCGGCAAAGTACGCTTATGAGAACGAGACGATTACCTACGAGGTCGCCGCCGTTATCAAAGAGTACCCTCAATCATTCTTGAAGTTCAACGCATTGGCAGGTACTACCTCCCAATTCAATGGCGGCCCTACCTTATTACTGGTAAACGATCTCTTCAACATTGATACGTTCACTCAAAAACTAAAGGATGATAAGGTACCTACTTTCAACGGAACCGGACAGTATTATTTCTATACCCTCCAAGAGAGTTATTTCCAAGAGCAAACCTATACACAAGAATACATCCCCTATATCCACCGAAACCAGAAAGACTTACTGTACGTTGGTTTGTTCTCAGCCATCCTAATCCTCGTGATCGCCTGTTTCAATTATGCCAACCTAAGTTTCTCCCGCATTTTGCAACAAGTAAGGATGATCTACACCCAGAAGGTGATGGGAGCATCGGCTGGGCAAATCCATCGCCAGCTATTCTTGGATACTTTCCTTACCGTGCTGATCGCTTTCTTTTTATCCTTGTTACTTACACTAGATTTCCTGCCGGCTTTCAACCAGATCGTTTCCGGACGTATCTCCTTGGGATTTTTCTTTAGTGGACAGGTCTTACCTGTGATCGTGGCACTCATCCTAGCTCTATCCATTATCCCCTCATTATATATGAGCCATAAGATCAACTCCCTTTCCCATTCCGAGTATAAATCATTCACCACCGGTACCCGGAAGCGGACAATCATAAGCGGGCTCTCCATCTTACAATTCGCCATCTCAATAGCTCTGGTATTCGCCACGCTAACCGTACGGCAGCAACTAACGCTCACTCAGACAAACGGTGAACGTTACCGGGACCTCATCGAAATAGCCGACTGGAGTGGGAACCATATACAGACCTTCTCTGAAGAGATCCGGCGTTATCCTTCCATAGAAGAGATGTGCCTTTCGAGAAGCGGGATCATACAGTTCAACTTGCGGACAATGGTCTTGAAAGACGAAAACGGAAACGAACTAAATTATACGCTAGGCCAATACGAAGGTGATAGTACTTTCCTAAAGGTTATGAAGATAAACATTCTTCAAGGACTCTCAGAGCGAGAGGCTCTAAAACAATACAGCACACCCGTCTATATTAACGAACAATACGCACGTTTGCTCGTGCCCAAAGGCGAGAATCCCGTGGGTAAGCCTGTCCGCCTTTACGACACTGAATTCGGGAAGATGGAAAAGGAGGGAGAACCGATAGCGATTATAGCAGGGATCGTGGAGAATCTATATACAGGAACCTTACGACAAGAGGTTTACCCTAGCTTGACCTACCTAACGCATACTCCCCCCTATAACCTCGTCCAAGTCCGACTGAAAAAGGAGCACAGAGCCGAGGCTCTAGCTTTACTGCAACAAACATGGGAAAAGATCAACCCCAACGTACCTTTCGAATATCAAGATATATACGAGGAATTTATGTTATCTAACCGAAAAACGATCGAACTGGCACATTTGCTCATCATGTACTCGATCATCAGCCTCCTGCTAACCGCCTTCGGATTATTCGGCATGGCTCTCTATGCCATCCAGCAGCGTACGAAAGAAATCGGTATCCGTAAGGTAAACGGGGCTACGGCCGGGGAGATCTTGTATCTATTAAATCGTCGGTTTATCGGCTGGGTAGGGATCGCTTTCGCAATTGCCGTTCCTATCACGTGGTATTCGCTGAGTTGTTGGCTGGAGAATTTCGTATATCGGGTAAACATATCCATAGGAACATGCCTGCTATCCGGCGGTATCGTATTGATGGTTACGCTACTGACCGTAAGCAGGCATAGTTATAAGGCGGCATCCCGCAATCCGGTAAACACCTTGCGAAGCGAATAGCGAAGAGGAATATTAAACTCTATTCGCCCATTGGCAATTTACTTAACTGAGATATCGCCTGTAAATTGGAATAATCGTATTGGTAAAGGCCATCATCGGCGATCATCATCAAGGTATTCTTAAAAGGGATTACATCGTAACCCTCCATACCTGCATAATGAACAAGCTGATTAGCCAGCAAGGTCATAGGATCTTTCGCGTTGAAGACCTTTAACCCTTCGTCACAGAGGAATAAAGTACCGTTATCGATACCTAATCCTTTCGGACATTTCATGCCATAAGTAACCAGCAGGTTCGGTTGGTCCACATCACTTACGTCTATGAGCATCAGCTCATTGGCATTTTGCCCACAAGTATTTCCGGAATGCACGGTCACATACGCTAAATCATCCTCCACGACAACCGGGTCGCAGCCAAAGACATGACTTACGGAAGAACGATACTTAGGTACGAGCGGATCTTCCAACGAATAGATCAACATACCGGTCGGAGTTCCCATGAACAGCTTATCCTCATAATTGAAAAGAGTCTCAACATCACGTTGCAACCAAATGTCGTTTGTCGTCAAGACAGGCTTGTCCCCAGAAAGGTCGAAAACGCACATGACATTCTGTTCTACCGTATATAAGTACTTACCATAAATAGAAAAACGAGCCATAGATCCGTTCACTCCCTGCGTGGAAGTACCCGGCGCCGCATCGTTCGCCATCAGATCACCGCCATAACTCGGATAATGGTAAATAGTTTCCTCCCGTTCCTTCGGTTCCCAACCGACCACGACACCTTTCGCTCTCGCTTCCTCCGAATAACACATATTATAATCGAACCCATAGCCATTCTCTATGGTCGGAAGCGCATAACGGAAAGCGTTCTCCACACGACCTTCCAATTCAGGTCTCTCCGGATCGGAGATATCGAACCAGACCAGATCCACATACGAATCCGCATACAATTTATCATCCTTGATCGAGAGATCCTCGTTACCGATCAACTCTACAAAGCCCACTATCCGGGGAGATGCCGGATTCCTGTTATCCACGATATGGATGCCCTTATCCGGGGAAGAAATATACAGGTAATCCTTATAGAAACAGATCTTTCCCCGCTTGGTGATTGGCACCACCTCATCCGTCACCTTCACTGAATTCCGAAACTCGGAGATCGACATGAATACCGGTTCGTTGATAGCATACCGCACGACCTCCACTCTCACTCCATCATCCTTGCATCCCATTAAGACGCAAAGGCTAAAGGCAAACGCCCAATAAAAAAGTTTCCACATAATTATAATAGATTTAATCATTAAAAAGCATATCGTATACCTGCGCTCAACCCAAATCCCAACGGCTTGTCCGTACGAATACTAGCCGGTTGATCACAGTCGAAATAATGGGAGAAGCGAGGCTCGAAATAGAGACTCCAATCCCCATAGAAACGATAAGCAGCACCGACCGAGGCATTCACGGACCATTGCATACCATGGATGCCCTCCTTTTTGCTCTTGGAGATAGTCGTTCCGTTTCCGGCGATATAGCCACTATACACGGCCTGCAAACCCTTCTCCATCATAAAGCCTCCGGAGAGATAGACATTCCATCGCTGATTCTTCCATACATAAACCACCAGATTCAAAGGAATACCCAGATAATGCAAAGACGATTTCACCTCTGACGGGCAATCCCCTCCCCTCTTGAATGTAGTGGATAAATACGTATACATCAATCCACTTTCCACGGCTATACGCCGGCTCAAATCCTTCCGTACCGTAAAACCGAATGATATCGGAAGGGAGTAGCTAACGTCCGGATAAGATTCGAACGAACGATTATCCAAGAAGTTCTCATCCACCTTAGAACTCCGTAATACCGGGGCATTACGGAATGAGACCGTTTGGGGAGGCGTATTACCACTCTCCTTTTCATCATCGTCTTTATCCGGCTTATCCGGATCGGGGCTTCCTGCCGAATTATTCATATCTCCCGGAGAAGAAGCATCGCCATAACTCATATCCGTATTTAAAAAGCTATCTACATAACCACTAGAGCCAACGGCGGCGGCCAATAACCACTTGTTCCGTTTACTCTTCTTGGCTTTCTTTTTCAAAGAGGCTTTTCGTCGGGGACTCCGTTCGCCTTCCGGTAGAGGAACCGTAGAGTCACCTCGCTTAACGACTATGTCCGTCGAATCCTCGGACGCATCCTCCTTCACAGACGGTTCTTCTACGATAGCCGCAATCGCATCCTTCTCAATAATCTCGATAGTCTCACACTTCTCATCCTCCCGAATCGTTTCCTTTTCCCCGACAATAGCGGAAAGCTTAGCCTTTTTTTCCCATTTCAGCACTTTCGCTATACGTTTCTTTACAGGCTCTACAGGTAAAACGGGATGCTCCGAAAGAATATTCATTTCCTCCGCTTTCTCCGATATCTCTTTCTGAAAGGGGCTCAATTCCTCCAATGGCATCTTCTCCGGGGAAGGTAGCAGCCAAATAACCAAGGCCAGCACTGCGGCGACGACCAAGCCTCCCGTCCACAACCAACCCCGTGGTCTCGCTCTCCGGTTCATCCGGGCCTCCACCTCATCCCAGCAGCCGGCATCTACCGGCAACCGGTGC
>ENA-ORRO01003042-ORRO01003042.1-human-gut-metagenome-genome-assembly--contig:-NODE-3042-length-10006-cov-2.732188_pt1 | contig 10006 bp, 7 predicted proteins | sample MGYA00242176_ERZ509136 | MGnify/ENA primary metagenome ERZ509136 (study PRJEB26280, sample SAMEA2338644) | human gut metagenome | biome: human gut; feature: human-associated habitat; material: faeces... | reverse complement strand
GGCGGAAAAGAGATTCCATTTGGACCGCAGCTTTTATTTGTGGAAAAACAGATGACTAATCTGATCGTGTCAGCAGAAATCTGTGAGGACGTGTGGTCACCGGTTCCACCGAGCATTGAGGCGGCAAGAGAAGGCGCGATCATCCTGGTCAACTGTTCAGCAAGTGATGAGACGATCGGAAAGGATAGTTACCGGGAGGAACTGATCAAGGGACAGTCTGCAAGACTGATTGCAGGTTATGTCTATGCAAATGCCGGGGACGGAGAGTCTACAACGGATGTGGTATTTGGCGGACACAATATTATTGCAGAGAATGGGACAATCCTGAAAGAAGCAAAGCGGTTTGCTAACGAGATGATCGTCAGTGAGATTGACATTTTCCGTCTTTTAAGTGAACGGAGAAAAAATACAACTTTCCAGACAACGGAAGAACGTCATCTTCCAAAAGTACTGTTCCACATAAGTGTGGAAGAGACAGCACTTACCAGAAGCTTTGCACAGACCCCTTTTGTTCCACAGAATATGGCAGAGAGGGAAAAGCGCTGTGAGGAGATTCTGATGATCCAGGCAATGGGACTGAAGAAGCGTCTGGTGCATACTCACTCGAGAACAGCAGTCGTTGGAATTTCCGGCGGTTTGGATTCAACGCTGGCACTGCTTGTGACGGCGAAAGCGTTTGACATGGCAGGAAAAGACCGCAAGGATATCATTGCAGTGACGATGCCTTGCTTTGGTACGACAGACAGAACCTATCAGAATGCCTGCCTGATGTCGAAGAAGCTGGGAGCCACTTTGAAAGAGGTGCCGATCGCGGATGCGGTCCATGTGCATTTCCGTGATATCGGACATGATGAAGAGGTACATGATGTGACCTATGAGAATTCACAGGCAAGAGAGCGTACCCAGGTGCTGATGGATATTGCTAACCAGGAATGGGGCATGGTCATCGGAACCGGAGATATGTCGGAGCTGGCTCTTGGGTGGGCGACTTATAATGGAGATCATATGTCTATGTACGGAGTCAATGCATCTGTTCCAAAGACACTGGTACGTCATCTGGTTCAGTATTATGCGGATACCTGTGAGGATCAGGAGCTGAAAGAGGTACTTCTGGATGTTCTTGACACACCGGTAAGTCCGGAGCTTCTTCCACCGAAGGATGGCGAGATCGCCCAGAAGACGGAAGACCTTGTAGGTCCGTATGAACTGCATGATTTTTATCTGTATTATGTTCTGAGATTTGGCTTTGAACCGTCAAAGATCTATCGGCTCGCAAAGCTTGCATTTGAAGGAACTTATGACAACGAGACGATCATGAAATGGCTGAAGACCTTTTACCGAAGATTTTTTGCGCAGCAGTTTAAGCGCTCCTGCCTGCCGGACGGACCGAAGATCGGTACGGTGGCACTTTCACCGAGAGGAGACTGGAGAATGCCGAGCGATGCGTGTGCGGCAGTCTGGATGCAGGATCTGGAAGCACTGGAGAAATAGAAAAGAATGTACAGGGGGTACATTCTCGCATAAAGTGTCAGTGATACTTATCAGGCAATGATAAAGGGAAGTCTGCGAAAGTGCAGGCTTCCCTTTTTTAAATTATAATTTTTAAAGCTTGATATTTTTAAACAGATCCCCAAGGCTGGTTCCGATTGCTTCTACTTTCGGAATTTCTACGTGTTCCAGCTCTTCCTCCTGTTCTTTTTCAGCATCTTCGGCAAGAGCCTTGATACTGAGGCTGATCTTACCGTCTTTGATACCGATGACTTTGACATCTACTTCGTCCCCAACGTGAAGTACCTGATCTGCTGATTTGATTCTCTGGGTACTGATCTGGGAAATGTGAACCAGACCGGAAAGACCGTTCTCGAGACGTACAAAAGCACCGTAGGACTGAAGCGATTCAACGGTACCTTTTACAACACTTCCAACCTGTACAGATGCAAGTTTTTTTGCATCTTCTGCTTTTTTCTGTTCTCTTAAAATCTCACGTGCAGATAAGATCAGGCGTCCTTCTGCCTGGTTTGCTTCGATCACGCGGACATCAATTTCTTTTAGAAGATAAGTCTCCAGATCTTCGATATAAGAAAGAGAAAGGCGGGATGCCGGGATGAATCCTCGAAGTCCTTCGACCATGGCGATGACACCACCATTTACGATTCCTTCTACTTTTACGTGAAGATTGGTTCCTTCTTCCTGATAACGTGCGACCACATTCCATGGATTGGCATCATCGAAATGTGCTTCGTAGTCTGCCATGCTTTCTGTCTGTTCCTGTAATTTTTCGTTTTCCATCTTAACACCTCTGTTAGTTTATTTTTCTGAACGTATGCTCAATATGTTTATTAGTATAACACATTTTTGTATAGATAAAAAGTATGGATTCGTAGTCCTGGTAACAATGATCTCCCTGATCGTATCAATGGGAGCACCTGTTTCATGGTATTGTCAAATGGGGAAAAATCACCATGTTATTAGGTATCATTACATGTTTTGGACCGGCACTTGTTATCTCAGTTGTATACGGATGTATGCCACCGGTATCCGCAAGTATGCTTGCAAAAGCAGATATTGAAAAAGAAATCATCAAATATACAGAAGGGATTCAAGGTGCAATTTTTGCATCAGGAAGAAGAAAATAAAATCAGCCTGAATGTAGGGATCGGAACCGGAGGCACGATGAATGACGCGGAAATCTGAAGATCATTGCCATTGCAGATGTAAGAAAAAGTTATATTTTCGATGCACATCAGTTGGCGGAGTGCCTGGGAATTACGGTCAGAAGTGCGCGCCGGATCATGAATAAGATCATGGAAGCCGATTATGGAAAAGTGTATGCAAAGAAGACAGCGGCAGCGGGTGGCAGACCGAAGGCACTGGTAGAGATATTGTTTAAAATTCACTGTAAGTGGTCTTTTATTCGAACAAGGGTTGACGAACAGTAAAAAAAATGGCATTCTGAAAAGTAAAGGAACAAGGGATAGTAATGGAGTAATATAAAATGGATCAGAAAAAACCAAAGAAAGTATATGTGATCGGACATAAAAATCCAGATACAGATTCTATCTGTTCGGCAATTGCATATGCAAATCTGAAAAATAAAATCACAGGAGAAAAATACATAGCGAAAAGAGCGGGCGAGGTAAATGGTGAGACAGCGTATGTTCTGGATAAATTCCAGGTAAGTGTGCCGTCTCTTCTGGACAATGTACACCTTCAGGTAAAAGATATGGATATCCGTCATATTGAGGGTGTATCTGGTCACATGTCCATTAAAGACGCATGGGCAAGAATGAAAGATGAGAATATTAAGACACTGCCGGTAACAAGAGGTGAGAAGCTGGAAGGGCTGATCACTATCGGAGATATTGCTACGTCATATATGGAAGTGTACGATAATAATATCCTTGCAACAGCGAGAACCCAGTACCGCAATATCGTCAAAACACTGGACGGAACACTGATCTCCGGGAATGAGCATGGCTATTTCCTGAATGGAAAAGTTGTCATTGCCGCATCCAGTCCGGATCTGATGGAGAATTTTATTGAGAAGGATGATCTTGTCATTCTTGGAAACCGTTATGAGTCACAGCTGTGCGCGATCGAGATGGATGCAAGCTGTCTGGTCATCTGCCAGGGAGCCAATATTTCCAAGACGATCAAGAAGATGGCAGAGGAGAGAGATATCGTGATTATTCAGACACCACATGATACCTTTACTGCTGCAAGGCTGATCAACCAGAGTATTCCGGTCAAGTATTTTATGAGCCGTGATAATCTGGAGATTTTTCATTTGAATGATTATGTGGAACATGTGAAAGAAGTTATGTCAAAGACGAAGTACAGAGATTTCCCAATTCTGGATAATAAAGGAAAGTTCTGTGGTTTCCTCTCCAGACGAAGACTTATGACATCCCGTAAAAAACAGGTGATTCTCGTGGATCATAATGAAAAATCACAGGCTGTGAATGGAATTGAAGAGGCAGAGGTGCAGGAGATCATTGATCATCACAGACTGGGCGGTCTGGAGACAATCGGACCGGTATATTTCCGGAATCAGCCGGTTGGATGTACCGCTACGATCATTTACCAGATGTATCAGGAAAGTGGTGTAGAGGTAGAGCCACAGATGGCGGGACTTCTGTGCTCTGCAATTATTTCGGATACGTTACTGTTCCGTTCACCAACCTGTACGATGGTTGATCAGGCGGCAGCAGAGGCACTGGCGCGGATTGCCGGGATTGATATGGAAGAACATGCAAAAGAGATGTTCAATGCGGGAAGCAATCTGCGTGGCAAATCCGTAGAAGAGATCTGTTTCCAGGACTTTAAGGTGTTCAATGTAAAAGATATCATGTTTGGAGTCGGACAGATCACATCCATGAATCAGGATGAACTGGATGAGGTGAAAGGACGTCTGATCCCATATCTGGAAGAGGCGAGAAAGACCCAGGGACTGCATATGTTGTATCTGATGATGACTAATATTCTGGAAGAGTCTACAGAACTCCTTTGCTGTGGTGAAAATGCAAAGGAACAGGTTCTTGAAGCGTTTGAACTGCCGGGAGATACGGAAAAAATTCTCCTGAAAGGTGTAGTATCAAGAAAGAAACAGATGATCCCTGTTCTGGTAACTTACCTGCAGCAAAAATAAAAACAGATAACTTTATAGGAGAGATGGCTTATGGCAAAACAGATCTGGAAGCCGGGAAATATGCTGTATCCACTGCCTGCAGTTATGGTCAGTGTGGCAGATAAAGAAGGCAATCCGAATATCATTACCGTGGCGTGGGCGGGAACGGTCTGCACAAACCCGCCGATGGTTTCGATTTCCGTGAGACCAGAGCGGTATTCTTATCATATGATCGATGAGACCGGAGAATTTGTAATCAATCTGACGACGGAAAAACTTGCGTATGCAACGGATTATTGTGGTGTGCGTTCGGGAAAAGATGTGGACAAATTCAAAGAGCTGCATCTGACACCGGAAAAGGCAGAATATGTGAGTGCGCCACTGATTGCGGAGAGTCCGGTCAACATCGAGTGTAAGGTGGTCAAAAAAGAAACGCCGGGGTCGCATCATATTTTCCTTGCCGAGGTAAAAGCGGTTCATGTAGATGATGCCTATATGGATCAGAAAGGGCGATTTGCATTGGAAAAGACCGATCCGATCGTATATGTGCACGGACAGTATTATAGTCTGGGTAAGTTGCTCGGAACATTTGGCTATAGCGTGAAAAAGCCGACAAAGAAGAATGGAAAGAAAAAGAAGAAATAAAAACAGAAAATCCTCTTGACAAGAAAATGACAGAGGGTATATGCTGTGTAAGTAGAAACTCAAGGGCGAGACTGCTAAGGTGCGGTCTCGTCTTTTTTCATAGGAAATTCCGAAGGAACTTCCTATGAAACAAAAGGCACTGCGTACCGGAGATGCGCACTCGCACAAAGATGAAGAATGTCGCAAGCGGTCTACGCTCTGCTTCGGTCGTTGCTTAACGAGCGCCACTGGCGCTCAGCAACGCGCTCGGCGCGAGAATGTGCCGAGGCACATTCTTATTTAAAAGGAGTAGTAGATGATGAAAGATTTTACATTCAATGTACCACAGGATATTATTTTTGGAAAAGGCAGTTTAAAAAGACTTCCGGAGCTTCTTGAGAAAAGTGGTTCCAAGAAGATGCTTCTGATCTCCGGACCGGTTTTGAAGAAGATCGGAATGGTCGAGAAAGTCGAAGAGATCGTGAAGGCTTCCGGTATCGAAGTGGAAGTATTTACTGATGTAGAAGCAAATCCATCTGTTGCAACGGTAGATAAAGCAACAGAAGCATACAAAAAAGCAGGAGCAACCAGTATTGTAGCTTTCGGTGGCGGAAGTCCGATGGATGTGGCAAAGGCAGTTGGTGTTCTTGCAAAATACGGCGGAGAGATCGGAGATTATGAAGGTGCACACAAGGTACCGGGACCGATCGTTCCGATCATTGCGATCCCGACAACTGCAGGTACAGGAAGTGAAGTGACGGCATTTTCTGTTATTACCGATGAAGCAAGAAATTATAAGCTGACTGTGTTCAGCTATGAGCTGATCCCAAGCTATGCGCTTCTGGATCCGGAGCTTGTTATGACTTCTCCGGCATCGGTAGCCGCAGCATGTGGCGTAGATGCACTGATCCATGCATGGGAGGCTTACACTTCAAGAGATGCATCTCCATTTTCTGATGCAATGGCAGAAAAGGCAATGGAACTGATCGGTGCAAATCTGCGCAGATTCGTAGCAAACCGTCAGGACGAAGAGGCGGCGGCAGCCATGCTCTCCGGAAGCATGTTCGCAGGTATCGCATTTGCATGGGCAAGACTTGGAAATATCCATGCTATGAGCCATCCGGTAAGCGCCTATTTCCATGTGGCACACGGTGTGGCAAATGCGATTCTTCTTCCAACGATTGTGGAATATAATGCACTTGCAGATCATGGACGTTATGAGAAGATCTACAATTATATCAGCAAAGAAAAAGACCCGGTGATCGATTTTGTTCCGGAAATGCTGGTAGATGAAGCGAGAGATCTGCTTCGTGATCTTGGTATTCCGCAGCATCTTGCCGATGTTGGTGTAACGGAAGATAAGATTGAACTGATGGCTGCCGATGCCATGAAGAGCGGAAATATCATGGCAAATCCGAGACAGTCTACGATCAGGGATATCATTGAACTTTATAAAAAAGCAATGTAGATCATTCAGGGGATATGAGTCAGCAGAAGCTGGTTGATATCCCCTTTTTTGATCTGAGTATAGAAAACAGGAAGAGATTGGTGTTCTGTATAGATTTTTTTAATGCAAGAGTACTGGAGGCAAGAAAGCATAAATGTGAGTACATAGGTAAAGAATCTCCCGCATATAGTAAAAAGAGAATGGGAAAAGAGGGATATCCGTATGTGGTACCGACTGCTTTATGGAACAATCAGTTTTTTATGCTTTACATGGCTTCTGTTTACCTGGGGAGTGATCGATAACGGAAAGATCAAACTGATAAGAATGAACGATGAAACGGTAGAAGCATCCTATGAGGCAGGTGGAACAAACGAGCAGTATCAGGAAAAGCCCAAGATCGCCCTCACATTTGATGATGGTCCACATCCTTCCAGTACGCCAGTGCTCCTTGACGGGCTTGCCGGGCGGAATGTGAAGGTTACTTTTTTTGTGATCGGGGAAAATGTAGTAAAATATCCGAAAGTTGTGAGCAGAGAGGCTGAAGAAGGGCATATTATTGGAAATCATACTTACAGTCATGTAGATCTCACAAAAATGTCTCAGGAAATGACAGAGTGCGAACTCGGAAAGACCAATACCGCGATTGAAGAAATTACCGGAAAAAAGACGGAATATATGCGACCGCCCTATGGAGCCTGGAAGAAGGAGATGGAAGAGAATACCGGCATGATTGCGGTGCTATGGAATGTGGATCCGCTTGACTGGAATACGGATAACGAGACAGAAATTGTCAATAAAGTAGTGACGGAAACGGAGGAAAATGATATTATTTTATTACATGACTGTTATCTGTCTTCAGTAAAGGCGGCACTTCGCATTATCGATATCATGCAGGCGAAGGGATATGAATTTGTGACAGTCGATGAATTGCTGCTGGATTAAAGGAGAGGTTTTGATGGATTTATTTGATTATATGCGGGAGACGACAAAGGAGAAAGAATCGCCCCTTGCCTCCAGACTGCGTCCGACGACTCTGGATGAAGTGGTTGGACAGCAGCACATTATCGGAAAGGACAAGCTTTTATACCGTGCGATCAAGGCGGATAAACTGAGTTCTGTTATTTTTTACGGACCTCCGGGAACCGGAAAGACTACGCTTGCAAAGGTGATCGCCAATACTACAAGTGCAGAATTTACCCAGATCAATGCTACGGTTGCCGGAAAGAAGGATATGGAAGAAGTGGTGAATAAGGCGAAAGAACTGAAAGGGATGTACCAGAAAAGGACAATCCTTTTCATCGATGAGATTCACCGGTTTAATAAAGGACAGCAGGATTATCTGCTCCCGTTTGTGGAGGACGGCACGATCATTCTGATCGGTGCGACGACAGAAAATCCTTACTTTGAGGTGAACGGTGCGCTTCTTTCCAGATCCAGTGTATTTGAACTCCGTCCGCTTTCACAGGAAGAAGTAGAGACCCTGATTCTGAGAGCGGTGCAGGATGAAAAAAAAGGAATGGGAAGCTATCATGCGGTGATCGAGGAGGATGCCCTGCATTTCCTGGCAGACCTTGCCGGTGGAGATGCCAGATCTGCGCTTAATGCGGTGGAACTGGGTATCCTCACCACACCAAGAAGTGAGGATGGAATGATCCATATCACGCTGGATGTTGCATCCGAATGTATACAGAAGCGGGTTGTGCGATATGATAAGACAGGAGATAATCATTATGATACCATATCCGCATTTATTAAAAGTATGCGCGGTTCTGATCCGGATGCAGCCGTATATTATCTGGCAAAGATGCTGTATGCCGGAGAAGACATTAAGTTTATTGCCCGCAGGATTATGATCTGTGCATCGGAAGATGTGGGAAATGCGGATCCGATGGCACTGAATGTTGCAGTCAGTGCAGCACAGGCAGTGGAGCGGATCGGAATGCCGGAGGCACAGATCATTTTATCACAGGCAGTTCTTTATGTGGCAACAGCGCCGAAGAGTAATTCAGCATGTAATGCTGTCTTTGCTGCGATGGACAATGTGAAAAAATATAAAACGACTGTACCGTCACATCTGCAGGATGCTCACTATAAGGGAGCAGAAAAGCTGGGGCATGGAATTGGTTACAAATACGCGCATGATTATCCGAATCATTATGTAAAACAGCAGTATCTGCCGGATGAGATCAAAGATGCCGTATTCTATGAAGCGAGCGATAACGGCTACGAACAAACGATCAAAGCGCATATGAAGCGGATTAAGGATGAAGCGTAACCTATTCGCACAGGAAATCACTGCATTCACGCAGAAGGGATTGATTTGACACAAACACTCTGCTACCATATCTGTAAGCAGAAAGGAGTGAAGAATATGGGAGCAGTTCAGGACGGCTATATAACTGTTGCATGGCTGGTTTTTCTGGTAGTACTTCTGGTGATCGAGATCATAACGGTGGGACTTACGACGATCTGGGGAGCAGGAGGTGCGCTGGCGGCACTGATCCTGAATATTCTGGATGTACCGTTTGCCGGACAGGTAGTTGCATTTTTTGTTGTGACAATTTTACTGCTTGTATTTACAAGACCATTTGCAATGCGTTTTATCAACACCCGCCGTCTGAAGACGAACTATGAAGGAATCATCGGAAAGACGATCCGGATCAGCCAGAAAGTAGATAACATCGGGCAGACTGGTATGGCGGTGGTAAATGGTACAGAGTGGACGGTAAGATCCGAACAGGATGACGTGATCCTGGAACCCGGAACACTGGCGAAGGTGGTTAATATATCCGGAGTAAAGTTAATTGTAAAAAAATATGAGGAGGACTAAAAGATGACGGGACTTATTATTTTAGTAATTATTATTGTGATCGCATTACTGCTTCTGACTTCCTGCATTAAAATCGTGCCGCAGGCAAAGGCACTGGTTATCGAACGTCTTGGTGCATATCAGGCAACATGGAGTGTAGGACTTCATTTTAAACTGCCGATCATTGAACGTGTGGCAAGAAGAGTAGACTTAAAAGAGCAGGTAGTTGATTTTGCACCGCAGCCGGTTATCACAAAGGATAACGTAACCATGCGGATCGATACCGTTGTATTCTACCAGATTACAGATCCGAAGATGTTCTGCTACGGAGTAGCGAACCCGATCATGGCAATCGAGAATCTGACAGCGACCACCCTTCGTAACATTATCGGTGATCTGGAACTTGACCAGACACTGACATCAAGAGAGACGATCAATACGAAGATGCGCGCATCTCTGGATGTGGCAACGGATCCATGGGGAATTAAAGTCAATCGTG
>ENA-ORRO01003034-ORRO01003034.1-human-gut-metagenome-genome-assembly--contig:-NODE-3034-length-10024-cov-2.292406_pt1 | contig 10024 bp, 7 predicted proteins | sample MGYA00242176_ERZ509136 | MGnify/ENA primary metagenome ERZ509136 (study PRJEB26280, sample SAMEA2338644) | human gut metagenome | biome: human gut; feature: human-associated habitat; material: faeces... | reverse complement strand
TTGCCGTATTTTTGGCATTGGGTGTGGATGTCAGCCATGATGCCGCGCAGCTTGGCATCGACTTCCTCTGCTGTCCACGTCAGTTTCTGTGAGTTTTGTGCCATCTCAAGTCCGCTGACCGACACGCCGCCGGCATTTGCCGCCTTTCCTGGCGCATAGAGGATTTTTGCGTTGACAAACTCATGCACAGCTTCCGGCGTGGAAGGCATGTTGGCACCCTCCGACACAGCGAAGCATCCGTTGGCAAGCAACGTGCGCGCGTCGTCGCCGTCAAGCTCGTTCTGTGTGGCAGACGGCATTGCGATGTCGCACTTCACGCCCCATGGGCGTCCGCCCTCAAAATATTCGCAGCCGTATTTCTCAGCAAACTCGCGTATGCGTCCGCGGTAGATGTTTTTAAGTTCGAAGATAAAGTCGAGCTGTTCCTGACTCAATCCTTCAGGCACGTAGATTGTGCCGTCGGAGTCGCTCATTGTTACAACTTTGGCGCCGAGTTCAAGCAGCTTCTTTGCCGTGTAGGTAGCCACGTTGCCGGAGCCGGAGATGGCAACCTTCTTGTCCTTGATGTCGATGCCGCGAGTTGCGAGCATATTGAGAAGAAAGTAGACATTGCCGTAGCCGGTGGCTTCAGGGCGTATCAGCGAGCCTCCGAATTCAAGGCCTTTGCCGGTAAACGTGCCGGTGTTCTCGCGCGCCATCTTCTTGTACATGCCATACATGTAGCCCACTTCGCGTCCGCCAACGCCGATGTCGCCGGCAGGCACGTCGCGGTCGGGGCCAAGGTTGCGCCACAGTTCAGCCACAAATGCCTGACAGAAGCGCATCACCTCCATGTCTGACTTACCTTTTGGGCTGAAGTCCGATCCGCCCTTGCCTCCGCCCATAGGCAGCGTGGTGAGTGAATTCTTGAATGTCTGCTCGAAAGCAAGAAATTTCAGAATCGACTGGTTTACCGATGCGTGGAATCGGATTCCACCTTTATACGGTCCTATAGCATTGTTGTGCTGGATGCGGTAGCCCATATTGTTGTGCACTTGTCCTTTGTCGTCTACCCACGACACGCGGAACGAGATGATGCGGTCGGGCAGACAAAGCCGCTCAATCAGATTGTAGCGTTCAAATTCGGGATGCTCGTTGTAGACATCCTCAATTGATGTAACCACTTCTTCAACCGCCTGCAAGTATTCCGGTTCGTTTGGAAAACGACGACGCAAATCGTCGATTACTTCTGTTGCTTTCATATACTGTTGTTTTTGTAGATTTTCAAATTGCTACAAAAATACAAACTTTTTCCATACGATTGCTATTATAAATGGGAAAATGTAATCAAAAATGTTGTTTTTATGACATTTTTTAAATTGGGAATAAATTTTCAGCAAAGAAAAAACCGGGATAATTCCCGGTTTTCTCACACAAATCTTATTCAAAAATCATTAAGTTGGACTATGAGGATCCTATATCTTATCAAGTGCTTGGGCAAGGTCGTCGATAATGTCGTCGATATGCTCGACGCCTATTGACAGGCGCACGGTCGACGGCGTTATGTGCTGTTGCGCAAGCTCTTCTGGCGTCATCTGCGAGTGGGTGGTGGTGTAGGGGTGGATTACGAGGCTTTTCACGTCGGCTACGTTTGCGAGCAGCGAGAAAATCTCGAGAGAGTCGATAAATTTCCATGCCTCATTCTCTCCGCCTTTTATCTCGATGGTGAAAATGCTTCCGCCGCCGTTGGGGAAATATTTCTGGTAGAGGGCATGGTCGGGATGGTCGGGCAGCGACGGATGATTGACCTTGGCCACCTTAGGATGCTTGCTCAGATAGTCGACAACCTTGAGGGCGTTTTCTACGTGACGTTCTACGCGCAGCGACAGCGTTTCCAATCCTTGCAGCAGGATGAAGGCGTTGAACGGGGAGATTGCGGCACCGGTGTCGCGCAGGATGACGGCGCGGATGCGTGTCACGAAAGCAGCCTTGCCCGCTACGTCGGCGAAGATTGCGCCGTGGTAACTTGGGTCGGGCTTGGCGAGTGTTGGGAACTTGTCGGCATTGGCTTTCCAGTCGAAAGTGCCGCCGTCTACGATCACACCTCCGAGACTCGTGCCGTGGCCTCCGATAAACTTAGTGGCGGAATGCACCACAATGTCGGCACCGTGTTCGATTGGGCGGATGAGATATGGGGTGCCGAATGTGTTGTCGACAATCAGCGGAATGTTGTGGCGGTGTGCCACTTCCGCGATGGCTTCGATATCGGTGACGTCGGAGTTGGGATTGCCGAATGTCTCCGCATAGACAACCTTGGTGTTGGGCTGGATGGCAGCCTCAAGTGCTTCGAGGTTGTTGACGTTGACAATGGTGTTGGTGATGCCCTGAGTGGCAAGTGTGTGGGTAATCAGGTTGAACGATCCGCCGTAAAGGTTGTCGGCGGCAACAATGTGGTCGCCCTGCGAAAGGATGTTTTGGAGAGCGTAGGTGACGGCGGCCAGAGGCTACTGCCAGTCCCGCCACTCCGCCTTCCAGAGCGGCAACGCGGTCTTCAAACACTCCTTGTGTCGGATTGGTCAGACGTCCGTAGATGTTGCCGGCGTCGCGCAGGCCGAATCGGTCGGCTGCGTGTTGCGAATTTCTGAACACGTACGACGTGGTTTGGTAGATTGGCACGGCGCGTGCGTCTGTTGTCGGATCCGGTTGCTCTTGACCAACGTGGAGTTGGAGCGTCTCGAAGTGATATTTCTTTGTTGCCATATCTATATGCTTTTAAGATTGGTTACTGACTGATTTTCTGTTCTCACACCGCAAAGTTATGGCGTAAAGATGAATCCTCCAAGAGTTTTTTGAAACTTGGAAAATTGTTCTTGAAACGATGGTGCTGATAGCAAAAAAATTCTGCAAACGGTCATAATTAAGTCCGTTTACAGAATTTTATTCTTTTGCCTTGTTATGTGCTTTGGTTATGTAAATTTGCAGTACAACTGCAAATTTACATAATTGGAGGCAGATGTTTGTAGTTTATCAGTTTTATTTCCCTTGATTCGTTTTCAAGCGATCCGTTGTAGATTATGCTGTTTGACCCCACTATGTCGCCGAAACTGCCGATAAACGATTTTATCCCTTTTTCAAAATCGGGATGGTATGTTTCCGACGATTTGATTTCGTAAAGGTTTAGCATACCCTCTCTTTTTGTTATGAGGTCGACTTCATTTCCGTTGCTGTCGCGATAGAAGCATAGATTGTTGCTGCGACCGGCGTTTAATCTTTGCTTCAATGCCTCCGCAACAATCATGTTTTCAAAGAGATGCCCGCGCATCTTGTCACGTTTGATTTGCGACTCGGATTCTATTTCAAGCAGAAAGCTTGCCAGACCGGTATCGGTGAAGAATAGTTTGGGCGATTTGGTGAGGCGTTTCCGGGTGTTTGTGAAAAAAGGCTGGAGCATGAAGATGATGTATGAAGCCTGGAGTACGGACAACCAGGATTTAACCGTGTTGACCGACGCCCCGATTTCGTTGCTCACTTCCGAGCTGTTCCAAATGCTTCCTATGCGTGTCGCACAGATGCGGATGAATTTTTGGAATGTGTTGAGATCCTTGATGTTGATGATATTTCTCACGTCGCGCTCAAGGTAGGTTGTGACGTAGTTTGAATAAAATGTGTAAGTGTCCTTGCCGTCGCACCATATGCCCGGATAGCCTCCCTTGTATATAAGAGAGTCGGTGTCGGTCTCGTAATTGTTGAGCTCGTTTATGGAGAATGGCAGCAATTCAAAAACAGCGGAGCGTCCGGCAAGTGACTGTGATACGTTTTTCAGCATTGAGAAATTGTTGCTTCCAGTCAGAATGAAACGCTTTTCATAGTCGTTGTCAACGATTCCTTGTATGTACGACAGCAGTTGTTGGGAATTCTGAACTTCGTCAAGAATAATCCCCTCTGTGGTGTTGTTGAGGAATCCTACGGGGTCTTCCATCGCCAAATTCCTGACATCGGGATTCTCAAGACTAAAATACGGATATTCTGGAAACATGTGTCGGGCAAGCGTTGTCTTGCCGGATTGACGCGGCCCTGTAATGGTTATTACAGGAAAAGATGCAGCAGCGTTTTCAATTGCCTGGGTGATTTTACGGTTGATAAATTCGGTCATACCTTATGTAAATTTGCAGTTCAACTGCAAATTTACATAATTTTGGGAATATTCAATATGAAATAAGTGGGAAATTACGGATTAATCAATTTTGGCATCAGGGGTGTCAATTCCGTCGGAGTCGGGGTCTACGACATATTTCGGTGACTCACCGTAGCGGTTTTCAAACGGTTCGCTGTCTTGGCAGAGGAACACAATCATGACTATGTGGTAGGCGATATATGCGATGGCAAACAATACGAATTTGCCGAGAAACGCTGATATCGCTGCTGGAGGAAAATTGATTAATGAGCTGATTCCTAAGTCGATGACGAATATTGTTCCGAACCCGTACGTGGCGATTATTCCTGCTCCCCACCACCATCCGCTGCGTCCGGTGTCGTGCAGGCGGCGGAATGTGATTGGAATCATCAGAAGATTCAACAGCCAGGATATCGTGTCGTGAGTGATTGCGCAGATGATGATAACGACAAGCGCGGTCCACCAGAATTCCGAACGGCGCGAGCGGCCGTTAAACTGAAAGATTTTGTTGCATGCGGCTTTCAGTGCCTCTCCGATAGAAAGTTGTGGTAATTGTTGTGTATTCATAATCAAAGGTTTTAGAGAGTTTCTTGTCAATTACGAGCGATTAGCACGGTGGCATATGCGGAGATGCCTTCCTGACGTCCGGTGAAGCCAAGCCGCTCGGTGGTGGTGGCTTTTACCGAGATGTCATCTGGATCGCAGCCAATGCATTCAGCCATAGCCTTCTGCATGGCGGGGATGTGGGGATTCATCTTCGGCGCCTCGGCGCAGATGGTGATGTCGGCGTTTCCAAAGGTGTAGCCTTTTTCCCGCAACAAGTCGGCCACGCATCTGAGCAGCTTCTTGCTGTCGATGCCTTTGTAGGCAGGGTCGGAGTCGGGGAAGTGGAAACCGATGTCGCGCAGCGCCGCAGCTCCGAGCATTGCATCGCAGAGCGCGTGGATTGCCACGTCGGCGTCGCTGTGGCCGAGCAGCCCGAGTGAGTGCTCGATTTTCACGCCGCCAATCCAAAGGTCGCGACCTTCGACAAGGCGGTGCACGTCAAATCCGAAGCCGGTGCGGAAGGGTAAAGCCATATCGTTTTATTTTTTGCCTAACAGGTGTTTGAGTCCGTCCATGTCAAACGTCAACGAGAAACGGAGCGTTTGGTCGAGAGGACTGTTTTGAGCTGTTGCAATCATGTATGCTGCGTCGAGCTGCACCACGTTGAGCGAGAATCCGGCACCAAATGAGAAGTACTGGCGGTTGCCCTTCATGGCGTTCTCATAGAAGTATCCGGTACGCACGAAGAACTGCTGGTTGTAGTTGTACTCGGCACCGACGGAGAGCGTGATTTCCTTCAGCTCTTCCTTGAATCCGCCCGGAGCGTCGCTGAACGACTTGAAGATGCCTGAAATCGACGACGTGTTGCGCCAGTCCTCAAGTTTCGACTCATAAGCCTCCTGGTCATAGTTGCCTTCGGCGTCGGTGAAGTCTGACTGGCGTGGACGTGTGGGCACAAGCAGCTTGTTGGCGTCGAGCGAGAGCGCTATGTTGTTGTATTGAGCCACCGGGAAGGTGAATGTTGTTCCGAGGCGGAAGTTTGTAGGCAGGAATGCAGGGTCATTGCCGTCGTTGTACGACACCTTTGAACCGATGTTGAAACCCCATGACCATTGGCATTCGTTGCGTCCCACCACAGGATATGTGGTCAGGAAGCCCGAGATGTCGGCGGCGAATGCCGACGCTCCTTTCTGCTGTTCGGCAGAATATGCGTCGGAGAAAGCGAGGTCGGAATAGATGTAGCGCAGAGCCACACCCATGGAGAAGCTTTCCGACAGTTTGCGGGAATAGCCGAGGTCGAAAGCCATTTCGTATGGGTTGACGGAGTTGACAACAGTTCCAGCACCGTCGGTCATCTGAATCTCGCCGAGCGAGAAGTAGCGCAACGATGCGCTGACAGCCTGGTTGTCGCCTCCTCCCATTTTCCAATATCCGGAAAGGTTGGCAAGAAATATGTCGTTGACCAGTTTTCTCAACCATGGGGTGTAGGAGAGACTGACTGCCGCCGAGCTGTAGGCGAAGGCGTATTTCGACGGGTTCCAATATTGCGAATAGGCGTCGGGCTCGGTTGCCACACCGAGGTCGCCCATGGCTGCGCCGCGGGCGTCGGGGGCGATTCCGAGCGATGTCACACCGGTTTGCACTGGGTTGAATTGGTCCTTGCCGTTGCTGTCGGCGAGAGCGGGCAAAGCGAAGAGCGATGCCAGGGCGATGATTATATACCGTCTAATTTTCATTCGTTTTCTATAAATGTAGTTCTATTTATCAAAACTGAAAATAGTGGCATTTATTGCTTTACGACTACGATTTTTTTCTGACGGAGGCTTTTGCCGTCGATGATTGCCGTTGCGTTGTAGTTGCCTTCGGCAAGGCGGTTGCCGTTGTTGTCGCTGCCGTCCCATGTGTATGGGAATGAGCCTACGTCGGTGCGCAGCACCACGTTGCAGCTGTTGTCGCTGACAATGAGTTGCGCGTCGGTGTAGTTGTCGGCGTTCTCAACGTCGAATGTCACGGAGTGTATCAGGGCTGTCGTATCGACGGTGAGTGTGGCGTTGTCGCTGACGGCAACGTAGAAGGCTATTGTGCGTGTGGCAACGTTGCCCGACATGTCGGCAACAACAAGTTCTGCCGTGTGTCGGCCTGATTTCAGGTTGTAGATGCCTTGGTCGATTATGCAATTGTCGGCTCCGTCGAGCTGGTAGGAGCACACAGGATAAACATGCTCTCCGCCGTCGATAGAAATGTAGGCAGTCGTGGCAATCTGCTCATGCGACAGGTTGAGGGCAACATCATCGGTCACTTCCGCTTTGAGGCGCAGCGACGATTCCACCTCCATGCCGTCCTTGAACGTTGATTTGTCGTTGATGTAGAAGGCGTTGATGGTTGGCGCTGTCGTGTCGTCGGAAACGGCGGAGAGCGAGCGGTCGAATGTCAGACCGTTGTAGAATCCCGACACCACAGTGCCGTCGTTGCTGACAGCGGTCACTTGCAGCGGTTTCTCTTTGTCGTCGGTCGTGATGCAGTTTGGCGCTATGATTGTGGCCGTAAACTCGCCGGCTGTCACGTCGGCGCTTGTCACGGCAAGTTCGGCTCCGCGCTCAGTCAGCGTCTCGTCACCTTGTGTCATATAGTATTTTTCGGAGTCGTAGAGCGAAACCTTCGCATAGCCGTTGAAATCGGTATCGACTTCTCCTGCGTCGTTTCTGACACGGCCTTTTATGGTTATTGGAGTCATAGCACCTATGGCGATGCCCTTCGAGGCGGCGACACCGTTGACTTCGGTCACCTCGGTGCGGTCACACGGGATGTCGACGAGCATTGCCGGGTCGCCGAGCAAGTGGTATTTCAGACGGTTGCGTGAACGGTCGGTTGAGAAGTTTTTCGCAAACATCAACACGCGGCCCCAGGTTTTTTCGTATTTAGCATAGAATCGGCTGTCGGATTCGCTGATGCCGAGATACTTGGCAAACGAGTCGGTCAGGCGTCCGTTCAACGATGTGTATGCCTCGCGTGTCGCTGCCACGGCAGCGATAATGCCGCCGTCGGGGTTGAGCAGCAGTTTGTCGATGAATGAAGTCTGTCCGCCGTCGTATCTGCCCACGTCGCATGAAGAGAAATACATCACTGGCGGCACGTCATATTTCGTGTCGATTGCTTGCTGCAGGTTCATCAGCACGGTCGGTTTGGTGAGCGATGAAATGTTGGAGTGCCCCACGAAGAGGATGAAATTCTGTCCTACATTGAAATCTTCGACCAGTTTCTCGCGTGTGGCCTGCAGATTGTCCACGTTGTCGTAAGGCTCAAGATAAATCTTGTTGAAATTTACGGCATTGTCGTTTCTCGTTCTGATTTCCGGAGTGTCTGATGTCTTCGGGGTTATCTCATAGTTGAAGTTGTCGATAAACGATTCAGTCTGTGTCGTGTGGATGTATTGGTCGCCATATTCGCCAATCATGAGCATGTTGCTCTTCCACGTGTCGGTCTTGCCGGGTTTGTGCGACATGTAGGCAAGCAGTTTGTCTACGTATGTTTTTGCTTCGGCTGCAGAGACAAACGGGATGCGTCCAATCGAGATGTTGAGCAGAGCGTTTGAGCCTTCCACATTGACAGCCTCGTCGTTCATCACGCCGAAATAGTCGTCGGAGCAGTAGGAGGACACGCTGTGGTAGCTGTTGTCGGTCTGATAAGTGAGCAGTGTTTCCTCGATGTCGCCGCCGAAAATTCCGCGGTTGTCGTAGTTGCCGCTGCCGAACAGCAGCAGATAGCGGAATTTCAACGGGTTGCGTGAATAGAGCATCTTGCACAGCTGACGGTATGCGAAAACATCGCGCATGCCGTTGCCGAACTCGTTGAAAATGTCGTCCTGCAGCACCACCTCTACGTCCATGCCGTCGTGCTGGCGGTGGAAGTCGGCAATGCGGTCGGCTTGGGCTTTCAGTTTGGGAGTGGTGATGACGAGCATGTCGGGCGTGGCGAGTGAATGCAGGTTCTGGTTGGCCACGTTGCCTGCAAAAGACACTTGCTTCTGCTGCTTTCCGGTGTCGAAAATCACGTATTCCGCATAAGCCGTTGTGCCAAGATTCGGGACAATGCAGCTTGTCCCCTCACTTGTTGTGATGGTGTATTGTTTTGTGTTGTAGATTTTGTAAGGAGAATTGTTTGGCGTAAACACAAGCCAGGCGTGTGTTGTAGGAGTGGTGTTGCCGATTACGAGTCCTGACTCTTTGGTTGTCTTTACGAGCCAGCGCATTTGTGAGGAGTCGGCAGGAAGGGCAAGCGGCGACTTGTAGGAGACGGAAATATAGTTCATCTTCGCAATCGGCAGCGACACAGACGTGCTCACTTTCGCTGTCACCGACTCAGCCTGCGCCATCGCCTCTGTCACTGGGGTGGTCCCGAAAGAAGTGATCAGTTTATAGGCTGCGGCATCGGCTGATTTTGACACATTTTTTGTGTCTAAAACCGTGCCGTCGACCGACAGGGTCACAGTTTGCGAGTCGGCGGTTTTTACGCCTGCCGACATGTTTACAACCACATTTGTTCCGCTGATGATGCCTGGTGTAGACATCGTAATTTCAAACTCTTTTGTGCTTGAGAAATCTTCGCCGAGGAAAAGTTTGCCTGAGCGGGTAGGGTTTACGATGTCGTTCTTGTGCCAAATCGACACCACGCCGTTCGAGCGCCATTCCTTGACGGAGGCAAGATTGCTTTCGTTGGTGTCGACGGTTTCAATATCGCGTGCGTCAAAATCCTCGCTGTCTGTAAGGAAGTAGTAAGAAGCGGGAGAGTAGGCGTTTTTTGAGATTGAGCGGTATATGTCGAAGTTGGTGGTGTAGTCAATGCTCCTTATTTCCTCGTACGTCAAGCCGTTGGCATAGAAGTATAATTTGTCGCCGGTGCGCATTGCCGGCACCTGCTCGAGGTCGTCGGTATAGTCTTTGTTGTAATTGTCGGTGGTCTGGATGCCTCCAGTGCCGAAAATCTTCACTTTTTTTGGGTCGGAGAATCCGAATTGCTTCAACTGTTCGCCGGTGATTTCATAGACACCGGTTTCGCCGACTTTGATTTTAACCCATTTCCCTGATGAAAGGACGGAAGAGTCCTTGAATTTTGTCGCAGCCTGGCTGCTGAAAGAGGCGAGAATCGCGCCAACAGCCACAGCGATGATGTATTTAGTCATATCTCCTTGGTTATTTTATCTTTATGTTTATTGATTCAAAGTCGCCCAAACGAGCGGTTACACGGCTGTTGATTTCCGCATTGTGCCATTCGCCGTTTTCAATTAGTATCAAGTCTCCGATTTTCAGCGTGAAATACCGGCTTGCC
>ENA-ORRO01003031-ORRO01003031.1-human-gut-metagenome-genome-assembly--contig:-NODE-3031-length-10040-cov-2.558738_pt1 | contig 10040 bp, 7 predicted proteins | sample MGYA00242176_ERZ509136 | MGnify/ENA primary metagenome ERZ509136 (study PRJEB26280, sample SAMEA2338644) | human gut metagenome | biome: human gut; feature: human-associated habitat; material: faeces... | reverse complement strand
CACATAATATTGTCTGCTTTTTCCTATCATAACTAAAGTCTTGAAGGACATATCATAGCTTTGTCCCAGCTGATCGGCAATCGTCACTCCGTCAATGAATTCCCCACATTCGTAGGTGTTTAGCTGATACGGAATTTTCTGCCGGTCTAAAATACGCATTGCATTTGTTTTGGTTTCTTTTCCCATAGATGCCTCCTGATCATGTCAATATTTTTATTTACAATGGCTCATAAAAATCAAATGTAGAGAATGTCAGTTTATTTCCAGACGTTGTGTTGGCAAAGCCACATTCAATATGCAGATCAAATACTTCCTGCGTATCCCCATTCTTATCCACACACTCTGTCATCAGAATGTATTGATAGAATTTCGTATCAGAACCCTGCTTGGCAATAGCGTAGGTCACTGCAGAAAATGCGTCCGGGCTTCCATAGGAAGTATATTCTGCTTTGCAGAGCAAGCCCATGCCATCATTGTAATTATCATTAAAACGGGTTTTCCAGGTTGTACTCCCCTCATCCATCGTATCGCTGTTATGCTCCGCCATATACTCACTATGCGACTGTGCAACGCCCTCCTCAGAAATAGACATCTCATATACACCATGGTACACACGATATGCGTTCAGATAATATGCTGACAGCTTTGCCTGATACTTATTCACACCGGAATTATAGGTACAGTTTTTCGGGTACAACAGTGTATCCAGTGATCCCAGACTTTTATCGAAGATCTGAACACCATAAACCTGCCCGCCTCTCTGGGAATCTACTACCACATCAATATATTCCTTGCCTGTGGACTTGCTATAAAGTGTATACTTGTAACGTCCACTTTGATCAGAGAAACCTTTGCTGCTTAATGCAGAGGTGGTATTTCCCGACTGTACATCATCTCCATAGCTAAAGCTGCCGATGGTTGACATTTCCACAACAACATTATTCTTAAACTGCACCTCAATCACTTTCTTAAAATCATCACCCGGATTAAATGTATATGATTCATAGCCCTGTGGTGATGTTCCAATCTGTGCTTTACTATAAACACTTGAGCCTACTACCTCTTGTACTTGTGCCTTTGTCAATCCCAGACTCAACTTATACTGCCCAACCGTCAATATCTTTCCCGGATATACAATTGGTTCAGCAGACGGCGATGCCGTCGGTTTTGTTACCGGATCCGTGGTCGGATTTGTTGCCGGGCTCGTACTTGGCGTTGTTACCGGAGCTGTGGTCGGTTTCGTGCTCGGACTCGTCGTTGGTGTCGCGGTCGGTTTTGTGCTTGGACTTGCCGTCGGTTTCGTGGTCGGCTTCGTGCTTGCGCTCGCTGTCGGCTTCGTGGTCGCACTTGCAGTTGGTTTTGTGGTCGGCTTCGTGCTTGCGCTCGCTATCGGTTTCGCACTTGGACTGGCAGATGGTGTACTCGTTGCCTTTTTGTTCCAGTTTGCGATGTATTTCTTATTTCCTGTGCTTCCCTTTGCAATGACCACATTTACCTGCGGCTCTGTGCCATTATTGCCAATCCAGCCGGAGAATGTATAACCATCCCGAACCGGAACCGGTAATGCAATATCCCCGCTCTCAATCGTATATGCACTCATTGGAGTCAGACCGCCCCAGCTTCCTCCGTCAAGATCATACTCAATCTTATATTCTGTGGTCTTCCAGACTGCCTGATAGCTCTTATCTCCTGTATTGCCCCGAGATATGGTAATGGAGGTCTGTGGTGTATTACCATTGTCTCCAGCCCAGCCCTCAAAGGTGTAGCCTTTTTTCACCGGGATCTTGTCGGAATAATAACCTGTCTCAATGGTGTATGTCTTATCCGGAAGCTGTCCCTGGACAAAAACGCCTCCATTCAGTTCATAATCAATAGAATACTGTGTTATTTCCCAGACCGCCTTCAACGTCATATCAGATGCCGGCATCTTCTCTCCGTCTACAACCGGAAGATCATTCTGCTTCAGCCAGCTTTTGCAGTGATATCCTGCTTTTAATATATCTGTCGGTGCCACAAGAGGCTGACCATACAGTATATTTTCCCGAATCGCGGTCTGCTGATCTTTGCTGCCACCGTTCAGCTCCCATGTCAGTGTATAGCTTTTTCTCTTATAGTAGAAACGGGCAACCGTGTTCTCTCCCTTTTTTACAGATACATCTTCATTTTTGGAATCATCAGGCTCAAAACCAGATTGGGGATAGTCAGACGCTCTCACAATAGCATCTGACAAAGCACTGATTCCTTCCTGTGTTCTGGTTGGTACTGCAGAATATGTGCCATCCAGATTCTCCAGATAATATTCTGCTGTATATACTGTGCTTGCCCCTGAATATACCCATTCGATCATCAGACTGGTTGTCTTTGTGACTTCCTGATCAAAATCATACAACTCCGGCTCAGTATCCAGTTCTTCATCCGCATACCAGTACCAGCCCTTGAAGGAATAATTATCTTTTCCCGGCGTAAAATCAGGTTCCGCAGCCTTTTGTCCCTTACGGACCACCTGCTTCTCCACGTTTCTCAGCAGAGAACCGCCCTCATCATTAAAGCTGACGGTGTAATAATCCACATATGCTTTCTTAAGATGCTTACCATCTACCGTTACATCCTCTCCGGTATCCTCTGTGGTCTCTCCATCGAAAACATAAATATCGTATGTACCTGCCTGAACTTCCATCCCATCTTCAAAGAAATCTTCTCCCTGCTTTCTGAGATAGTATGTATTGACCGGGCCGTCCCATGCGTTGACATCAACCGTTACTCCGTCCTTCCGGGTAATGATCTGTACCTCAGAGGTATATGGATTCGGTGTCTCTGTCGCCTCAACCGGTTCCGGTTCCTCCGTCTCCACAATAATCGGCTCTCTGGAAGCAGTAACCTCCGGTGTCCATGATGCGCCCGGTATAACAGTTGCTTCCGGACTGTCTGCCGGGTCTGTGCCGGCAGAAGCAGACGGCTTTACATCTGCACCGGATGTCGGATCAACGCCTGCGGAAGCGGACGGCTGCACATCGGAGCTGCCGGTTGGAGAAACGGACGCTCCCGGATTACCGGATGGGCCCGGCTTCTGGCTTGCTCCCGGACTTACCTTGGCTGATGTCTTTGGTGTGCCTGTTGCTGCCACACGGCTTGTCGGCAAAGGAGTCACCGGAACCGCAGACGAAACATCTGCCGAAGGCATACTGTCGATCGGATTTCTGACTGTAACGCGGCATTTGAGAACCTTACCGCCCACTTTTGCCTTGATCACGGTTTTTCCGGGATTTTGCGCCTTTACGATTCCCTTTTTATTGACAGTTGCAATTTTTTTCTTGCTGCTGGACCATTTGACCTTCTTTTTGCCCGCATTTTTTACCCGAAGCCGGATGGTTTTGCCGACCCGGAGCGTTGCTTTCTTACGATTAAGCTTCGGCTTCCTCGCCGCCGTTACCGATACCGGAATCTCCACACCGGTCACTACCATCGTAAATGCCATAGCCCAGGCTGCAGCTTTCAATACCTTTTTGTTTCTCCTCATTTTTACACCTCATTTTCTAATCAATCTCCCTCAACGAAAATCATTTCGTAACATTTTGCAGATAATAACATAATATAGTATATAAGCAATTTTTTCAATCTTTTTAGAATTTTTGCATAATTTTTATAAAATTTTCCATACTATTTATTGCAACAATCACAATACTGTCGGAGAGAATATTCCGACAGATTCATTATCACTCAGAAAAGAGGTAATATTATGGCAAAAAATTCATCAAATTCAACAAATTTCGACAACAGCTACAATTCTTCAAAAAATGCAAGCAACACTTCAAAGAACACAAGCAATTCTTCCAATGCTACTAACAAAGCAAAGAACAGCAGCAAGAATTCTACGAAGAACTGCCACAACGCTTCTGACGAGTCAGACTGCTACTAAATATCATCCGGGGCTTTGGCCCCATTACATAAACACGGAATCAGGGGGCGGTCCCATGAATTATCAGGTTATATCAGAAAAAACATTATCCCGCTATCTGGAAATGCCCGGACTTCTTCTGGTGGATCTCCGCAGCCGGGAGGATTACGGCAAAAATCATATCCCCGGTGCCATCTGGCAGGACTGGGAACACATTGTTGATGAGTTTTCCGGTCTTCTTGCCGATTTCGAGACAGATCACGGTACACTCCCTGCGCATATTGTCCTGTACTGTGATTCCGGACACATCAGCCTGATCACCGCAAGAGATCTGGCCGTCCGGGGATATCCGGTCATGAGTCTGAACGGCGGCTTCCACCGCTGGCACGGTCAGACCGTTTCTTGAAAATCAGGCTTTCTTCTGCTAAAATTGGGGCGGAGGAAAATACAATGGATAGTTTTATTTTTAGTATAAATGCAACCGTACCTATATTTGCTATGATGATCCTTGGAAATATTTTTAAGCGGATCGGCATCATTGATGACCACTTTGCCTCTGTGGCAAACCGCTTTGTTTTCAAGGTCTGCCTGCCATGTCTGGTGTTTCTGGATCTAGCTGATACAGACATCCGGCATCATTTTAATTTTAAATATGTGGGATTTTGTTTTGTGGCAACGCTTTTTTCGATTGTATCCATATGGGTTCTGGCTAAGCTGTTTCTGAAGGATAAGCACTCCGTAGGTGCTTTCGTACAGGGTTCCTACCGCAGCAGTGCCGCTATTCTCGGTGTTGCTTTTATTCAGAATATTTATGGGACTTCCGGAATGGCTCCGCTGATGATCATCGGTTCCGTTCCTCTTTATAATATCTTTGCCGTGATCGTGCTGACCTTTGAGAGTGGTCATGACAGTACGGATTCCTCTGCCAATATCCGCAGAGCCTTTATCAATATTTTAAAAAATCCGATCATCATTGGTATTTTTGCCGGACTTGTGGCATCCTATGTGAATCTTACCCTGCCGGGCATGGTCACGAAATCCATCAACAATCTGGCAGTTATGACATCGCCTTTGGCACTGCTTTCCATTGGTGCAGGCTTTGAGGGCCGCAAGGCACTTGCCAAGCTGAAGCCTACCTTTGTGGCTTCCTTTATGAAGCTTTTAGGCTGGGCCGGGATCTTCCTGCCTATCGCCGTATGGCTGGGATTCCGGGATCAGGAGCTGATCGCCCTTCTTATTATGCTGGCTTCTCCGTGTACACCCGCCGCCTACATTATGGCAAAAAATATGGATGGTGACGACATTCTGGCCTCCAGTATCGTTGTCGCCACCACCCTGTTATCCTCTGTTACTCTGACCTTCTGGATCTTTATACTGCGTACGATGAGCTATATTCATTGACAAAAACTTACCATACCAAACATCCCGGCACGCCCGTAATATTTCTTATGCCAGAGCATCATTTCATTAACTTGTTTAACTGATCTGCCTGGGCGAAGCTGCTCATCTCATAAAGCACCAGCACTTCGTCCGCAGGATTTTCTTCCAGATATTTCTTGACGGATTTCTTAAAATAACGCAGATCGATCATCCGGATCTGTGCGTAATCCTTCATCAAAAACGGCACCATGCTGTTGGCAAAGGAGTCTTTAACGATCAGAAGCGTCCGGTCATTGTCCGGATTTTTTATTTTGATCTCTACTTCTCCGTAATTTCCGCCAAAGTAAACCGCATATTTGTCTTTTTGATCCTTTTTGGTCATATCATACACATCATCCCTTGTCTGACCATCACAGGTAATCTCTGCCTCCGGCAGCTTTTCCGGAATCTCTATGGTATCCGGCACGGCATCCCGGTCCAGTGCCTTGGAATATAATGTTCCATAAAAATCATCGCTGATATTTTGAATGCCAAAGGAAGCATAGGAGGCTGTTTTTGTTCCCACGCTCTCACAGTATGCCCGGTATCCCACATACGCCCCATACTGGGTCCAATGGTGATCCGTGCGATAATAAACCTGCGTTTCCTTCTCCTTCTTTCCGTTGTCCTTTGTGCCCTTGTCTGCTTTTCTCGCCCGCTGCAGCTCCGGGCGGATATCTAACAGCTTTGCCCCCTGCAACGTCTCCGCTGCCGTTTTGTACATCGCATCGGCATCATACAGAGAAGCATGCGCCGGCAGCTTATCCTTCAAAATCCTGCCCGGCGGCGGCACCAGCATCACGGTAGTCTGTGCTCCCCGCCCCAATGATGCCAGACGGTTTACAAACCGCAGATTCTGAAAATAATCTGTCCGGGAAATATCCTGATTCATAATCTTTTCAAAATAATAATGATCTTTTCCCAGATAAACGCCACCGATATCCTTCATTCCGATCCACTTTTTGACTCTGGTGGAAAGCCCGGTCCAGCCGTCTCTCCCCGGAAACTGATCATTAAATGCATTGGTAAGCTCCTCCTGTGTCTCGCCTGCCATGACATCCTCCACATTGACCGGGGGAAACTGCGTCAGATAGCGGTTTTCATTGTCAGAATATTCTTTCTGTCCCTGTGCCGCCGCAACTCCGCCGGCCGCCAGCACTGCCGTAAAAAGTACGACGGATATGAATTCTTTCTTTGCCATTGCTTTCTCCTGTCCATAAACGATTGCTTAAAAACGGAAATATAAAAACGGATTATAACTGCCGCTGACCAGTAATGCCACACTGACCAACAGAAGCATTGCCAGCCACACAAGCCGGATAACAAATGCAATGCTGTCTCCCCATACCGGCGATACTGCCAGAAGTTTTTGCTGCAGCCGGTCATACAGTCTGTCTGCTGCTTTCTTCGGCAGCTTCAGACTTCCCAACAGCAAAATTATCAAAAACAATCCATAAGTACTCCAGTAATAGAGTGATATTTTATTTCCTGCCACGGTATCCACGCCAAACATGGTTCCCAGATAGGTGAGTAACCGGTTCATATCATCACATGCAAAAACCGCCCAGCCAACGACAATAAAAAACAGGGCATACAGATGGCGGAATATCTCCGGCCATCTCTCCATCTCCCGCAGCAAAAACAGCTTTTCCACCAGCAGCAGAACAAAAAAGTAAAGTCCCCACAAAATGAAATTCCAGCCGGCACCATGCCACAAACCTGTAAGGAACCAGACTACCAGCAGATTAAAGATCTGACGGATCATCCCTTTCCGGTTGCCTCCCAGGGGAATATAAACATACTCCCGAAACCATGTGCTCAGGGTAATATGCCAGCGTCTCCAGAACTCCGTAATGCTTTGGGAAATATAAGGATAATTGAAGTTCTCCGGGAAACGGAATCCAAACAGGTATCCCAGTCCGATCGCCATATCGGAATATCCGGAAAAGTCAAAGTATATCTGAAAAGTATAGGCGATTGCTCCCAGCCATGCCGATGCCATGCTCATATCTCCAGGCTGCAGCACGGAAATCTGATTCCATAATGCACCGATCTGATTCGCCAGAAGCACCTTTTTGGCAAGTCCCAGAATAAATCGCTGCACTCCGTAGAAACGCTCCTCCCAGTTTCCCTTGCGCCCTTTGATCTGGTCCTGGATATCACTGTAGCGCACAATAGGCCCCGCAATAAGCTGCGGAAAAAGGCACACATACATGCCAAAGTCAATGATATTATGCTGTACCTCTACCTCGCGGCGGTATACGTCAATAGTGTAGGATAACGTCTGAAATGTGTAAAAAGAAATACCGATGGGAAGTGCCAGCTTCAAAAGATGTGCCGGATTTCCTGTGAGCTGCGATATACTCTGCAGTACAAAATCTGTATATTTGAAAAAACATAAAATGCCAATATTTATCACAACAGAAAGAACAAGTACCCATTTCCGGTATTGTGGTCTCCCTTTGCGGTCCAGGTACTCCATCAGCAGACCGTTACAAAAATCAAATACTGTGGAAAACAGCATGATAACAATATACCGCGGTTCCCCCCAGGCATAAAAAAACAGACTTGCGACAAACAAAAAGAAATTGCGGTATTTTGCCGGACAGATCGCATAACCGATCAGCACAGCCGGCAAAAATCCGCAAAGAAATACCATACTGCTAAAAACCATTTTTTACCCCTTATATCTACTTGATCTGTGAAATCTTTCCAATCAGATATGCATTTCGTGTCATGGAAATATTATTGATAAAAATAACATCCTGCACTTTCTGCTGCTTTGCCAGACTGGAAATACTTCCCTTCCAATAACGGTAATCAATTACATAAATCTTCTCATAATGATCGGCCAGATACGGCACAAAAGCATTACCATAGGATTCTTTTACAACAACGCAGCCGGAACCATCCTTGATCTTTTTGTTATGGATCACGGTATACGGATTATCTCCTGCCAGAAAAGCACAATATTTTAACTGAAGGCTGTACTTTTTGCCATTGGCGATCACAGAAGACTTATACTTACCACCATTCTGATCGTGATATGTCATAGTCATCTTTTTATGATCTACCGGAAAATACGCCTTTACGTTATCTCTGCGCAGAGACTTGTTATGATCAGTATCCAGATAAAAGGAACCCAAAAAGCTGCCAAAACCCTCCTGATGATAATCAGAAAGCTCATGCCCCTGTATTCCCTTCGCCTCACAGAACTGGCGGTACGCATAATACGCCCCTTTACTGGTCCAGTGATGATCCGTCCGGAAATAAATATATTCCTTCCGGTGACTCATCAGCGTATCATACAGAGACACCGTCTTTACCTGACGATTCATTTTTTTGTATATGGAATGAATGGATTTCTTCTGATTCGTAGAATTAACCTTTGAGGTCTTATTGTCCGGAAATGTAATGCCTACACTGGTGGGCACCACGATATCATAAACATCTGCCTTGCCCTTCAGACCGGCTGCAACATGATTGACCACAGAGGCATAGTTTTTGGCAGAGCTGTCCACATAATTGTACAGCTCATATGCACTGTCCCCCACCTTTACCGTACCTCCAAAGCTCTCTACTTTGGCAGTTGAGGTAATTTTGGCATAAGATTTTTTGGTTTTCACCGCCGGTGTCTGCGTTGCCGTTTCCTCTTTCTTTTTGCCCTCGGATGTCTCTGCTCCCGCAGATTTTTTGTTTCCGTCAATGGAGATTTCTCTCACCGCATCTGACGAACTGCTTTTGTCTGTGGCATTGTTCTGTCCACATGCTGATAAGCTGACAACACACCCCACCGTTATCATAAAAAGTGCAAACCCTTTTTTCATATTGTTCCTCCGCCGCAACACACTGGTATCTTATTTTTTCCCTTTTAACTGCTCTCTGATCACGCTGCCTGCCGTGTCCTTGTCTTCGGACACACATGCTACAATGTACTTTCCACTCTGAAGAATCACCGCATCGTCAATCTTTTTGGCCTCCTTCGGCAGGTAATCCTGAAAAGACTGCCGCATATCTGTCAGATGCTTCTGTACATTTTCAATCTCCTGATCCATCTGATCCTCATCCTCCACTGTGACGATCAGAAGCTCATCCGCACTTGTTCCTTCTCCCATATACAGCTCGGTCCTGGTATTCTCTGATGCCGTCGTTATCATACTCTGTGCAACGGAATCTTCCATCTTCTCCAACTTTGTATCAAAGTCAACCTTTTTGATCACGGTACCTGCAAATGCCCCGGTATCCAGTGTACCGTCCGCCTGCTTTGCCTTGTCCTTATCATCCTGTCCCGAAGTAAAGCTGCGGTCCTCTATCTCTGCCGACACCATCATGCCGGTGCTTTTCTCCATACGAAATGCCCAGATGGAAACAGCCAGTGCCAGCACACCGCACGCCAGCAGTATATAAAGCTGTTTCTTCTCTTTATTTATAATCATGGTAACCCTCATTTCAATATTTCTCTTTTGCGCTTACAAACAAAGCACCAATATGATTATATATTCGTCATTTCCTATAAGTCAATACATTTTCACGTTTTTGCGCAATTATGTTGTTCTGTATTGTCAAAATGCGCAGATTTCTGTTTTCTAGCGGGTGGTCAGCCGCTCTAATGCCTTCTGCGGGATCGTTGTGTGACAGGAAATATTTAATACGCTTTCTGTCTCATTCGCCGCATTATAATACCACATTGCCGCTTCTGCATAGTCATTTATATTATAATAATAAT
>ENA-ORRO01003015-ORRO01003015.1-human-gut-metagenome-genome-assembly--contig:-NODE-3015-length-10090-cov-2.958445_pt1 | contig 10090 bp, 8 predicted proteins | sample MGYA00242176_ERZ509136 | MGnify/ENA primary metagenome ERZ509136 (study PRJEB26280, sample SAMEA2338644) | human gut metagenome | biome: human gut; feature: human-associated habitat; material: faeces... | reverse complement strand
TTTTAATCTTTCTTCAAATTCACCACGGTATTTAGCACCTGCCACAAGTGAACCTAAATCAAGTTCAAATAAAGTTTTATCTTTTAATGTTTCAGGTACATCGTTCTTAACTATACGCCAAGCAAGTCCTTCTACAATCGCAGTTTTACCTACACCTGGTTCACCAATCAAAATTGGGTTATTCTTTGTTTTACGTGATAAGATCTGAATAACACGTCTAATTTCTTCATCACGACCAATAACTGGATCAATCTTGCCATCTTTTACATCTTTAACAAGATCACGTCCATATTTTTCTAGTACTTCATAATTATTTTCTGGGTTTGGAGTATCCACTTTATGTCCTCCTCTCATTTCCTTAATTACTTTTTCAACTTCTTTTTTATTTAAATTATAACGAGATACAAAGTTTTTAATAAAAGTGCTTTGCGTATTAAATAATGCAAGAATAAGATGTTCTACACTCATATAGTCATCTTTATATTCTGTCTTAATTCTTTCAGCATTCGCAATCCAGCTATTGAGATCATAGCTTAAACGAAGCTGATCCTGAGTCACCTGCCCAACGCTAGGCTTCTTATTGATCTCCGCATTTAATAAATCCTGTACTTCTGGAATAGAAATATTGAGTTTTGTCAGTACTCTATAGAAAATACCGGAACTATCTTCTAATAATGCATACATGAGATGTTCAACATCAACAATCTGTTGATTAAGAGCTAACGCATTCTGAGCTGCACGTCCAAATGCTTCCTGCATTGCTTCTGTCCATTTTTCACCATTCATCGCAATCACTCCTTTAGCACTCTTCTTCCTCTTGTGCTAATGCTAGTATATCACTTTTTTTAGCACTGTCAATAGATGTGTGCTAATTATTTTGTTTTCTTGATTTGATCAAATTTTTACGATAGCGACCTATGTTTTATACTGCAGCAGGCACGGTTTCTTGCAAATTCATTTTAGACATTTCATTCACCACATGAGACTTTTCTGCAATATGATTGTAGACATTCATTGTGATCTGTGCATCTGAATGACACATGACATACTGTCTGACTTCGGGATACACTGCATTTTTCCTCTTTCGCAAAAGAAAAAGGCATTACAGATTGATATGAACTCTTTCAATTCACATTATTTGTAATGCCTTTTTAATGTCTTGTGTGTAAAAAAGAAAAGGGAAGGAAACATCCAAAACCACTCTTCAAACATTTCTGTTTCTAACAATGAGACTTATTATAATTTATTTTTCAATATCTTCCATAGAAATAAGTTCCTGTGATACATCCACCTGAGAGAAACGAAGACCATGATCCTCGTACTCAAATTCTCTTCTCTGATTATCAATCGGATCGATGCGAAGCCATTTTTTCTCTGGCATGAATTCTTTTTGAATTTCAGAGTTCGCTGGCATACGGAAAATATCCAGATTACCAAAGTAATAGTTCCAACGCTCTTTGTCTCCTTCACGCCATGCACTTCCACCAAAAGAAGGGTCTGCAAATACCCATCCATAAGGTGCTACATAGAATTGTGCCCAATCATGGCATCCTGTATAATACTTTGTCACATACAAACCTGACTGCCAGCGTGCTGGAATTCCAGACATGCGGCAAAGTGTGATGAACAGTAATGCCTGAACACCACAATCACCTTTCAGATTAATTGCACAGTATTCGGGAATACACTCAATTGTGAAATATTCTCTCATGAAAGAATACATCACTTTTGTAGTCACAAAATCATAGAATCGACGCTGAAAATGTACCTCGCCATCAATATAAATCCAATCTGCTGCACTGATTTCTTTTAAATGATCTAACTCTTCTTTTTTGAAATCACGCAGATGACTCTTCATGATTTCCAATGCTTCATCATAAGTAAATGGATATTCATTTCCACTCATAACACCAATGACTTCCTGTTCAATTTCCAGACGTTTTCTAAGCGCCTGTGGAATGTCCTTCTCTTCCAGGAAATAACGAATCATTTTCTGGGCTCCGGCATAATCACCATAAATTTTTAATTTCAGAATGTCCTCTGGAAGCGGAACATTCATAATAGATAAATCCTGATACATGAGTTATACCTCCTCGCATACTAATTTATATTACTGTTCGTTTTCAAAGCCAGTGAACTATTCCGACTTGAATAGCCTATCTGTTAATTTAAAGACTGCCTCCATATTTGCACAAGTGATGTTATTTGTTACTGCAGTAAGGATGGCTGCTAAATAATCCCCCAGATCACTCTCAAACCATAATTTGTTCCTAAAGTCACTAAAATCAATATCATGCACAAACCTCACCTACTGACAATTGAGTATGATACACATAATGCTTTCGCAAATTCCGTCTGACTCATAAGCTTTGTTTTCGAACTTCTTTAATATATTTCAAAAAACTCATCTGCAATCTTTTTTTCAAAATATGGTAAAATTATAGCATGTATGCAAAAAACTCGCTGTATTTTATAATATATTTTCTCGTTCTCCAATGATATCCTGCAATAAACATCATCTATCGCCTTGTTACGATGTTGAGTGCACATGATAGGCTGATAGTTCAACAAGACCACTGAATGATTATTATCATATAATTGCGTAGTATCTATTACCTTATTTTTAATTATATATAATACTGTTTGACAATAAAGGCAAAATAAAATGCCGTGTTTACCACATATTAAAGTTTCATTTTCTCCAACAAAAAAGAATCTATTCAGATTCTCCTTTATTCATCATTGAACGTATCTTCTGCATACGTTCATCTAATTTAGCACTTTCTACTGAACAGTCATAAAGTTCCTGAGCAATAAGCTTTGCTTCATCTTCAGGAATATTCTTCTTATAGCGTAATTTATGTTCCAAACTTGCCCAGAAATCCATCGCAATAGTACGAAGCTGTACTTCTACATAAACATACTTCTTTGTCTTCTGCAAGAAGATTGGTACCTGCACAATTAAGTGTAAACTACGATAACCACTAGGTTTAGGATTTTTAATATAATCCTTCATCTCAATCAAAGTAATATCATCCTGTCTTAAGAAGCTATCAGCCAATTCATAAATATCTTCAGGAAATGAACAAACAACTCTGACTCCTGCAATATCTCTTATATTTTCTTCTAATGATTCCATAGTCATTGGAATATTCTTGCGTCTTACTTTTCTCGCAATACTATCATATGATTTAATACGTGACTTAATGCTTTCAATAGGATTACCATCATATTCTAAAGAATATTCCTGATCTAATACTCTGAATTTTGTTTCTATCTCCATTACCGCACAACGATAATAGGACATTAAAAGATCAAAAGGCTTTTTATTCTTATCTAATAAATCTAAGAACTCATCAGAAAGAATACTCTGTTTCATAAATTCTTCTCTTTTTTGTTCAATGATTTTAAATCCACTTCTTTTTATATCTTCTAGATTTCTCATATATTCATCCTTCTTTCAATCTATTTCATTATAATCTATTTCTATGAAAAAAAGAACTGAGAAACCTCAGTTCATTTGTTCAAGTGCTTTATTAAATTGTTTTCTAAACAATAATACTGTAAATGTGATTGCAAGAATATCTGCCACCGGTTCAGCCAAATAAACAGCTGTTGTCTTATCTACAAGTAATGCTGGCATAATATAAATAAGTGGGATTAAAAGAATGAATTTTCTAGTAACTGCCACAATAACTGATGCTTTCGCATTACCTAAAGCCACAAATGTCATCTGACAGGCAATCTGTATTCCAAAGAGGCCTACGACTGCCATATAGATTCTAAGTGCTTTAGTGGTAAAGAGTGAGAGTTCTTGTGCATTTGTAAAGAGACCTACAAACATCTGCGGGAAGATCTGAATAAGAAGCCAGATACATATTGAGAATACTAGACTGACTTTTAGTAATAATTTAAATGTCTTTCGAACACGTTCTTTATTCTTAGCCCCATAGTTGTAGCTGATAATAGGCTGTGCCCCCTGTCCTAATCCCTGTAAAGGAAGCATCGCAAACTGCATAACACTAGTCAATATAGTCATTGCCCCTACTGCTATATCTCCCCCATATTTTAATAAAGAAGAATTGAAGCAGACCTGGATGACACTCTCACTTGATTGCATCACAAAAGTAGAAAGACCTAAAGCGAGACAAGGTAAGATGACTGAGTGATTTAAAGATAAGTTTTTCTTTTTTATTTTAAGTTTTGTCTTTTTGCCAAATAAGAAGCGAAGAACATAGAGACATGAGCATCCTTGAGAAATAATCGTCGCAAAGGCTGCTCCCTTAACACCTAAGTGAAATCCAAAAATAAGAATAGGATCTAGGATGACATTGCATAATGCGCCAATGACAACTGAAATCATTCCGTTTTTCGCAAATCCCTGGGCTGTAATAAACATATTCATTCCCAATGTTAATTGTACAAATAGTGTTCCCATTGCATAGATATTCATATAGTCTATGGCATAGGTAATTGTATTACTGCTTGCACCAAAAGCAAGTAGGAAGGTACGATTTCCAAAAAATAGAATAAGTGTAAGTACGATAGAAACGATAATCTGCGTAATAAAACAATTACCTAATATCTTTTCAGCATAATCATTATTACCCTGACCCATATAAATAGACACACGTGGTGCACCACCATTACCAACCAATGAGGCAAAGGCTGTCACAATCATAATTAACGGCATACAGACACCAACACCTGTTAAAGCAAGAGCACCTGTTTGAGGAATATGACCTATAAACATACGGTCTACAATGTTGTAAAGCATGTTGATTAATTGCGCAATGACTGTTGGTAAGGCGAGTTGTCTGAGTAATTTACCTACTGGTTCAGTCGCAAGAAAATCCTTATTCTCCATATGTACCTCCTATTCTTTGTGATTCAATGAATATTAAATCTTCACTATTTTCAATTGTTAGAATACCATGACATTGATTAGAAATACATAGTGGATCATGAGGTTCTAATATATAACCATCAAGGGGATAATCACAATTCTTTAATGTAAGAGTACAAGTCTTTTCAGTAAAGCATGAGAAGTACTTATAATCAGTACAGTCTATTTGATGCTTACCTTTAGGCAAGAGGTATATTCTGTTTATATCATCATATAAAGTGATTTTAATATCAGGATGCTGTCTAAGATAGATAAGTACACCTAAAAAATGATCAATACGACCACCAATAACACCATAAAGATCTATTTCATCATAACCTCTATTGAGTGCTTCACTAATAGCAAGTTCTGTATCTGTTTCATCCTTATGAGTAGGAAAAGTAAGTACTTCTAATCCTTCTAAGTATTCTTTATGTTCTAGAGAATCAAAGTCTCCAATAGCACATAATGGTTTAATTGATTGACGGTGTAGATGTTCTAAACCACCATCAACTGCAATATAAGGGATGTCTTTATTAAAGACATCCCCATTATTCATGCTTGCATATAAGCCTATTTTCATTTGAGTGAGTCAATAGCTTCCTGTCTGTTTTCTGCTTTGAAGACATAGCTTCCAGCCACTAGAACATCTGCCCCTGCCCCACGGCATAGGTTGGCTGTATTCGCATTGATACCACCATCTACTTCAATGAGATAACGTCTGCCATTTCTGATTTCTTTGAGTTCAGTGATCTTATCTAAGGCTGCAGGATTGAATGACTGGCCACCAAATCCTGGTTCAACACTCATGACAAGAACCATATCTAAATCATCTAAGAATGGTTTGATTGCTTCCACATCAGTACCTGGTTTAATAGAGATTGATGCAAGACATCCTGCATCATGAATACGTTGAATAAGTACACGTGCTTCCTGCATGCTTGATACAGCTTCAATATGGAATGTAATGAGGTCTGCACCTGCATTGATGAATTCATCTAAGTACTGACCTGGATCAGTGATCATTAAATGTACATCAATAAATAAATCAGTCACAGCACGTAAATTACTAAGAATGCTGTAACCAAATGAAATATTAGGGACAAAGTGTCCATCCATAACATCATAATGAATCCATGATTTTCCTCCATCATAGATTGTATCAATATCTTCTTTAAGATGCGCAAAATCTGCGGATAATACTGAAGGTGCAATTTTAACCATATCGTTTATCTTTCCTTTCTTTAACCTGCTTTAATAACTGCAGGTAATCAACATATCTTGTTTCATCAATTTCTCCTGCTTCTACTGCTTCTTTAACAGCACAATGTGGTTCACTATCATGAAGACATCCTCTAAATTTACAATGATGTGACAGTTCTCTAAAATCATGATAAGTGACTGCAAGTTCTACAGGATCCATTTTAAGTTCTAATGATGAAAAACCTGGAGTATCTGCAATATAGCCACCATACATAGGAATAAGTTCAACATGTCTTGTAGTATGTTTCCCTCTTCCTAATGCTTGAGAAATTTCATTTGTTTCAATATTAAGTTCAATGTTTAAGGCGTTGAGAAGACTTGATTTACCTACCCCACTCTGCCCTGTAACGACTGTTACACGGTTTTTAAGGATTGGTATAATCTCTTCGATGCCTTCATTTTCTTTACTTGATACAAAGTAAAGATCATAGGCATTGTACTTCTTTTGTATTACAGGAATAAATTCTCTATTAAGATCTATCTTTGTGATAATGATGATTGGTTTGATCTTCTCATATTCAACCATTGCGAGAAATTGATCTAAAAGCATTTGATCAAAATCTGGCTGGGCAATAGAGAATACAAGAAGTGCCTGATCTACATTACAGATAGGAGGTCTTTCCAATTGGTTATGTCTTTTTTCTAGTGTAAGAATATAACCAGAACCATCTTTTTCTTCCTGGAAGCTACAGAAGTCTCCTACGAGAGGCTTCTGACCTCTGTTTCTAAATTTACCACGTGCCCTGCAGCTAACAACCTTCTTACCTGTATCGACATAGTAGAATCCTGCAAGGACTTTTATAATCTGACCTTTAGGCATATAATCTCCTATTCTTATTCAGTTGTAGTTGTATCGTCATCATCATTTTCTGGTAAGTCAGGTTGTGTTGGTGTTGTAGGGGTTGTAGGGGTTGCAGGGGTTGCAGGGGTTGGTTTCTTATCATAATAATATAAGATAATCTCAGTCCCTTTACTATTTACCTGAGTATATGGTGCAACTGACTGTTTTACAACTGTATTAATAGACATTGAGTTAATTGTTGCAGTATCAGTAGGTGATGGTAATACAGATAGTTTCACATTAGTAAAGCCCTGACTTTCTAATGTAGATTTCGCTGCATTGATATTCTGACCATATAATGATGGTACAGTAATGCTGACACCTTTAGATACTGTCAAAGTAATGATTTTGCCTTTTTCATTAGGATCCTGTTTTTCACCTTCAGAAATAGACTGTCCAATAACGACACCTTCTTTATAATCATCATCAGACTTTTCATACTTTCTAACCTTATAGCCAAGCTTTGTTAATTCATTATAAGCTGAATTGTAAGAGATACCTGTATAGTCCTTCATGACAATATATTTACCCTTAGAGATAGTAAATGTTACTGTATCACCTTCATTGATAGTATGTCCTGCTTCAGGATCTGTCGCAATAACAAGTCCTTTTTCATACTTATCACTGAGTTCATAATCAACATCATCAGATACCTTATAACCTTTATCAATTAATAAAGCTTTAGCTTCTTTTTCAGTCTTACCAACTAGATCCATCATTGTACCATCTTGATTACCACTAAATAAGAAGAATCCTGCTACAATCGCAAGACATACAATAACTGCCCCAATGGCCACACCTATCGCAATTCTTTTTTTCTTATCCATTGGTTCTTTTATCTTTTCTTCTTCTGGTTCAATTTCTTCTATTTCTGTTTTTGTTTCTTCAGGATCTAAAGATGCTGTTTTAGTAAAGAACTGAGAATCAGTCGCAATGATTGTTGGATCATTATTCACTTGATCAAAACTTAATTTAGGTTCATCTAAACGTTCTAAGCAAGTTTCTAAATCATCTAACATATCATCAGCACACTGATAACGATTGTTTGTATTTTTTGCAGTTGCTTTAATAATAATATTTTCTACTGACTGAGGAATCGCTGGATTATATTCACGTACTGATGGTATTTCATCACGCATATGTTTCAAAGCGATATTCACTGGAGATTCTCCATTAAAAGGAACATCCCCTCTTAATAATTCATAAAATACAACACCTAAAGCATAAATATCACTTTGTGGTGTCGCCTTTTCACCTCTTGCGATTTCTGGTGCAAGATAGTGAAGTGAACCCATGATTGTATCTGTTTGAGTCACCTGTGATAAAGACTGGATAGAGGCAATCCCAAAATCCGCAATTTTCACAATTCCAGAATCAGTGACAAGAATATTCTGAGGCTTTAAGTCACGATGAACAATACCCATAGAATGGGCCAGTGCAGTGGCTGATACAACCTGCTTCATAATGTCTACTGCTTCTACATAATGAAGTGCACCACGCTTATTAATTAATTCTTTTAAAGTCTGACCACGTACATATTCTATGACAATATAGTAAAGATCATCTTCTTCACCTACATCATAGATTTCTACAATATTACGATGACATAATGCAGCTGCTGCACGTGCTTCACGATGGAAACGCGTAATATAAATAGGATCTCCTGTCAAAGAAGAACGTAGTATTTTTACAGCCACTTCTCTTTTTAATATATCATCATATGCAAGATAGACATCTGCCATACCGCCTTGGCCAATTAATTCTTTTAATTCATAACGGTCAGCAAGAATACGTCCTTTTTCACTCATCTTATGATTCTCCCTTCTCAATTAATAAAACACCAATATTATCTAATCCACCAAATTCATTGGCTGATTGAATGAGTCTTTCTGTTTTATGATTGACTGATTCATCTTCTTTTAAGATATTTTCAATCTGTTGAGATGAGAGTGAATTATATAATCCATCTGAACAGAGCAATATTGCACGATAATCTTCTTCAATCTTATAAAAAGAAATACGTAAAGCCTCTTTAATACCAATCGCCTGCACTAATACATTTCTTTTAGGATGATGAGAAGCTTCTTCTTGATTAATTATACCTCTTTTAAGTAATTCATTCACAAAAGTATCATCTGTCGTGATTTGTTTTAAAGTATCACTATATAAATAAGCTCTACTATCTCCTACATGAGAAATATAGGTATTCTTTCCATCCATATAACAGATGACAATTGTCGTACCCATACCTGCATATTCTCTATGCATATCACTTTCTTTATTTAGTAAATCATTTGCGGTTAATAATAAAAAAGAGATCCAGGCATGAATAGATTCATCATCTATAAAAGGTGAATGATCAAAGAAATGATCAATAATATAATTACTTACAAGAGTACTTGCAACATCACCTGCAAGATGACCACCCATTCCATCACATAATACACCAACGATTTCATGGTCTTTGATTTTATAAACTGCTCTATCTTGATTGACTGATCTTTTTATTCCAATATCAGTCATCGCGGAGATAACCATATTATGCCCCTTTCTCTCTTTTTGCACGTAACTGTCCACATGCACCATCAATATCACGGCCATGTTCTTTTCTTAATGTACAATTAATATGTAAACGAATAAGTTCATCCTTGAATGCAGTAATTGTATGACCTAAAGACTGCTTATAGCCATGTTCATCAACAGGGTTATAAGGAATCAAGTTCACATAAACATTTAATCCACGAAGATAATGGGCCAACTGACGCGCATATTTGATATCATCATTGACATCCTTCAATAAAATATATTCAAGAGTAACACGGCGGTTTGTACGTTCAATATATGTCTTGATGGCATCTCTTAAGTCATCCATATTGTAACGTTTGTTGATTGGCATGAGTTCATTACGAATTTCATCATTAGGTGCGTGTAAGCTAATAGCTAAGTTCACCTGGATTGGCTCATGAGAGAAACGTTCAATTCCAGGAATTAAACCACATGTAGAAATAGTAAGGTGTCTTGCACCAATCGCTAGACCATGAGGTTCATTCACTGTATAGATAAAGTTCATCACTTCATCATAGTTATCAATGTAAACCAGC
>ENA-ORRO01003005-ORRO01003005.1-human-gut-metagenome-genome-assembly--contig:-NODE-3005-length-10113-cov-2.674985_pt1 | contig 10113 bp, 9 predicted proteins | sample MGYA00242176_ERZ509136 | MGnify/ENA primary metagenome ERZ509136 (study PRJEB26280, sample SAMEA2338644) | human gut metagenome | biome: human gut; feature: human-associated habitat; material: faeces... | reverse complement strand
CGTGAAACCTTGACGGTGCCTAAATCAATTTGGTCACGTTGCATAACATTGTAATGTAATGGGTTAGACGAATAATATTGAAACGGGCACCCGCTTTGACAAGTTTTTCTTGTGCCAACTTCATCTTATCCGGCAGTCCATTGCCCTCCGATGATGCCGCGTGCTATTTCAGGGCTGCAAAGGTACAACTTTTTGCGATATGCAAAAAGTCTGTAGAGTCAAGTGGCAAGTGTTTTTACTTGATTGTTTTAATTTGTCTGTTTGGCTGCTTATTCCACAATACGGCCACATCCCGACATTTCGGGACCTTATTCGCACGTCAAAGTTCGAGGCAAATATACAATAATTTACTCGTCCCAACAATAAGTTTTCAGTCTATCTAAAAAAAGAGATAAAAACCTTTTTTATTGCTTTTGTCTCAGACACACTTTTTTGGAACAATATCTGTCTCAAAAACCGCGACACCTTCGCTTCAACCTTTTTTTTCGCCTTATCAATAAACAACTTCCGCCGGGAAGACGCGCGGCTTAGAGCTGCGACACCTTCCCGACGGAAGCATTTGTGTAGATCCGAGTTAGGTATGTACAAGCTGTATTACAGCCTGTTTTTATAGAATGTGCACAACGGACTCGGCATCACTTGCCGGGCTGAGGCACGGGACTATCGGCGAGATTCTTGCGAATTTCGGCGTCAGTGACATCGTAATTGAAGAGGTCACCGTTGAAGTAGCGGTCGTACGAACCCATATCTATCAGACCGTGACCCGAGAGGTTGAACAGGATAACTTTTTCCTCGCCGGTTTCGGCACACTTCTTGGCCTCGCGAATGGCAGCAGCTATGGCATGCGATGACTCGGGCGCAGGAATAATACCCTCGGCGCACGCAAAGAGCACTCCGGCATCGAAACTTTCGAGCTGTTCGATGTCTACTGCTTCCATCAACTTGTCTTTCAATAACTGGCTGACAATGACACCGGCACCATGATAGCGCAGACCGCCGGCATGTATATTGGCCGGACGGAAATTGTGTCCCAAGGTGAACATCGGCAGCAGAGGCGTGTATCCGGCCTCGTCACCGAAGTCATACTGGAAGACGCCGCGTGTCAACTTGGGACACGATGCCGGCTCGGCTGCGATATATCGCGTATCCGTGTGCGTGCCGTCAAAAAGGTGGCGCATAAAGGGGAAAGCTATGCCGCCGAAGTTGCTGCCGCCGCCGAAACATGCGATAACGACATCGGGATATTCGCCGGCCATAGCCATCTGCTTCTCGGCCTCAAGACCGATAATTGTCTGGTGTAAGGACACATGGCTTAATACCGATCCGAGAGTATACTTGCAGTTGGGCGTGGTCTGTGCCAATTCCAAAGCCTCACTGATAGCCGTACCCAGCGATCCTTGATGGTTGGGATCGGCCGTAAGGATATCCTTGCCGGCACGAGTGGACATAGAGGGAGAGGCAGTCACCTGTGCTCCGTAGGTCTGCATGATGCTGCGGCGGTAGGGCTTCTGCTCGTAACTGATTTTGACTTGATAGACAGCCGCTTCCAGCCCGAACACCTTGGCGGCGTAGGAGAGGGCTGCTCCCCATTGGCCCGCGCCGGTTTCTGTCGTTACGTTCGTCACGCCCTCCTTCTTGCAGTAGTAAGCCTGTGCCAATGCCGAGTTCAGTTTGTGCGAGCCGATAGGGCTGACGCTTTCGTTCTTGAAGTATATATGGGCCGGTGTCCCCAAAGCCTTTTCCAATCCGTAGGCCCTTACGAGCGGTGTGCTCCGGTAGTATTTGTACATTTCGCGCACTTCCTCGGGAATCTCTATCCACGCGTCCGTCTGGTTCAGCTCTTGCCGGCTCAGTTCTTCCGCAAAAATCGGATACAGGTCTTCCGGTTTCAACGGCTGCTTGGTGGCCGGATTGAGTGGCGGCATGGGTTTGTTCACCATGTCGGCCTGAATGTTATACCAATAGCGAGGGATGTCCTCTTCTGCCAGAAAATATCTTTTTTTCTTTTCCATAATGCTTATTGTGTTTGATGTGTTTATTGAATTTCTTGTTCTTTAGTTGCAAACTTACGGAAAAAGTTTGGAATATATGACGATTTGCAGGAAAATATGTAAGACATGCTTGATAAAAGTACCGGAGGCGTGGCTGCGGCATACGGTATGAGAGAGGAAAAGGACGGTGTGGACGTATTGCATAAATATGCAGAAGGAAACGGGCGCTTTAGTTTGTTTTTCTTTTGATAATAAGTGGAATATGATTTGTTTTGAATAAAAATGAGAAAATATCTGCATATTATGCAAACGGTGAGGCTTAAAATACATATCTTTGCACCGGAGTAATAAAGGATAGGGATATATGAGGAATAAAGACAGCCGTTTGGAGGCCATCAAGATGGTCGTGTCTGCACAGGATATTTCAAGCCAGGAGGAGTTGTTGCGTGAGTTGAAAAAGGTGGGTTTCAAATTGACTCAGGCTACGCTTTCCCGCGATTTGAAACAGCTGAAAGTGGCCAAGGCGACGAATGCCTCCGGCAAATATGTGTATGTATTGCCGGCTTCGCCTCTTTACAGAAGGGTCTCGGACACTCATCTGACCGCCTCTGCCGTACATCAGGCCGGTGCCTTGTCCGTGAAACTTTCAGGCAATTTGGCCGTGGTTCATACCTTGCCCGGCCATGCAAGTCATATCGCATACGATATAGACAACAAGAGGTTTGAAGAAATATTGGGGACATTGGCCGGAGACGATACCATCATACTGGTGTTGGCGGAAGGAGTTTCCTCCGAACTGGCCCTGCGGCGGTTGGCCGAGGTGATTCCCGACATACAATGAATATAACATAGAAAACGCGAGTAAGCGAGCGCAGACGGAGCTTGCTCCAAGTCTGCCGAGCGGGAGCGGTTTATGTAAACAGTATATAGTTTAAGAAAGAAGTGGAATACAACGATGGAATCAGAGTGGTTGTGGCAGATGCCAGCCACGAAAAGTATGTAGATGTTATTCTTGCGACCATAACGGATTCTGCGAAAAAGAGAGGCTCCGGGATAGCTTCCCGTACGCATGAATATCTGGCCACGAAGATGAAGGAACGCAAGGCTGTCATAGCTTTGGCCGGCGAAGGCGATGAAGAAGAATTTGCCGGGTTTTGTTATATCGAAAGTTGGGGAAACAAGGAATATGTGGCCAATTCGGGACTGATTGTCGTAGAGAAGTTCCGGCGTCATCATCTGGCCACCCGCATCAAGCAGACGGCCTTTACGCTTTCGCGCCTGCGGTGGCCTCATGCCAAATTGTTCGGGTTGACGAGCCAGAGTGCCGTGATGAAGATCAATACGGCGTTGGGTTACGTGCCGGTCACTTTTGCCGAGCTGACGGACGACGAGGCTTATTGGAAAGGTTGCGGCACGCCGGAGCATCCGTGTTGCGTCAATTATGACATCCTGCAGCGTACGGGGCGGCGGTATTGCGTGTGTACGGCCATGTTGTATGACCCTGCCGCGCATCCGGACGAGAAACTTCCGGTGGAGCTGCCGGAGGATGTGGTGAAGATGGCCCGCGAGGCGGCTGCAAAAAATCTGCGTTAATTGGTATAGACAAAATAAAAGGAATATTATGGCAAAAAAAGTAGTAGTAGCATTCAGCGGAGGTTTGGACACCTCTTATACGGTGATGTATCTGGCCAAGGAAAAGGGGTACGAAGTGTATGCGGCTTGTGCCAACACGGGCGGTTTCAGCGCCGAGCAACTGAAGGCCAACGAGGAAAATGCTTATAAGTTGGGTGCCAAGGAATACGTCACGTTGGACGTGACGAAGGAGTATTATGAAAAGAGCCTGCGTTACATGATATATGGTAATGTGTTGCGCAACAACTGTTACCCGATTTCGGTGTCGTCCGAGCGTATTTTCCAGGCCATCGCCATCGCACGTTATGCCAACGAGGTGGGGGCCGACGCGATAGCCCATGGCTCGACCGGGGCAGGCAACGACCAGATTCGTTTCGACATGACCTTCCTGGTGATGGCGCCGGGGATGGAGATCATCACACTCACGCGCGACAGCAACCTGAGCCGTCAGGAGGAAGTGGATTATCTGAACCAACACGGTTATTATGCCGATTTCACGAAGTTGAAGTATTCCTACAACGTAGGTATCTGGGGCACGTCGATTTGTGGCGGCGAGATTCTGGACAGCAATCAGGGATTGCCTGAGAGCGCTTATCTGAAACATCCCACGAAGACGGGGACGGAGCTGTTGAAACTCGGTTTCAAGAAAGGGGAGATTTGTAGCGTGAACGGCGTGGAATATGATGATAAGGTCAAGGCCATACAGGAGATAGAAAAGATAGGTGCTGCCTACGCCATCGGCCGCGACTGCCATGTGGGCGACACCATCATCGGTATCAAGGGCCGTGTCGGTTTCGAGGCGGCGGCTCCGATGCTGATTATCGGTGCGCACCGTTTCTTGGAAAAATACACGCTGAGCAAGTGGCAGCAATATTGGAAGGAGCAGGTGGCCAACTGGTATGGCATGTTCTTGCACGAAAGCCAGTATCTGGAGCCTGTCATGCCGGACATCGAGGCCATGCTGACCAGTTCGCAGCGCAACGTGAACGGAGTGGTGACATTGGAGCTTCGTCCTTACGGCTTCACAACGGTCGGCGTGGATTCTCCAGACGACTTGGTGAAGAACAAGTTCGGCGAGTATGGCGAGACCCAGAAGGGATGGACGGCAGAGGACGCCAAGGGCTTTATCAAAGTGACTTCCACTCCGCTCCGCCTGTATTATGCGAACCATAAGGACGAGGAACGAATCAAGTAAACCATGACGGCGGAAGATAAAAAACTGGAACGTCCCCGTGCGGGACGGATGCTTGCAGGCGTATGTGCCGCGATTGCCGGATATTTCGGGTTGGATGTCACGCTCGTACGTGTCGGTTATGTCTTGCTGACGCTGTTCACCGCCTTTTCCGGTGTAATCGCCTATTTCATTCTGGTTATTGTCATTCCTCAGGAAAAAAACAGATATTTCAAATGATAAGAGTTGGAATCATAGGAGGGGCAGGATATACGGCCGGCGAACTTTGCCGCATCCTGCTGAACCATCCCGAAGCGGAGATAAAGTTTATCAATAGTTCCAGTAACGCCGGAAATAAGATCACCGACGTGCACGAAGGGCTGTATGGGGAGACCGATTTGGTGTTTACGGACCAGTTGCCTTTCGACGAGGTGGACGTGATCTTTTTCTGTTTCGGGCATGGCAAGAGCGCGGAGTTCTTGCAGGCTCACGATGTGCCTTACCGGTTGAAGATCATCGACTTGGCGCAGGATTTCCGTCTGGCGGCCCCGGGCAATGACTACGTGTACGGTCTGCCCGAATTGGACAAGGCGGCCATTGCCGGGGCGCAGCATGTGGCCAATCCCGGTTGTTTTGCCACTTGCATCCAGTTGGGGTTGTTGCCTTTGGCTGCCCACGGCCTGTTGAGTGGCGACGTGTCGGTGAATGCCATCACGGGAAGTACCGGTGCCGGGGTGAAGCCCGGCGCGACCACGCACTTCAGTTGGCGCAACAACAACATGAGCATATACAAGGCTTTCAACCATCAGCATGTGCCGGAAATTTGCCAGTCTCTCCGTGCCTTGCAGTCGGACTTCGACGGAGCGATAGATTTCATTCCCTATCGCGGCGACTTCGCCCGAGGGATTTTTGCCACCGAGGTGGTCCGTGTGGACGCGTCGGTCGATGCCGGGTATTTTGCCGGGCTTTACAAGGAGTATTACAAGGACGCGGCTTTCACGCACTATGTGGACAAGGCCATCGACATGAAGCAAGTGGTCAACACCAACAAGGCCTTGGTGCACTTGGATAAGTTCGGCGATAAATTGTTGGTCACGGCCACGATAGACAACTTGCTCAAAGGCGCCAGCGGGCAAGCCGTGCAGAACATGAACCTCATGTTCGGGCTGGACGAAACGTCCGGTTTGCGCCTGAAACCGTCCGCATTCTAAACGGGGGCGCGACAGAATGTCATATTTAAGAAAGGAGGAATAAAATGAATCTATTCGACGTATATCCGCTTTTCGATGTGAACATCGTAAAAGGGAAAGGATGCCATGTCTGGGACGACAAGGGGCAGGAGTATCTTGACTTGTACGGCGGCCATGCCGTAATCAGTGTCGGTCACTGCCATCCGCATTATATAGAGAAGCTGACACGGCAACTTGGCCGGTTGGGTTTCTACAGCAATTCCGTGGTCAACAAGTTGCAGGTGGAGTTGGCAGAGCGTTTAGGCAAGGCCTGCGGTTATGAGGACTATCAGTTCTTTCTGATTAATTCCGGGGCGGAAGCCAATGAGAATGCGTTGAAGTTGGCCAGTTTCTACAATGGCCGCAAGCGCGTGTTGTCCCTTTCAAAAGCGTTCCACGGGCGTACGTCTTTGGCCGTGGAGGCAACGGACAATCCTAAAATCATAGCTCCCATCAACGCCAACGGGCATGTGACTTACTTGCCTTTGAATGATTTGGACGCTTTCAAGGTGGAGTTGGCCAAAGGCGATGTGTGTGCCGTGATTGTGGAGTGTATTCAAGGGGTCGGAGGTATCCGGTTGGCCACTGCCGAGTTCATGCAAGGCGTGCGGCAGGCATGTGACGAAACGGATACGGTGTTGATTTGCGATGAAATCCAGTGTGGCTACGGCCGTTCGGGCAAGTTCTTCGCCCACCAGCATTTGGGGGTGAAGCCGGACTTGATTACGGTGGCCAAAGGCATCGGCAACGGTTTCCCCATGGGAGCGGTGCTGATTTCGCCCAAATTCACTCCGGTGTACGGCCAGTTGGGCACGACTTTCGGTGGAAACCATTTGGCTTGTGCCGCCGCCTTGGCCGTGTTGGACATCATGGAAGAGGAGCATCTGGTGGAAAATGCCGCCAAGGTCGGAAATTTCCTGATGGAAGGCATAAAGGCTTTGCGCCTGCCTCATGTGGTGGATGTCAGAGGGCGCGGCCTGATGATAGGCGTGGAGTTGGACGTGCCTTACAAGGAAATCAGGAACAAGTTGCTCTTTGAGGAGCATTGCTTCACGGGATGCAGCGGCACGAACGTGCTGAGGCTCTTGCCGCCGCTTTGTCTGAGTGAGGCGGAAGCGGCTGATTTCTTGAAGCGGTTGGAACGTGTAGTGAATAATTAATGAATAATCAAGCGGAGATAAACCGGTCGCAGGCGTATGTCGGAGACCGGTTTGTCTGCTTTTAAGGAGGAGAGTGACAATGAAGATTGCAATTATCGGTGCGGGCAATATGGGAGGAGCCGTTGCCCGTGGTTTGGCAAAGGGAAGCTTGGTCAAGACATCGGATATTACGGTGTCCAATCCCAGTCGGGGTAAGTTGGAGGTGTTGAAGGTTGAGTTTCCGGAGTTGAACATCACTTGTGAGAATTCCCAGGCGGTGACAGGGGCTGATGTGGTTATATTAGCTGTGAAACCTTGGAAGATACAAGAGGTGATAGAGGAAATCAAAGGTGGTTTGGATTATGACAATCAGGCGATAGCCTCTATGGCAGGTGGGATTGGCACGGCGCAACTTTGTACTTATTTGGATCGTGGTGACGGAGAATACCCCGGAGTGTACTATTTGATACCGAATACGGCCATTGCGGTTATGAGCGGTATGACTTTTATGACTTCCGTTTGCTCCACGCCGGAATTGGACGCCCAAATGCTGGCGATGTTTAAGGAGATGGGTGATGCCATGTTGGTTGAGGAACGCTTGATGGACGCGGGAATGGCTTTGGCTTCCTGTGGCATAGCCTATGTGATGCGTTACATCCGTGCGGCTACCGAAGGTGGTGTGGAATTGGGCTTTTATGCCAAGGATGCGCAGCGCGTCATCATGCAGACCATGAAAGGGGCCGTGGATTTGTTAACGGCCGGAGGCTTGCATCCGGAAATGGAGATTGATAAGGTGACGACTCCCGGAGGCTTGACCATCCGTGGGCTGAATGCGATGGAGGAGGCCGGGTTCACCCAAAGCGTCATCAAAGGATTGAGGGCTTCGGTGAAGAAATAAGGAAAGGAGTGTCTTTATGTCACAACAATATAAACGCATAGCCGTCAAGATAGGAAGTAACGTTCTGACCCGTAAGGACGGGGCTTTGGACGTGACACGTATGTCGGCTTTGGTGGACCAGATTGCCGAATTGCGGGAAAACGGTGTCGAAGTCATATTGATTTCTTCCGGTGCCGTGGCCAGCGGGAGAGGCGAGCTGAAAGAGGCCGTCTCGCGCAAAATGGACAGCGTGGACCAGCGGCAACTGTTTTCCGCAGTGGGGCAGGCCAAGCTCATCAACCGCTATTACGAACTGTTCCGCGAGCACCGCTTGCCGGTGGGGCAGGTGCTGACGATGAAAGAGAGTTTCAGTACGCGCCGTCATTACCTGAACCAACGGAACTGTATGATGGTGATGTTGGAAAACGGGGTTATTCCGATTGTGAACGAGAATGACACCGTCAGCGTGACGGAGCTGATGTTTACGGATAACGACGAACTTTCCGGCTTGATTGCCACGATGATGGACGTGCAGGCTTTAATCATATTGAGCAATGTGGATGGCATATACAACGGCCTTCCCGGCGAACCGGGCGTGGAGGTAATCCGTGAGGTGGAACCGGAACGGGATTTGCAGGAGTATATCCGTACGGAGAAATCCGGTTTCGGACGCGGCGGGATGATGACCAAATGCTCCATTGCCCGCAAGGTGGCCGACGAAGGCATCGAGGTCATCATTGCCAACGGCAAACGTGATGACGTGCTTACGGATTTGGTTTTACGTCCTGGAAGCCGGGTGTGCACCCGTTTTGCTCCGCGTGAAGGCAATGTGTCGAGCGTGAAGAAATGGGTGGCTCACAGCACAGGGTTCACGAAAGGGAAGGTTTACCTGAACGCCAAGGCGGTGGAAGCCGTGTGCGGCGACCGTGCCGTGAGTATCCTGCCGGTAGGGGTCACGCATGTGGAAGGCGATTTTGAAAAAGGCGACCTGGTACGTATCATGTCGCCCGAGGGGCAGAATCTGGGAGTGGGGCGTGTGGCATATAGCTGCGAGGAAGCCGCCCGGGTCATCGGGCAGCACGACTGTAAGCCTTTGGTGCATTATGATTATTTATATTTGGAATAAGCCCGTGCTTCCCGATACAGGTATGGGGCTTGTATGCTCGGTGCCGGACGTGGAACCGTGTAGGTGAAAATCAATAAAAACAATAATAAAAGGAAAACTATGGATTTGACTTCTCTGTTTGAACGGGCAAGAGCGGCCGGTCGCGAGTTGCTGCAGTTGCCGGTAGAACGTGTGGATGAGATACTGCGTGCGGTAGCGGATGAAGCTTTGGCACAGTCGGAATACATCCTGTCGGAGAATGCGCGCGATTTGGAGCGCATGTCTTCCGATAACCCGATGTACGACCGCCTGAAACTTACATCGGCGCGTTTGGAAGGTATTGCCGCCGACACGCGTCATGTGGCGGATTTGCCTTCTCCTTTGGGAAGGGTGCTGAAACATACCGTATTGCCCAACGGATTGGACTTGAAACGGGTGAGCGTGCCGTTCGGCGTGATAGGGGTGATTTATGAGGCACGCCCCAACGTGAGCTTCGATGTCTTTTCGCTCTGCCTCAAGGCCGGGAGTGCCTGCGTGTTGAAGGGCGGAAGCGACGCCGACTTTTCCAATCGTGCCATTGTGAAAGTAATCCACGGCGTATTGGAGCGTTTCGGTGTGACTCCGGACGTCGTTGTCTTATTACCGGCCGAACGTGAGGCCACGGCGGCTTTGCTGCAGGCACGCGGTTATGTGGATTTACTGATTCCGCGTGGCAGTAGTGCTTTGATTCAATATGTGCGCGAGAATGCCCGTATTCCGGTCATCGAGACCGGAGCCGGAGTTTGCCATGCTTATTTTGACGTGGATGGGGATGTGCGGAAAGGTGCCGCTATTGTCAACAATGCCAAGACGCGCCGGGTGAGCGTATGCAATGCGTTGGATAGCGTGCTGATTCATGCCTCCCGTTTGTTCGACCTGCAACCTACAGGATATTAACCTTAAATCATTAAGTGATAAACACTATATTTA
>ENA-ORRO01003002-ORRO01003002.1-human-gut-metagenome-genome-assembly--contig:-NODE-3002-length-10122-cov-3.210688_pt1 | contig 10122 bp, 7 predicted proteins | sample MGYA00242176_ERZ509136 | MGnify/ENA primary metagenome ERZ509136 (study PRJEB26280, sample SAMEA2338644) | human gut metagenome | biome: human gut; feature: human-associated habitat; material: faeces... | reverse complement strand
TGATCACAGATGCGGGAACTCCGGGGATCTCAGATCCGGGAGAGGAGCTTGCGGCAATGTGTTATGAAGCGGGGATTGAAGTAACTTCTCTTCCGGGACCTGCTGCCTGTATCACTGCCCTGACTCTGTCCGGACTTCCAACCAGAAGATTCGCTTTTGAAGCATTTCTTCCAGCAGATAAAAAAGAAAGAAAACTGATTCTGGAAGAACTGAAGAATGAAACGAGAACTATCATTCTCTATGAGGCTCCTCACAGACTGGTAAGAACTCTGGAGGAATTGAAGGAAACTCTCGGAAATCGCAGAATGACTCTTTGCAGGGAACTGACGAAAAGACATGAGACTGCATTCCATACGACTATCGAGGAGCTGATCCTCTATTATCAGACAGAGAAGCCGCTTGGAGAGTGTGTGCTTGTGATCGAAGGCAGAAGCAGACAGGAGATGGAAGAGGAACAGAAGGCATCCTGGGAAAAAATTACCATAGAAGAACACATGGAAATCTATGAAAATCAGGGACATTCAAGAAAAGAAGCTATGAAAATGGTAGCAAATGATAGAGGAATGACGAAGAGAGATGTCTATCAGTACCTCATCAATAAAACCGAAGAATAAGATTAACATACAGAAGAATTCCCGTTTTCGGGGATTCTTTTTTATTCAGGCTGTGGCAAGGAACGGGCTTTTGTGCTATAATAAATTTGTATTATTATGTCCAGATACCAGAATATATTTGAAAACCTGTCTATAATTTTCACGCAGGGGTTTTCAGATATATTCTGGTGATAAGTATATATAACAGGAGGAAAGAAATGGGCGGAGAAAATACAGAATACGGAGCGGATCAAATCCAGATTCTGGAAGGTTTGGAAGCCGTACGAAAGAGACCAGGTATGTATATCGGAAGTACATCCGGCAGAGGTCTTCATCATCTGGTTTATGAGATTGTAGATAACGCGGTTGATGAAGCACTGGCAGGATTTTGTACAGAGATTCAGGTAGTTATTAATCCGGACAACTCTATCACAGTTGTAGATAACGGACGTGGTATTCCGGTAGGAATCAATCATAAAGCAGGGATTCCTGCTGTAGAAGTAGTATTTACCATTCTTCATGCCGGCGGTAAATTTGGAGGCGGAGGGTACAAGGTATCCGGTGGTCTTCACGGAGTAGGTGCGTCTGTAGTAAATGCACTTTCCACATGGCTTGAAGTAAGGATCTATCATGAAGGTAAGATTTATCAGCAGAGATATGAACGCGGTAAAACTATGTATCCTCTGAAGGTTGTGGGAGACTGCCAGCCGGATAAGACCGGAACAACAGTTGTCTTCCTTCCGGATAAAGAAATATTTGAGGAAACAGTATATGATTATGACATTCTGAAACAGCGTTTGAGAGAGATGGCATTCCTGACAAAGGGATTGAAGATTTCTCTTAAAGATACCAGAGAAGGAATGGAAAGAGAGAAAGTTTTCCATTATGAAGGTGGTATCCGTGAATTTGTAAGCTATCTGAACAGAAGCAAGGAAGCGCTTTACCCGGAAATCATTTACTGCGAAGGACAGCAGAACGGTGTGTCTGTAGAGGTTGCCATGCAGCACAATGACTCTTATACAGAGAACTGCTATGGATTTGTAAATAATATTAATACACCTGAGGGTGGTACTCATATTGTAGGTTTCAGAAATGCCCTGACAAAGACGTTCAATGATTATGCCAGAAAGAACAAGCTGCTTAAAGACAGTGAACCCAATTTGAGTGGCGATGATATCCGCGAAGGTCTGACTGCAATCGTCAGTGTTAAGATTGAGAATCCCCAGTTTGAAGGTCAGACAAAACAGAAGCTTGGAAACAGTGAAGCAAGAGGGGCTGTTGACAGCGTGGTGAGCAAGCAGCTTGAGATTTTCCTTGAGCAGAATCCAACAGTAGCGAAAACTACAGTAGAGAAATCAGTTCTTGCACAGAGAGCACGTGAGGCTGCACGTAAGGCTCGTGATCTGACCAGAAGAAAATCAGCACTTGATAATATGTCACTTCCTGGAAAGCTTGCAGACTGTTCAGATAAGAATCCTGAGAACTGTGAAATCTACATTGTAGAGGGAGATTCCGCCGGTGGCTCTGCAAAAACAGCCAGAAATCGTGTAACACAGGCTATCCTTCCACTGAGAGGTAAGATCCTGAATGTAGAGAAAGCACGTCTGGATAAGATTTATGCAAATGCAGAGATCAAAGCTATGATCACAGCTTTCGGAACAGGAATTCATGAAGATTTTGATATCAGTAAACTTCGTTATCATAAGATTATTATTATGACTGATGCCGATGTCGATGGTGCGCACATCGCAACCCTTCTGCTGACTTTCCTGTATCGTTTTATGCCTGAGCTTATCAAACAGGGATATGTGTATCTTGCACAGCCGCCATTATACAAGGTGGAGAAGAACAAGAAAGTATGGTATGCATACGACGATGATGAACTGAATCAGATTCTGACAGAAATCGGACGTGACGGAAATAACAAGATCCAGCGTTATAAAGGTCTTGGAGAGATGGATGCAGAGCAGCTTTGGGAGACGACAATGGATCCTGAGAAACGAATCCTGCTTAAGGTTACCATGGATGAGGCTGCGACTTCTGAGATTGACCTTACATTTACTACACTGATGGGTGACAAGGTAGAGCCGAGACGTGAATTTATTGAAGAGAATGCAAGATTTGTAAAGAATCTGGATATCTGATAATAGGGAGAATAGATAAATGGAAGATAATATTTTTGACAAAGTCCACGAGGTGGATCTGGAAAAGACCATGAAGGACTCTTATATTGACTATGCCATGAGCGTTATCGCTTCCAGAGCACTGCCTGATGTAAGAGATGGTCTGAAACCGGTTCAGCGACGTGTATTGTATTCCATGATAGAACTGAATAATGGTCCTGACAAACCGCATCGTAAATGTGCGCGTATTGTCGGTGATACAATGGGTAAATACCACCCACACGGAGACAGCTCAATCTATGGAGCACTCGTAAATATGGCACAGGACTGGTCTATGAGATACACACTCGTGGACGGTCATGGAAACTTTGGTTCAGTCGATGGAGACGGAGCCGCCGCCATGCGATACACAGAGGCAAGACTCTCAAAGATTTCTCTTGAATTAATCAAGGATATCGGCAAAAATACAGTAGATTTTGAGCCAAACTTTGATGAGACAGAGAAAGAGCCGGAAGTTTTGCCGGTCAAGATCCCGAATCTCTTGGTGAATGGTTCCGATGGTATTGCGGTCGGTATGGTGACAAGCACACCACCGCACAATCTGGGCGAAGTGATCGACGGTGTGATCGCATACATTAAGAATCCGGATATCAATACCGAACAGATGATGGAATATATTCCGGGACCTGATTTCCCGACAGGAGGAATTATTGCCAATAAGGACGATCTGATCCAGATCTATTCCACCGGTATGGGTAAGATCAAAATCCGTGGAAAAGTGGAAGTGGAGCAGGTCAAAGGTGGAAAAGAGCGCATTGTTATCACTGAGATCCCATATACGATGATCGGTGCGAACATCGGAAAATTTTTGAATGATGTATACAGTCTCGTGGAGACCAAGAAAACAAATGATATCGTGGATATCACAAACCAGTCCTCCAAAGAGGGGATCCGTATTGTGTTAGAGCTTCGAAAAGGAGCCGATACGCAGAATCTCATCAATCTGCTGTATAAAAAGACAAAGTTAGAGGACACATTTGGTGTGAATATGCTGGCAGTTGCGGAGGGACGGCCTGAGACGCTGGGACTTGTGCCAATCATCCGTCATCATGTGAAGTTCCAGTATGAGCTTGCCACAAGAAAATATCAAACATTACTGAAAAAAGAATTAGACAAAAAAGAAATACAGGAAGGATTGATCAAGGCGTGTGATGTCATTGACCTTATTATTGAAATCCTTCGCGGAAGTAAGAATGTAAAAGATGCAAGAGCATGTCTGACCGATGGTGTGACGGACAATATCACCTTTAAATCGGCACAGTCAGAAAAAATGGCATCAGAGCTCCGTTTTACAGAGCGTCAGACCACGGCAATCCTGGAGATGCGTTTACAGAAGCTGATCGGTTTAGAAATCGAGGCATTGATGAAAGACCATGAGGATACGTTAAAGCATATCGCCGAGTATGAGGACATTTTGGAAAACCGTGCCACCATGGCGAAAGTGCTGATCAAAGAACTTCAGTCTTATAAGAAACAGTATGCGGTTCCGAGAAAAACTCTGATCGACAATCTTGAGGAAGCGGTTGTGGAAGAGAAGAAGATTGAGGAGATGGATGTGGTGTTCCTCATGGATCGCTTTGGCTATGCAAAAACGGTGGATGTCAGTGTCTATGAGAGAAATAAAGAGGCAGCGGATACGGAAAACCGTTACATCTTAACCTGTAAGAACACGGATAAAATCTGTATTTTTACAAACAAAGGACAGATGCATCTGTTGAAAGTGCTTGATCTTCCATATGGAAAGTTCCGAGATAAGGGAATTCCAATCGACAATCTAAGTAACTACAATAGTAGTGAGGAAAACTTTATATACATTATCAACCTCGGTGCGATCATTCACTCCAGATTATTATTTGGAACCAAAACAGCCATGCTTAAGATGGTTGACGGAAGTGAATTTGACGTGGCAAAGAGAACGACAGCCTCAACGAAGTTAAATGAGGATGATGAACTTCTGATCGTGCACGCAATGACAGGTGAGGAGACGGTTGTCATGCAGTCTGAGAAAGAAATGTTTTTGCGTATTGAGGCTTCCACAATCCCGGAAAAGAAAAAGGGAGCAGTCGGCGTGCGTGGCATGAAACTGAATGCAGGAGATGCATTGAGTAACATTTATGTGTTAGACGGCGAGAGCGAGCAGACCGTTGAAGTAAAGGGAAAAGAGGTTGTCTTAAACAGACTTCGTGTTGGAAATCGTGACACCAAGGGAACGAAGCGTTAAATAAAACCAAAAGAAGTAAGGTGGGAAAATGAATTACGGGCAGGCAAGAGCGTATGCCGTAAATGTCAGCAGGTCGGGAAGCATATTAGGACTTGATAGTATTGAAAATTTAATGCACGAGCTTGGGGATATACAGGAGCAGCTTAAGATCATCCACATTGCGGGAACGAATGGAAAAGGTTCTACCGGGGCTTATTTAGAGCGGGTACTCATAGAAGCCGGATACCGGGTAGGCAGATATAGTTCCCCGGCGGTGTTTGATCCGATGGAAGTGTGGCGGATCAATCTTCAGTCCATGAGCCACGAGGAGTATGCGGATATCATGGAACAGGTGAAGTGTGCCTGTGACCGCATGGTGGAAAAAGGTATGGAACATCCGACGATTTTTGAAGTGGAAACAGCGATGGCATTTTTGTATTTTTATCAGAAAAAATGTGATTATGTACTGTTGGAAGTTGGAATGGGCGGCAGAACAGACGCAACGAATCTGATCAAAAAGCCAGTGTGCTCCGTTATTACATCAGTCAGTATGGATCATATGCAATTTCTTGGAAATACACTGACCGAGATTGCACAGGCAAAAGCCGGCATTATCAAAAAAGATTGTCCGGTCGTGACCATCCTGCAAAAAGCGGAGGCAATGGCGGCGATAGAAGCAGAGGCGGAAAAACAGCACGCAAGGCTTTATACCGCCGATGTTTCCAAGGTAACGGTGGAAACCGAAACGTTAAAAGAGATCAGATTCGATCATCCGGGACTTGGAACGGTGACAACCCGGCTTACAGGGACATATCAGGTGGAAAACTGCTGTCTGGCGGTCACAGTGTTAAAGGAGATCCTTGGGATTGCAGACCGGATCATTATAGACGGGATCAAAAATACCGTGTGGCCGGGCAGGTTTGAGGTCATAGGAGAACAGCCGCTGTTTATCATAGACGGTGCGCACAATGAGGATGCGGCACTTCAATTAAGTGCGTCTGTGGAAAAATATTTTACAAACATTCCAATAACTTATATAATAGGCGTACTTGCAGATAAGGAACACAAAAAAGTGCTGGAGGCAATGCTGCCTTATGCGGGAGCCGCCTTTACAGTGACGCCGGATAATCCGAGGGCGATGAAAGCGGAAGAACTTGCGTCCGAGGCAGAAGCGATCGTTGCCCGTCTGTGGAAAGAGAGAGCCGGAAAGCCGGAAAAAGTACAGGGCACAGAAAATAGTCCACAGGGAGCAGGAGGTATGGAACCGCTTCCGAAGGTCAGTGCATGCAGTTCCATGAAGGAAGCAGTGCGGCTGGCACTGGAACACACGAAAAAAGACGGCGTGATCCTTGCATTTGGCTCCTTATCTTATCTCAAAGAGATCAGGCAGATCATGCAGTCGGATTGATCGATAAAAGCGTACATAGGAATGCAGTATCGTACGTGGACCATATCATTTCAGTATCGGTAAAGAAGGAAAAAAGATGGATAAAAAGAAAATACAAGAGGGCGTAAAATTAATATTGGAAGGAATCGGGGAAAACCCGGACAGAGAAGGGCTTCTCGATACCCCTGACCGCATTGCCAGAATGTATGAAGAGATATTTGGTGGACTGACGCAGACCGCTGAAGAACCGCTGTCAAAGACATTTCATGTGAAAGACAATGCGATGGTTCTCGAAAAAGATATTACATTTTACTCGATCTGTGAGCATCATTTTATGCCTTTTTACGGAAAAGCACACATTGCGTATATCCCGGATGGCAAAGTCGTAGGGCTCAGCAAACTGGCAAGAACTGTGGAAGTGTATGCAAAGCGTCCGCAGATCCAGGAACAGTTGACGGCACAGATCGCAGACGCATTGATGGAATATTTAAAGCCGCAGGGAGCAATGGTCATGCTGGAGGCAGAGCATATGTGCATGACGATGCGGGGGGTGAAGAAGCCTGGGAGCAGAACCGTGACATTCGTGGCACGCGGTGCTTTTGAACAGGATGAGAGGCTTCAGAGACAGTTTTTTGAGTTGGTGAGAGGATAGAAACCATTTATTTGCGATAAAAGGTCAGGAAGGTTAGAAAAATGAGAATAGGCAGCAGGGATTTTGCAACAACAAGACATACTTATATTATGGGAATTTTAAATGTGACACCGGACTCTTTTTCCGATGGTGGAAAGTTCAATCAGATTGATGCGGCATTAAAGCACGTGGAAGAGATGATAGGAGACGGCGCAGATGTGATCGACATCGGTGGGGAATCCACACGGCCGTGGGGATATACAAAGATTTCCGATGAAGAGGAGACAGACAGGGTGGTTCCGGTCATTGAGGCGGTGAAAAAAGAGTTTGAGATTCCGATTTCTGTGGATACTTATAAAAGCGGCGTTGCAGAGGCCGCAGCGCAGGCAGGAGTCGATCTGATCAATGATATCTGGGGACTGAAATATGACGCGCGCATGGCAGAGGTCATTGCAAAATCAGGGCTGGCATGTTGTCTCATGCACAACCGGGACAATGCAGAATACCGGAATTTTATGGAGGATATGAAACAGGATCTGCGGGAAACGATTGCGCTTGCCAAAGCGGCAGGAATTGCGGACGACAAGATCATCTTAGATCCGGGTGTTGGGTTTGCAAAAAGTTATGAGAATAATCTGGAAGTGATCCGCCGCCTGAAAGAGTTCAATGAATTAAAATATCCGGTGCTGCTGGGCACCTCAAGGAAGTCTGTGATCGGATTGACACTCGACCTTCCGGCAGCAGAGCGTGTGGAGGGAACGATCGTCACAACGGTCATGGCGGTGGAAGCAGGCTGTATGTTTGTCCGTGTGCATGATGTAAAAGAAAATCACCGGGCAATCCAGATGGCAGAGGCGATCCTGGACAGAAAATAAGCAATTGCACAACTCCTGCTTTTTCAGGAGTTGTGCAGGCTTTAGAAAACAGGAAGATAGACGTACTGAAAGGAAGTACCGGAATGACAGGAGATTATATTAAAATAACGAATTTAAAAGTATTTGCACATCATGGAGTTTTCCCGGAGGAAACAAGGGATGGACAGGACTTTTATGTGAATGCAAAACTTTTTATGGACTGTAGAAAAGCGGGAAAAACAGACAATCTGTCGGATTCTTTGAATTATGGCGAAGCCAGTCATTTTATCACAGATTTTCTGCAGAATCATACATACAAATTAATTGAGAGCGTCGCGGAGCAGTTGGCAGAAGCGATGCTTCTTTCTATGCCGGTTTTAAAGGGAGTGAAGATTGAATTATGTAAACCACATGCTCCAATTGGGCTTCCATTTGAAAACGTGTCGGTGACGATCGAACGACAGTGGCATGAGGTGTATCTGGCGGTCGGCTCCAATCTGGGGGACAAGAATGCCTATATTGAGAATGGAATTGAGGAACTGCGCCGGATCAAAGAAATCAAAGAGGTCAGGGTGTCAGAACTTCTGGTGACAAAGCCTTACGGCGGAGTGGAGCAGGACGATTTTGTCAACGGGGCGATTGCATTAAAGACGATGCTATCACCACAGGAGCTGTTGGAAAGACTGCATGAGATCGAACAGCACGCAAACCGGGAGCGCATCATTCACTGGGGACCGAGAACTTTGGATCTGGACATTATTTTTTATGATAAGCTTGTCTATGAGGATGAGGATCTTATCATACCGCATATTGATATGCAGAATCGTGACTTTGTGTTAAAACCGCTGGCAGAACTTTGCCCGAATTACCGCCACCCGGTTTTGGGAAAAACAGTGTCACAGTTACTTGGAGAGCTGAAAGAGAGGTAGTATGATAAAAGCAGTTTTATTTGATTTGGATGGTACTATTATTAACTCAGAAGAGGGAATTACAAAATGTGTACAGTATGCATTAAGCTGTTTTGGAATTGAGGAGCCGGACCGGAAAAAACTGTTGTGTTTTATCGGACCGCCGCTTGATCCTGTTTTCCGTGAAAAATACGGCTTTGATGCGGATAAGGCATGGCAGGCAGTGTTAAAATATCGGGAGCGGTTTGATAAGACCGGCATTTTTGAGTGTGAATTATATGAGGGTGTTGCAGATACGATCCGCAAATTAAAAGAAGAGGGATACATCATCGCACTTGCTTCCTCCAAGCCGGAGACAGCGTGCAGACGCATTCTGGAACATTTTTCCCTGACATCGTATTTTGATGAGATTGTCGGTTCCACTTTAGATGGAAGTATCAGCACCAAACAGCAGGTATTAGAGGAGCTTGGCAGACGGATGGAGCATATGCAGATCACAAAAGATCAGATGTGCCTGATCGGTGACACTGAGTATGATGTGGCCGGAGCGGATCAGTTTGGAATCCGCTGTATCGGCGTATCCTATGGATTTGGAAAAAGAGAGCTGTTAGAGCGTGCAGGGGCATACTGTGTCTGCGACAACATGGCAGAGGTTGTGGAAGCACTGCAGCAGATGTGATAGAAAGGAAGATATCATGAAAACGACAGGCGGTTTTAAACTCTGGCAGATCATTTATCCGATTGGTATTTATTATGTTGTGTCGAGCCTTATGTACTTCGTGCTGGGACTTTTTCTGGGGGATGGGCAACAGACCTATATGCTGCGCCAGCTTATCTGCTCGGCTGCAACGATCCCGGCGACGATGAGTTTTTATAAGCAGGATAAAATTGCAGAGCAGGTTGTCTATGGAACTGAAAAAGAAAAATTGGATACAAAATGGCTCACAGACGCAGTTTTGGCAGTTGTGGGTGCAGCGACACTTGGAATTGCCGTCAATAACGTGATCGCAATGACACCGTTGGTTCAGATGTCGGAAGGATTTCAGGAGGCAAACCAGTCCTTTTTTGCGGGAACGGTTGTGTTTGAACTGCTCGGTTCCTGCCTTGTGATTCCAATCGCAGAAGAATTGCTGTTCCGCGGTGTGGTGTACAAGCGTCTGAAGCTTTATTTTGGTGTGACACCGGCACTGATCGGTTCAGCACTTATCTTTGGTATCATGCATGTCAATCTGGTGCAGTTTTTGTATGCGGCGGTGATCGGATTGCTTCTTGCGTTTGTGTTGGAAAAAACAGGGAAACTTTCCATGGCAGTTTTTGGGCATATTGCGGCAAATCTTGTGGCGGTGCTGCGGACGGAGACAGGATG
>ENA-ORRO01002995-ORRO01002995.1-human-gut-metagenome-genome-assembly--contig:-NODE-2995-length-10146-cov-2.411555_pt1 | contig 10146 bp, 7 predicted proteins | sample MGYA00242176_ERZ509136 | MGnify/ENA primary metagenome ERZ509136 (study PRJEB26280, sample SAMEA2338644) | human gut metagenome | biome: human gut; feature: human-associated habitat; material: faeces... | reverse complement strand
GTCGAAGTCCAGCACTTTGCCGTGCCGTGTGGGGAAGGATTCGATGCCGCCATAGACGACGAACTGATGGTCTGTGTCCACTCCCATGATCGGCGCGAGATCCTCCAGGTTCTCGAAAGCGCTCGGCCGGTACGTGGCGGACGATTTGACCTCGATTGTGTACAGTGGCCTGTCACCCCTTCCGATGCCCAGCAGATTGGCCGCCAAGCCAGTGTCATAGAAGTATAGTTTTAGAAAATCGCTCATGCTTAAGCGCACTAGGTAGGGTGCAAAGTCCGTCCGGAACGCCATATAATGTCCCTGTACTAGGTGGTTCAAGGGGGCTTAAACTGATGGCAGGCATTTTGCGAGGGGGCACGTGCGGCGGGTCGAGAAGCAGCGGGGCGCAAGATACACGCACCTACGTTCCGCCGACGTTCGCCGAGGCGACCGATGTGTCCGAAGAGATTCGCGAGCGTCGCGCCGACGTGGGTAGATCCATTGCCCTGCGTGTGCTTGCGGCGGTGCTGATTTTCTCCGCAATCGGCATTGGTCTTTTCCCGAAAGTGCTGCAATACCAGTCCGCGCAAAAGCTGGCGAGCACGTCCGCCCGTTCCGAGCAGAGCGTCGCGGGCTGGCCGTATCCGCAGGCCGACGAGGCATTCGCCGCAGCTGGGGCGTACAACAAGCGTCTCGCCGAATCGGGGCAGCCGGTGATTGGCGAGGCTGAGGATCCGCTCGCCGAGTTGTACAACAACAATCAGTCCGACTCCAGCGACGGTTCCGGTTCCAGCTCGACGGGCGCAGACGCCACTGGCGATGGTAACAAGGATTCCGCTAGCTCCAAAGACGCGGAATACCAGCGTTTGCTGGATACTGGCGATGGCGTGATGGGTTCCATCCGCATTCCAAAGATTTCTGTGGATTTGCCGATCTACCATGGCACGTCGGAGCAGACGCTTGCGTCCGGTGCGGGGCATTTGTATGGCAGTAGTCTGCCGGTGGGTGGCAAGGATACGCATGCGGTGATTACCGGACATCGGGGTTTGGTTGAAGCCTCAATGTTTACGCGTTTGGATGAGATGCGGGTTGGTGATTACTTCTATATCGATGTGATGGGCCATACGCTTGGCTATATGGTGGATCGTATTACCGAAATCGAACCTAACGACACATCGCAATTGAAGATTACCTCTGGCGAGGATCGGGTCACGTTGATGACATGCACTCCGTACGGTGTGAATACGCATCGTCTGTTGGTTTCTGCGCTGCGTTCCGCCATTCCCGAAGAGATTCCCGCGGAGGATGATGCGGCAAAAGATGTGCGTGTGATTGCGGGTGTGGTGTCAGCTGCCACGTTGCTGGTCGGTTTGTTGTTGGTTTGGCTGCTCCGCTGTCCGTGGCATGTCCGTAGGCATGCCGCTTGGTGGCCAAAGCGCAACTAGGGGTTGATGGCGTTAATGTTGCACTTGACAGATGCTTTTTTGTCGGGGAAAATTCTGAAAGAGACATGACAACGTTTGCTTATAGTTTTTGCATCGCGATTTACGGGGGCGAGAATACTCTAGAATCGCGATGATATGTGCGATTTCAAGGAAAGTATATCCCCTTGATTACCTCGTTGGGAGGGTATGTATCCCTCTGTTTTTCTCCTTAAGGTTTAGGCAACGAAGCGATTGTCGGACGGTATGTGAAGCGAAGACGCATCAAATATACCGGTCGAAGGAGGAAGGTATTTCCCCGATCGCTTAACGGTACAAGGGGGTGGACGTATGAGACACGTCTTTGAGCGAAACAGGGCGAGGGGCACAGGTCTGTTCACGCGTCGTGTCATTGCGGCCGTCGCGACGGTCGCAATGCTCGCCGGCGTGGGGTGCGTCACTGCTTCGTCAGCGGCGGCGGAAGATGCCACGGGAGCCTTGGAACAACAAATCGAGCAGCCGGTATTGCAAGAATCTGGGCAAGAGGATTCACAGCCGGTGGAACAAAATTTGATGGTGGGAGAAGAGCAGCCGTCAGAGCAAGAGCAGCCGTCAGATCAAGAGGCTTACCAGCAAGTCGAACAAGAAACGGAACAAGAAACGAAAGAAGAGACTGAGCAGTGGGTTGAGCAGGAGGTTGAACAACAATCTGAACAACAATCTGAACAACCTGATGAGCAGCCAGTTACGTTGTCCGCTCAACCGATTGCGCGAGCAAATCGGGCGCAGTCGGTTGCGCAGAACGAGACTGGTTCTCAGTTGGGCGCTCCGGAGAAGCATAAGCGCATCAAGAAGAACGATAATGGCAGTTACACCGTGAACGTGGATGTGAAGGGCGCCGTCAACAGCACCACGGTCACCACCACCCAGCCGATCGACTTCACGCTGGTGCTGGATGTGTCCGGTTCGATGGACGATCCGATGAGTAAGACGGATCGGACCAAGCGGTTAGACGCACTGAAAGAAGCGGTTAAAGCATTTCTTGATGAAGCTGCGAATACTAATACGGAGGCCGGTTCCGAACTGGTTCGCGTTGGACTGGTGAAGTTCGCCGGCGATAAAACGGACAAAATCGGGGATGACATGTACCGAAGTGGTAGGTACACCTACAACTACTCCCAAATCGTTAGCAATCTGACTGCGAATATGAGCGGTCTGAAGAACAAAGTCAGCAAACTCAAAGCCGCTGGCGCCACCCGAGCCGACAATGGATTCAATCTTGCGGTCAAGGTGATGAGCAGTGCTAGTGTTCGAACCGATGCGAAGAAGGTCGTTATCTTTTTCGCGGATGGTTCGCCTACATCGTCTAGTGGCTTCGAGGGTAAAGTGGCAAATAAGGCCGTCGAAGCTGCCAAGGAATTGAAAGATGGTGGCGCCACGGTGTATTCCATCGGCATCTTCGACAAGGCCGACCCGTCCTCGCTCTCCAGCAACGAGAACCAGTTCATGCATGCGGTGTCCAGCAATTTTCCGAAGGCAACGAGCTACAAAAATCGTGGCGACGGAGATAAAGACGCCGGGTATTACAAGGCCGCCAAGAACGCGTCGGAACTGAACGCCATCTTCGACGAGATTGAGAAGAGCGAGACCACCACATCCGCATACACCAAGGTGACCATGGAGGACACGCTCTCCGGCTATGTCGAGCTTGCGGATAGCAACTACAAGGTCGTTGCCAAGGATGCTTCCGGCAAGGTGGTCTCCTTGACTAAGAATGTCGATTACACCTTGACGTATGATGCGAGCACGAAGAAATTCACGGTCGCATTCCTGAAGCCTCTGGTCAACAACGTGACATACACGCTGGAATACAACGTGAAACCCACGCAGAAAGCGTATGACGAGTATGCCGCCAACCTGAACGCCGGTAAGGATGGATATGACGGCGTAAAGGGTAACGCGAACACCGATCTGCCGGGAAACGCCACGTCCTCGAACCAGCCGGGTTTCCATACGAACGATTCCGCGTGCCTGGCGTACTCGGCCGATGGCGTGGATCATGCATGCGGCGGCAATCCGTATCCGCATCCGGTGATCCAGGTGGTTTCCTCGACGCTGCATATCGAAAAGCAGTGGAGTGGAGACGGTGACAAGCCGGAAAGCATCACGGTGGATATCAAGCAAGGTGGCAATAGCTACAAGACAGTCACGTTGAAGTCGGATGCGAATGGAAACTGGTCCACGGATGTGATCATTCCGGCCGGTGCCGCGAAAACGTACACGGTGACGGAAACCGAACCGGAGAACCATCAGTGGAAGGCCTCCTACCAGCACAAAGTCGGCAATGGTGCTCTCGCTGACGGCAATGTGGTGACGGTGCCGGAATCCACGGCATCGCAGGAAGCCACGGTGATCATCACCAACACGTTGAAGCAGACCATGCTGACGCATGCGATTGGCGTGCAGAAGGAGCTGAAGGGCCGCGATTGGAAGGATTCCGACGAGTTCACTTTCAAGCTGAAGGCAGACGATTCCAATCCAGACGCGCCGATGCCAGCTTCCTGCAAGAACCAGTCGGCGTGCACGGTGACGGTGAAACGCGATTCGTCTGACGATCACGTTGCTTACTTCGGCGACATCACGTATGACGCAGGTGAAGCCGAGTACACATATCTTGTGACGGAGAACGCTGGTAATGCTTCCGCAATGTATTACTCGCAGGCGGAATACCGGGTGGTCGTGTCCGTGATGAAAGACGGAACGTCCGGTGAATGGAAGGCCGTTGTCGAATCCGTGACCCAGCTGAAAACCGATTATGGTGCCGCTGGTTCGAATTGGGACAAGACCCGGCCAATGCTGTTCACCAACAAATACATTTCGGCATCGTCGCTGCCATTGACGGGCCGCATGGGTGCGGAACGATGGTGGCAGATTGCGGCCGGCGGAGTTGGCGTACTGGCATTGCTCGCCGTCGCTGCGGCCGACCAGTGGAGACGCAAGAAGCGGCTCGGCTGAACAACACAGGATTTGCGGATCGCGGGGGCGCGTTGGGTTCCCGCCTCCCGCGATTGCAAAAACAAGTAATCAAACAATAAGGAAGAGAGGATTCTCATGAAGATGAGGAAACTTTTCGCCGGCATCGCCGCCGCGGCGACGTTGCTGAGCGGCATGGCCATCGGCGTCGCCGCCGCACAGGCTGATGATGCTCCATTGCTGCAAGTTAACCACGCACAGGAAGGCCATACGTACACGCCATACAAGTTTGCCACGTTCGAGAATCCTGGCAATGGCTCGGTCGAAGTGAAAACGGTTGACGCATGGAAGGGAGCTGTGACCACCGCTGCTGACGCGGCTGATGGAAGCTACAACGGCATCCCGACAGAGTACAAGGATAATCCAGCCGCCTATGTGGCGACGTTCACTGCGGATCAGCTCCGTGTCTTCGCCAAGACCTTGGCTGGAATTACTCCGCCGGCAGGACCTGATGGTACTGGCCTGACCGTAACTACGGAGCAGGCAAATACGAGCCAGGCGGTCAATGTGAACGGAGAAGGCTGGTATCTGGTGAAGGATACGTTCACCAAGGCTGGCGAAACGACTGTGACGTCGGGAACTCCGGCTGTGGTGGCCACCACCGTCAATGGACTGTCCAATCTGAGGATTGCTGCCGATGCGACGACCGGTCAGGGCAACATCACGACTGAAGGCCAGTTCAACGCGAAGAACGCGAATCCGACCGACGAGCCGCTCAAGTTCGCCCGGATGAATGACGTGGATGTGAACGGTAAGAGCGTAAAGGTGGGCGACACCGTGGACTTCACTGTGGCCGCGGACGTTCCTCATGCTGCGGCTGGCTGGGATGCGTACCCCTTTACCATTACCGATACCGCGTCCAAAGGTTTGCGGATTGCGGAAACGAGTGACTTCAAGGTCCAGTTCGGAGATCATACTACTGTGAATCCCGATCTGTACACGATAACGCAGGAAGGCAATGCTCAATCCGGCACCACCACGACCATCTATTTTGCCGATGCCACAACGCTGGCCGGTAAGACGATCGTCGTGTCGTACCAGGGCACCGTCACCAAGGATGCGTTGGGTGGCTTGAGCGGCAGTGTGGACAACAAGGCCACAATCACCACCAAGGATGGTACCAGCGGTGAAGGCAAGACTGTCCTTAAGACCTACGGTTTCCAGTTCACGAAGATTGGCAAGGAAGGGAATGAGGCCAAGCCTCTAGCCGGCGCCAAGTTCGTTGTCAAGAATGCGGAGGGCAAGTTCCTTAAGCAGGCTGAGGACGGTGCGTGGTCGTTTGTTTCCGATCAGAATGATGCCAAGACGTTCATTACTGAGAATGATGGTTTGGTGAAGGTCGCGGGTCTTGCGGCAGGAACCTACACGGTTGTGGAGACTCAGGCTCCGACCGGCTACGCCCAGAACTTCAGGGTCACTTTCAATGTGAAGATCACAGATGAAGGTCTCGTCACTTTCGAACAGGATGCCCTTCGTCAGGTCCAACCGGTCGATAACACCACTGCGAATGCCACCGCTACCGTGCTGAACGTGAAGAATGTCACTCAGCTGCCGCTGACTGGTGCTGCGGGAACCGTGCTGTTCACGGTCGTGGCGCTGCTGGTGGGTGGCGCTGGCGTGGCTGTGGCGGTCAAGAGTCGTCGCCGCACGTACTGAGCGCATGCGTTCGGTGTGAGTGAGTTGTGAATTGACTCACGCGCAATAAAAGTCAATGCGGGCGGTTGTGGATATTCCATAATCGCCCGCATTGATGTGTGACCGACCGGTTGAAGTGATATACGGTCAGCAATATTTGAAAAGCTGCTTGTGAGAAGTCGGATATACACTTGCTTCATCACGGGGTATAGCAAAGGGGGTAAAACGATGCGCGGTGGAGGATCATTCAGCATGGAAGAGCTCCAAATGTTGCGGGATCTGCCGGCGGTGGCTAACGTGTCGAAAGACCGCATCACGTACTCCAACGCCTTCAAACAGGTGTGTGTCATACGGTATCTTGCGGGGGAATCGCCGACCAAAATCTTCCGCGAGGCGGGATTGCCGCCGGAACTGATTGGGTATAAACGTATAGAACGAAGTGTGGCGCGTTGGAAGGCTGCCGTCCTCAAATCCGTGAGTGGTAGCAGTAACATGAGTAACGGCGAAATCATTACGGAGCTCGTCAACCTGTATGTTCATGCGGTGACGCGCAAGGAGAAACTCGACGGCATCGCAGGAATCGCCAATTCCGATAAGGCGAACATTGGAAATGCTCCGCATCCGCTGGACGGGGCGAACGTGTCGGGGGGGGTATATATCCGCTGACGTGCCCGTCCCGTCCGATGCGGCTGCCATCGCCGTGCCGCCTGCACCTCTCAGCGCGAGCAGCGGCCTTGACAGCGAGACGGCGCTTGTCATCATCAAACAACAGGCTCGGCGCATCGACGAGCTGGAACGCGAAAACGAATCGCTCCGTGGCAAGCTGAAAACCTTGGCAAGCTGACTCCACCCGTCGCAAAGCGTTTTTTGGAAAAGATGCGAATCTGCCACATATAGCGCATTTCGCGGTGCGAACAACGGCGGAGATTGTGCGGCTCCCGCGGTAGGGTGTGAACATTATGACTTTTGGGAATACGAAAACCGGAAAAACTGGTACAAGCACGTCCGAAGCGACGGAAACCGCGCAAATCAAATCCATCGAAAGCCTCGACAAAGACAACGACATGGAACGCGGCCTGAAAAACCGCCATGTCCAGTTCATCGCCATCGGCGGCACCATCGGCACCGGCCTGTTCCTAGGCTCCGGCAAGTCGATTGCACTGACTGGCCCGAGCATCATTTTCGTGTACATCGGCGTCGGCCTGATCATGTTCCTGCTGATGCGTGCCATCGGCGAAATGATGTACAGCGACCCCAGCCAGCACACGTTCATCAATTTCATCACGCGCTATCTCGGCCGCGGGTGGGGTAAGTTCGCCGGCTGGACGTATTGGATCGTGCTCATTCTGACCGGCATGACCGAAATCACTGCCGTAAGCACGTATTTCGTAACGTTCTTCGGCACATTCGGCATAGACCTCAACGCGTGGAAATGGCTTATCGAACTGTGCTTCCTCGTGGCGCTCACCGGCATCAATCTCATTGCCGTGAAAGTGTTCGGCGAGGCGGAATTCTGGTTCTCCATGATCAAAATCACGCTGATTGTGGGTCTGATTGTCACCGCCGTGGTGATGCTGTTCCTCGGCTTCCACTACCCGGCCACGCATATCGAAGGCGTGGATGGCACGGTCTCCGGCGCCACCGTAAGCCTGAAAAACATCACCGACGGATTCCAACTCGCGCCGAACGGCTGGATGAACTTCCTGCTGAGTTTCCAAATGGTGTTCTTCGCCTACCAGCTCATCGAATTCGTGGGTGTCACCGTGTCCGAAACCCAGAACCCGCGCAAAGTGCTGCCGAAGGCCGTCAACGAGTTGATCATGCGCATCCTCATCTTCTACGTGGGCGCGCTCGTGGCCATCATGGCCATCGTGCCGTGGCGCAACTTCCATCAGAACGCGGACGGCTCGTTCGGTTCGCCGTTCATCATGGTATTCAAATATGCGGGTCTTGATTGGGCTGCCGCACTGGTGTTCTTCGTGGTGATCACCGCAGCCGCGTCGGCACTCAATTCGCTGATCTACTCGGCGGGCCGCCACCTATACCAGCTTGCGCAGGATTCCGAATCGCCCGCTATGCAGCGCCTCGGTGAGGTGTCGGATCACAAGGTGCCGGCGAAGGCGATTATCGTGTCCGGCTGCATGATTCTGTTCTCCCCGATTATCAACGCGATTCCAGGCATTTCCGGCGCGTTCGTGCTGTTCGCTTCGGCCGCCAGCGCCGTCGTGATCTTCATCTACATCCTGACGATGCTTGCACACCGCCGCTACCGCCAGAGCGCCGACTTCCTGCCGGACGGCTTTGTTATGCCGGCCTGGCAGGTACTCGACTGGGTTGCTGTCGCGTTCTACGTGCTCGTGTACGTCACGCTGTTCCTGTCCACCGACACGATTGGTTCTGCTATCGCCGGTCTGATTTGGCTGGTTGCGTTCGGCGGATATTGCTTGCTGCACGAACGATTCCAGAATCGCGATCTTAAGGAAGCCTTGCAGCGGTAGCGTTTGCGGGCAACGCAGGATACAAGTAAGGGGCATCTGCCGAACGTGAGTGCATCACATACGTTCGGCAAACGCCCCTTTTCAGTATGGTCTTTGCGCGAATCCCCCTTATGGGATTCAGCGCACTTTAGCCGATGTAGTCGGCCTCGTTCGTTGGGCTGGACGGCACGGCATGATCTTCCGTAACCTTGCCCAAGCCAGACAAATACGCTTCACGACCAGCTTCGATCGCCTTCTTGAACGCGCGTGCCATCAGCGGAATATTGCCGGCGGAAGCGATGGCCGTGTATGCCATCACCGCGTCCGCGCCCATCTCCATGGCCTCGGCGGCCTGGCTGGGACGCCCGATGCCCGCGTCGATAATCACCGGAACATTGGAATTCTTGATAATCACTTCAATGAAATCGCGTGCGCGCAGGCCCTTGTTCGAGCCGATCATCGCGCCGAGCGGCATCACGCATGCCGCGCCCGCGTCCTCAAGACGCTTCGCTGCGATCGGGTCCGGGAACATGTACGGCATGACCACGAAGCCCTCCTTGGCCAGCTTTTCCGTGGCCTTGATGGTCTCCTCGTTGTCCGGCAGCAGGTACTTCGCTTCGTGCTCGATCTCCACCTTCACGAAGTCCGTCTGGCACACCTCGCGCGCGAGACGTGCGATGCGCACCGCCTCCTCCGCGTTGCGCGCGCCCGACGTGTTCGGCAGCATGGTGATGCCCTTCGGAATGTAGTCGAGCAGGTTGTTTTCGGTGGTGCGGCAGCGGCGCAGCGCCATGGTGACGATCTGCGTGCCCGCGTTCTCGATGGTCGCCTTGATGAGGTTCAGGTCGTAACGGCCGGAACCGAGGATGAAGCGGCTGGTGAACTTGTGCCCGCCGAGAATCAACGGATCGGCGTCTCCTGTGGCGATCTCGTCGTACGCGTGCGCGTCCGGCTCTGGCAGAATCGCCGTGTTCGTGGTGGTGCCGACCAGCTCGTCAAGCGTGGCGTTCGGTGCGGCCGCAACATCGGCGGCTGCGGTGGTGATGGTGTTTTCGGTGCTCATCGTCGGTTCCTTTCGTTGGGGTGTTTGGTGTTGCTGTTGTTGCGATTGCTGTGCTGCTGTTGTGTTGCCGTTGCGTCGCTGTTGTGTTGTGTGCAACGTGCGTTTGTAATCGCAATAAAAATTTCGATTACGGCAGTGGAGTAACGTAGCAGTGCGTCAGGCGTCTTCCTCGCCGAGGATCAGTCGCGTGATCATGTTCGCTTCGTGGCAGGCGACCACGCCCACGCGCGGCGCCATCAGGCCGGCACCCGGTACCGGAGCCGTCTCGCCATCGCCACAGAAGTAGAAGTTCTTCGAAACGCGACGCGTGCTCACCAGGTTGGAGCTGCGGAAGCCGGCCATGCCGGACGCGCTGACGAGCTTCTTGCCCGGCAGATTCTCCAGCACCGCGTTGACGAGCATCGTCTTGTTTTCCGGCACGTCGAACGCCTCGCAGATGATGTCCTCGTTGCAGGCGGGGTCGAACTCGTCGAGCTGCGGCGTGGCATTGTTCTGGAGCAGCCCGCGGTGGCGCTCGTAGAGCTCGAAGCCATAGGGC
>ENA-ORRO01002990-ORRO01002990.1-human-gut-metagenome-genome-assembly--contig:-NODE-2990-length-10160-cov-3.406828_pt1 | contig 10160 bp, 10 predicted proteins | sample MGYA00242176_ERZ509136 | MGnify/ENA primary metagenome ERZ509136 (study PRJEB26280, sample SAMEA2338644) | human gut metagenome | biome: human gut; feature: human-associated habitat; material: faeces... | reverse complement strand
AAGGTCTGTATATATCGAGAGTGATAGGGCGAATGCCCGTCAGCCAGAAAAATCTCTGATTTTTCTGGCATGCACTGCGGACAAAAACTCACTCAATAATACATTTATCAGATAACAAAAAGGAGTTTTTATGAATCAGAATTTATCCTCTTACCGTATTTTTTATACAGTTGCAAACACCGGAAATATCTCAAAGGCTGCAAAGGAGCTTTATATCAGCCAGCCTGCGATCAGCAAATCCATCCAGAAGCTGGAGGAAAGCGTTGGCTGCAAACTTTTTTCCAGAAGTTCCCGCGGCGTTGTTCTGACCGATGAGGGAAAACTGCTCTATGAGCATGTCAGTGAAGCGTTTGAGACCCTGACTATGGGCGAAGAAAAATTAAAACGTTCCATCGAGCTCGGTGTCGGACACTTAAAAATCGGTGTCAGCTCCACGCTCTGCAAATATCTGCTTCTGCCTTACCTGAAAGAATTTATCCGGCAGAACCCGCATATTTCCATTTCCATCTCCTGCCAGTCCACCAATGATACCTTAAAACTGCTGGAAGATAACAAAATTGATATCGGTCTGATCGGGAAACCGGAAAATCTGAAAAATATTCATTTTGACTTTTTGGAGGAAATTGAAGACATTTTCGTTGCAGCCAAAGATTATCTGCGAAACCTGAAAGCAAGAGGGATTCAGAAAGATCATATTTTACAGAGTTCCACGCTCATGCTGCTTGATAAAAACAATATGACAAGACAGTACATTGATGATTATTTACAGGAAAATCAGATTATCATCAAAGATTCCATCGATATTTCTGACATGGATCTTCTGATCGATTTTGCCCGCATCGGTGTCGGTGTTGCATGTGTCATCAAGAACTTTGTCCGGGAAGATTTGGAAAACGGAACTCTCATGGAAATTCCACTTGGCTTTCCAATCCACAAACGTGAAGTCGGTTTTGCATACAAGACAACAACCAAGCCTTCTAAATCACTTGCGGAATTTATTCATTTTTACAAGACTTACCGGTAGGACGCTGATGCGCGCAAGCTTTAGCTTGCATAATTCTTCTGCGCATCAGTCGCATCCTTGTGGAGCATTTTTTCTTATCTCATAACAATATTCACGATACGTCCCGGTACATAAATCTCTTTTACGATATTTCCCGTGAGTTTATCTGCAATCGCTTCTTTTGCTTTTGCAATGACATCCTCTTTTGCATCGTCTTTTCCAATGGAAAGTGTTCCCTTGGTCTTACCATTGATCTGGACTGCGATTTCCACAGAACTCTCAACGGTCTTAGCCTCGTCAAATTCAGGCCAGGCTGTCTGATAAACTTTTCCTTCGAAACCTGCAATCTGCCATAACTCCTCAGTGATATGTGGAGCAACTGGGTTCAATAAAGTAATTAATGTTTTAAATTCTCCCCTTGTAATCGCATTTTTCTTATAAAAGTCATTGATAAGTGCCATCATTGCTGCAATTGCAGTATTATATTTCAGATTTTCAAAATCACTGCTTACCTTCTTGATCGTCTGATGCATCTTTGTCTCCATATCAGCGGAGTAACCTTCTTCGTCAGTCATAAGATCCTGTAATTTCCATACACGCTCCAAGAAACGACGGCAGCCTTTGACGCCATCTTCCGACCAGGAAGCGCTTAAATCGAAAGCTCCGATGAACATCTCGTAAGTTCTCAAAGTATCTGCACCGTATTCTCTTACAATATCATCCGGATTTACGACATTTCCTCTGGATTTTGACATCTTCTCACCGTTCTCACCAAGGATCATACCGTGGGAAGTTCTCTTCTGATATGGTTCCGGGCAAGGAACAACACCCTCATCATAGAGGAATTTATGCCAGAATCTGGAGTACAGTAAATGTAAGGTTGTATGCTCCATACCACCGTTATACCAGTCAACCGGCATCCAGTATTTTAATGCTTCCGGGCTTGCAAGTGCTTCATCGTTGTGTGGATCGGTATATCTTAAGAAATACCAGGAGGATCCTGCCCACTGAGGCATGGTATCGGTCTCTCTCTTAGCCGGTCCGCCACAGCAAGGACAGGTTGTATTTACCCAGTCTGTCATAGCCGCAAGTGGTGACTCACCGTTATCTGTCGGCATATAGCTGTCAACTTCCGGTAACATTAATGGAAGTTCACTCTCATCGATCGGAACATATCCGCATTTATCACAATGTACGATTGGGATCGGTTCACCCCAGTATCTCTGGCGTGAGAATACCCAGTCTCTTAATTTGTAATTTGTCTTGGCAGTTCCGATGCCTTTTTCCTCTAAGAACTCGATCATTTTTGCTTTGGCATCTTTTACTTCCAGTCCGTTTAAGAAATCAGAGTTAATGAGAACACCTGTTGCGACATCTGTAAATGCCGCCTCATTGATGTCTACTTCCTCTCCGTTCTTTGCAACCACCTGGATCATCGGCAGATTGAATTTCTTTGCAAATTCCCAGTCACGCTCGTCATGTGCCGGCACTGCCATGATCGCACCTGTACCATAGGACATTAATACATAGTCAGAGATCCAGACCGGAATCTCTTTTCCGTTTACAGGGTTTACTGCTGTTAAACCGTCAATGCATACACCGGTCTTGTCTTTTGCAAGCTCTGCACGCTCAAAATCAGATTTCTTCGCAGCCGCCTCGCGGTATGCCATGATCTCATCCCAGTTTTTGATCTCGCTCTGGTACTTATCGATGATCGGATGCTCCGGGGATACGACCATGTAAGTAACTCCGAATAATGTATCGCAGCGGGTTGTGTATACACGAAGTTTATCTTCTTTTCCTTTAATAGAGAAATCAACTTCAGCCCCCATGGATTTGCCGATCCAGTTCTTCTGGGAAACTTTTACACGCTCGATGTAATCCACGTGATCTAATCCTTCGATCAGTTTCTCTGCGTAATCCGTGATCTTTAGCATCCACTCACTTTTTACTTTGCGGACAACCGGAGCTCCACAACGCTCGCAGACACCGTTTACAACTTCCTCGTTTGCAAGACCTACTTTACAGGAAGTACACCAATTGATTGGCATTTCTTTCTTGTAAGCCAAACCTGCTTTAAAAAGTTTTAAGAAAATCCACTGTGTCCATTTATAATAATTTGGATCTGTGGTGTTGATCTCTCTGTCCCAGTCAAAAGAATAACCGAGCGAATGAAGCTGATCTTTGAATCTTGCCACGTTCTTCTCTGTTACGATCTTCGGGTGAATCTTGTTCTTGATCGCATAGTTTTCAGTTGGAAGTCCGAATGCATCCCATCCCATTGGATAGAGTACGTTGTATCCCTGCATTCTTCTCTTTCTAGCTACAATATCAAGTGCTGTGTAAGGTCTCGGATGACCTACGTGAAGTCCCTGTCCTGATGGGTACGGGAACTCAACTAATGCATAATATTTTGGTTTGGTAAAGTCATTGGTTGCTGCGAAAGCTTTCTCATCATCCCAGACTTTCTGCCATTTTTTTTCGACTACCTTATGGTTATAAAGTTCTGCCATGGTATTCCTCCTTCTTTTTTATCAAGCATGATCCATGATTTTGTGGTAATAGAACAAAGTTTCCTGTTACATAAAAAATCTCCGTCTCCAAAAAGAGACGAAGATATCTGTTCACTCCGTGGTACCACTCTCATTCGCAGGATGAACGATTCATCCAAATACGCACTCACATTCTTAACGCGAATCACACGTTCTGACCTACTTATTTTTTCATTTCAATCAGAAAACTCAGAGGCGAGTTGGGAACTTCCAAATACTGTCTTGCACCATCCGACAGCTCTCTGACACTTTTTCGTTCTTAATACTCCTCGTCAACGTCATATTTTATGCTTTTAACATGATTTATTTTAACATATGAAATTCATTTGTCAATATTTTCAGAGCATATCCCACTTTGAAAAATCTTCGTGATTGTCTTTTGCAAAAATAGCAATTGCAGTCATCAGTAAAATTTTAAAATCCAGAAACAGGGAATAGTTTTCAATATACATCAGATCCCATTTCAGTTTGTCCAGAAAGCATGTGTTATAATTTCCCATCACCTGTGCATATCCGGTCAGTCCGGCTTTTACCTTCGTACGAAGTACAAACTCTGGAATATCCTCGACTGCTTTTGCAATAAATTCCGGTCGTTCCGGTCTTGGACCTACAAAACTCATATCACCTTTTAAAATATTTACAAGCTGTGGCAGTTCATCTAACTTCGTATTCCGAAGAAAACGCCCTACCCGTGTCAGCCGTTTGTCGTGCTTTGTGGCAAGCTGCGGTCCCCTGTTTTTCTCCGCATCCGTGATCATGCTGCGGAACTTGTAAATTTCAAATTTTTTCATGTCTCTGGTACAGCGGACCTGCCGGTAAATCACACTGCCGCCGTCCTCGCACTTAATGCAGACTGCAATGACCAGAAGCAGCGGGGAAAGTGTCAGCAAAAACAACACCGAAAAGACGAGATCAAAGCATCTTTTTACCGCACGCTTGGAAATTTCCATTCCAAAATGATTACAGAAAAAGACCGGTGAATCGTGATATTGTGTCAGACCTGAACCGCGTATCATAATATCCGATAATTTTGTGTTGCAGTAAACCTGCCTGTCCATATAGTAACAGAACTTGAGCAGTTCATTCCGCTCGTCAGACGGCAGATCTTCCAGAAAAACAGAGTCGTGCACCCTTATTTTCTCTTTTGCCGCCTCTAAAGTATCCGCTCTGGTGATCACGCATGCAGTCGTGATCTGAAAATGCTCCATGATTTTCTTATAAATCTGAAAAATACCTGCAAATGTAATACACTGGATCGTACTGAGCAAGATCAGTTTCCATAAAACCAGAAGAATGCCTGCAAAATGCACTGTTTTTGCGCCCACAAACAGATACCAGACTACATTTACAGCGGTCAGCCTTCCCCACAGTTCCATATAAATCTCATAGCGCCGGTTATTGTTATTTCCGAGTTTCCGAACCACACACAGATAAAGTAAAAAGAGGTACGCAACAAATACCCAGAGATCAAACCGCATCTGAAACTGATGTTTCAGGAACCAAATATATTCGCATATCCAGCCGCCCCACAAAACGGTCTGCATCAGGATATAATTAAGCTGTCGTTTCATAATACATTTGCCTCAAATTCAAATTTGTTCTTCAATGCTTTCAAATAAGCTTTCTTGTTTCCGCTGGCTGCCAGAATCGGTGCGTAGGCATCCCTTCCGCTCACACAGAACAGATATGGATACCCGGAAAAATGTTTCTGGTAATCACGCACAAAATCCAGAATGCCGCTCTGGATCTCCTTCATTCCCTCCGGATTTGCATCCATCTTTCCAAATAAATATAAAACCTCCCCGCTCACTTCATCCAGTTCAAATCCAAGGAACTGCGGTGTCGGCGAGGCGAGCAGAAGTTCAAAAAAGATATTGTCATCCGTGTTAGGATCATGTTTTTTCCATAAGTCACGATTGAACGACTGCGCATACAGATATGCTGCGAGTTTTCCATTCTGCAAAAAAATTTCGCTCGCATCGACTTCAAAATTATGCACGGAATTGGTGCCTGCGACTGCCCCTGTAATGCTGCACGGAAGCTTCCACACGTTCTCTACCAGATAGTCCAGCGCTATCGCCCCACTCCCTGCCCAGCCGATATCCACCGCCAGAGCATTCCGGCTGTTGCCCAGTACTTTTCGATAGTATAATTCCGCAGCTTTGGATTCCCTGTCATAAACGGCTGTCACCTCCTGCCAGTTTGCTTCCAGAAAACGTTTTACCTGTCTGACGTTCCCACTTGTCAGATATATTTCATGGGGCAATTGCTGTAACAGACGATCCAACAGAAATTCAAGCCGCATGGATTTTAAAATCTGCTCTAAGGTATAAGTTCCATCCGCTTTATGATACAGATACCGTCTGAAAAAATCATAGCGGTTATAACGAGCCATCAGTTTTGTTGCCGCAGCTCTCGACCAGTAAACATACTCTGTTTTCTCCTCCGGGAACAGCACAGCATATGCCTGTCTTAAAATATCCCCATCTCTGGACAAAAACAGCAATTTATCAATCCCATGCTCTCTGGCATATGTATGAATAAAACTGCAGTACCCGAGCACAAACAATCCGCCATAAATATAGCCATACTCATACTCCATCGACAGCTGCTCTGTGCCGTTGTATAGCTTATTATTTACAATTCCCCGATACGCACTGCCGACAACTGCCGACATATCATATGCCCGGTACAAAAGTGCATTGCGGTTCACATTCGGATAATAAAACACCTTAAATCCGTGTTTCTTCGCATTTTTCACATCGCTCACCGGATTGTCGCCCACATGGATCATAGAATCCGTGTCCGGGTATGCCCTTTTTACAACTTCATATAACGAACCCTCTGCCTTACTCTTTTCATATTCACAGGAAACATAGAGTTCCTCATATCCTCCATAGCCGTTTTTTTGCAGCAGCTCCGATAAAAATGCTTTTGATAAATACATGTCCGAAGTGATCACGAGCCGCTTCCCATGTTCCCGCAGCTGTGTAAACACCTGCTGCATAAATGGATTGACATAACAGAACTCCATTTCCAATGCCTGCTCCATCTGCATTCCCTGCTCTTTTGTGACACCGATTTCATTCTCTAATCTGCTCCAGATGTCAAAAAGCTTGATTTCATAATTCTTCTCTTCTTTATACTTTTGTGTTCTTGCCTCTGCTTCTGCCTGCATACGGAGTCTCTTAAAATCCATAATCCCTGTTTTTTCTCCGAGAAAGAAAAATAAATCCGTCGGCTCTGAAAACGGTCTGAAAATGAGCGTATCAAAAATATCAAACGATATGACTTCATACTGCATCAAAAAGGAAACCGTTTCCGATACACTCTTACGGTCACGGTTTGCCAGCACGGACTCACTCTCTGCGCACGGCGGTTTCTTTTCCTCGTAAACCGGAATCTCTGTCTGTTCTCCAAGGAATCTGCAAAACAGTACATAATAACAGAAATTCAGCCACAGCAGATAAAACCATGAAACAGCCTTCTTCATCCCTGCCGTTCCATCATGAAATCTGTGGTAACGCTGCCTGATCCCCGGTTTTCTGTTCACTAAAAAATGATATATCTTCGCTCTCAATGTCTTCTCCATGGTTCGTTTAAATAGTATTTTTTATATACGTTTTAAACATGACTTTTGAGTAACATTGTAGCGCATAGAGGGGGAGATGTCAATTTGTGGGAAACAGCTCTGAAAACCATCCAATCCTTAAAATTCTGTAAACAAACAGCCCCATCTCTTGTTTTTCCTTATCATATATTGTAAATTTAATCCATGCATATCGCTCTCCCGGTATATTACCGGTTTTTCTCACATATAACTAATATTTATTTATTCAATTTCTCCATTACACATAGGTCATCTCACGACTCCAGTATTTGACAAGTTTTTTTATTATTTTTATGTATCCAATTGAAAAAATCGCATATATGTAATATTATAAGGAGTGAACATGAATACAGAAGACATGCTGAAAGAATTAGCTTCTTTATTAAATTCTTTTTTAATCCATCCAAAATTTTTAGAAGAATTAAGAACACTATTAAAAACAGATTTAAAAGGGAAAGAATCTATATTTTTTAAAATTTTAACTACACAATTAAGCAATATAAAAAACTTTGGTTCAAAGATATATACGATAGACAGCAATGAAATACTTCAAGGTGCAGATGGACATTACTATTCCATTCATCTACAGAAATCTCAATTTAATGTTCGTCTGATTGTATATATAAATGATGAGAATATACCTTACTTTTTATGTGCTTTCAATGAACGTTCTGGAAAAAATCGTACTAATTACTCAACCTATACTACGGTTATGAAAGAACGTATTAACTACTTTTTAGGAGATGATAATTATGAATAAAAAAAAGACACCCAATAATATTGAAGATTTACTCTCTCTGTTTTCAGAAACATTAACACCCGCAGATGTCCTCTCTGCAAAGTTAATGGCTCAATTTTCTAATGCCATTACTTCCGAAAGACTAAATCTTAATATGTCTCAAAAAGATTTTGCGAAACATATAAATGCAACCCAATCATTGATTTCCCGTTGGGAATGTGGAGACTACAATTTTTCAATTAATAAAATTGCTGAAATTGCAGCCAAACTAGATTTGAATGTAGATTTTAAAATAAATAAATGCCATTCATCTACAGATACTTCTAGAAATGACAATATGGTTACTACCGAAGTTCCATGTAAGATTATTCAATTTCCAAATCCATATGTGAAAGTTGACGAAGAATTGGAGGAAATGTAATGTTAAATATGATTAGTATAAATTTGGACTCGATTACAACTCAGGAAGCATTTATTATTAATAAAGCTCCGATAGATGGAAAAGAAATGAAACTTACACTTTCACGAAAGTGTACTCCAACAAATGATGCTCTAAATAAATATATCGGCTATTGCTCTGCTGAAATGAGATTTGCAGATGAACTTGATGTTGATATGCTAGATACCTCTTTCCTTGTAAAAGTAGTATTATCTGCCGAGTTTAGTTCTCCAGATTGCTCTACAAAGTTTTCAACGGATGAATTAACCGAATATGCTCTATTACAAATGTTTCCGCATGTTCGTGCCACTCTTGCTTCCATCATGGCGTCCGCCGGACTTACACCTTATTTGATTCCTACAAATGGCATAATTCAATGATAAAATATTACAACACATAAACAAGCCCTGCTTGAAACATCCAGCAGGGCTGATAGAAGTCATTTATGTTTTATAAGACATTGTAAGAACTTTTTTCTTTTCTTACCAAGTACAAGTTTCTAAATGAGCATCACCTTTCTTTTTGACAAGGATTTCTGTAATATCTTTATATACATCATCTGATTTAATGAATACCCAATCATCAAAATATGCAAAAATTTTATGATATTTGCTAAATAATTCGTACATAGACAGCTTGCCATCACATTGAATTTCTTTAAAAACTTTTTCTAAATCATACCCTTCTTTTTTTATAAACTCATTAAAATCAGAATAAGTACATCTATATTCATCAAGTATATATTTAAGTAATTCGTCTTCCAATTTTCTTCGATATTCAAATTCGTATCCCGCCTTATCCAGATTATTTTTCACCAATTCCAGAGGCAGCTTAATACGAAACGGTCCCGGAATAATATAATACCATTTATGATCCAAATCATAAAAATACCCATAATCAATCCAATTAATTTTACTGAAAATTTCACGTTCCGTGTTACCTAACCAAAACGGTCTTCCTGTTGGTGCATTCGTTTCCATAATGGAACATCCACCATTTTCACTCCCAACTCTTCCGACACATGCAGTCTGCCCTAATCCAAAAAGGTATTCTACTGCATCACTATTTTGATACCATTCGAGTAAATGTGCTCCTGTAAAACTAAAATATCCACCATTGCCACTCCATCCATATTGCACGTGTCCATCTGAAAATCTTCTTGCCATAATACTTATGTTCCCCATTGCTTTGTTTCCTTTCACATCGATATTGCTTTACGTTACGTATATGCGAATGTTAATATAAAATAACATAATTGTCAATCTCTTTACCTAAAGTATTTCATTAGTCTTCTGATTGCAGAGCAGCTAAATAACCAAGGAATCTTTCTTTTTTTCTTTTTTCAAGATTTCTAAAGCCTTCCAATACTACCGCTTCTTCATCATTCAATGCCACAAGATGATCTATATTATTTATAATTGCCTCATCTCTTTCGGAAAGCAACTCATACGGTGTCACATGCAATATCTCACATATCTTTAGAATTTTATCCGCCGATGGGTTTGTTTTCTTTCTCTTCCAATCGCTAATTGTGCTTTGAGAAATTCCTGTCTGTACTGCAAAATCTTTTTGTGTAATTCCCTTCTGATCCAGCAAATAAAAAATTTTTTCACTAATTATCAATATATTCTCTCCACTATTACTTTTTATATTTCTTTCTTACCTTTGTAATTTATATCATACACTATAAATGTTATTTTAAACAAGCTTGTTCCTTCAAACTCTTGAATTTCCATAAACAAACTCCCCTGCCTCTTGTTTCTCCTTATCATATATTGTAAATTTAATCCATGCATATCGCTCTCCCGGTATATTAC
>ENA-ORRO01002987-ORRO01002987.1-human-gut-metagenome-genome-assembly--contig:-NODE-2987-length-10164-cov-3.240281_pt1 | contig 10164 bp, 5 predicted proteins | sample MGYA00242176_ERZ509136 | MGnify/ENA primary metagenome ERZ509136 (study PRJEB26280, sample SAMEA2338644) | human gut metagenome | biome: human gut; feature: human-associated habitat; material: faeces... | reverse complement strand
TTGGCGCTGTTGTTGGCGCTACGGTTGGCGTTGCCGTCGGTGTCATGGTTGGCACTGTTGTTGGCGTCATGGTTGGCATCGGCACCTGCGTTGGTGTTGTTGGCGCTACGGTTGGCGTTGGCACCTGCGTTGGCGCTGTTGTTGGCGCTACGGTTGGCGTTGGCGTCATGGTTGGGGTTACTGTCGGAATCGGCTGTTCTTCACCCACCAAAAGCACTCGCGATATACTCTTGCCGGTTTTCGAATGGGTCAGCGTCAATGTCAGTTCACCCTTACAGTTCTCCCAGTCGTATATACATACAATCACCTGATTATATTGGCTTTGCCCCTCGTTAATACACTCCTCATCCCAACTGCAGAAAGCCGCTTCCTCTAAATCAACCGCTTCCCCGTTTTCCTTCGTCAATGCCAAATCGTAATCATAAAAAAGTTCCTCAAACGTTGGCTTATAAACCGTACCATCTGCCTTTTTAAATTCAACCGGATAATAATATTCTTTTCCCTGCTGACTGATCACAGATTTTTTATCTGCATCTCCAATCCAATAAAAGTCATCTGCGTCCTCATTTTCCAGTTTTCCAATGATCCAGGAATATATTTCTTCAGTTTTCTTTTTATTTAATTGAAAATTTGTATACTGCGTGCCCTCAATTGTAAAATTCCCACTCGAAGAGGCCTTTGCCTGTATGTAACTATGATTCTCCACAAATCTCGCCATATATTCTGAGCCATTTACGTTTAATTTTGTTAGACCATAGACTTCTCCTTTTATCTCAAGTGTAGTATCATTTCCAACCAAAACGGAGCCACATGTTTGATCCTCGCCGGCTACCGTTACACCGGTAAAATTGTTTGCAACACTCGGATTCGTTGACATTTGTCTGAGATCAAGCACCGCATTTTTCTCGCAAAAGACGTTATTTACGTTAAAATCCGCCTCCTTAGGAAGCGTGATCCGCGACTTTTCTGCTATCGTGAGATTATTGATACCGGAAAATGACAGGGTATCAATATGAGCCCCCGCTTTCACATTAACATTCAACTCACCTATCAGATCCGTCTTGTCAAAATCCGTTACATTACTATCCTTTCCCAGTGTAACATTTACATTTCCTGTCAATGTATGACCATCGGCACCCGCTGCATGAATCTCCGTGTCTACCAATTTGGAATCCAGTTCTATATCCACTTTGTCTTGTTCGGAATCGCGATAATAATCTCCTGCATAAATTGCAGCTATCTTAGTCTGGGATATGGGATTGACCACTTTAATCGTTGTGTGGCTTCCCATCTTTCCTTCCTCTCCCTGGTACGCGCCACCGCTGATCAATGGCCTCACATCGTCCTGCAATGTACTGGTTCCTACTCTCGTATCTACCGCATCCAACACCAGCGTATGTCCCGCCGCATAAATTGTTGTCCCACGTGCATTTCCTGCCTGCGGCACCATATGCAGCCACATATCACGAAACGTAACGTCCGCTCCCAGCTGAATCATACTGCGTATTTTCAAACCTGCTGACGTATCTGAACCAACAATCGTGATATCTTTATCAATAAATAATGGTTTCGGAGATTCGTCTTCGTACGTCTCGTATTTGGTGTAGGAGACTTCACCCATAAGTACAAGTGTCTGTCCCGTCTGAATCTGCTTCAAGGCCGTACGTATATTTTGATACGGTCTTTGGGCGGTTCCGTCACCTTCCGTAAGACTACCTTCTCCATTTTCCACATAAACCTTAACTTCATCTGCTGCATCCGCCGCCTTAATGTCCATTGGAGCAGCTTGGTTCATAATTAACATTAAAATCAAAAATAATACACTTAATTTTTTTCTCATATCACATTTCCTTTTCTAGAGTTATAAATTTACTTTGCTTCAATGTATCAATCAACAGCACATCCGCAGGCAGCCAATCAACAAAATCCAATTCTTCTCTTGTCAGCCATCTTGCCGCCTCATGCTCTTTCAACACCAAGTTCCCTGACTCAATTTCTGCCAAAAAACAATCCATCGACAAATGGAACGTAGGATAATCATATTCTATCGTATCAATAAGACTTCCCACCTTGATTTTGGTATCAAGTTCTTCCTGTATTTCTCGTTTGAGTGCCTCTTGCGGCGTTTCTCCCGGCTCAATTTTTCCACCGGGGAATTCCCAGCCTCCTTTAAATTCTCCATATCCTCTCTGAGTCGCAAAAATGATTGGTTGTCCCTGTTTATTTTCAGCCTTGATAACGGCCGCTACTACTCTTATTATTTTCATCTAATTCACCTTACCTTTCCGAAAAATGAGTTAGTATTGAACTACTGCCATTAACTTCTACTCATTTATAATATATTCATATAAATCTTCACGAACCGGAACATCGAGATGCCACTCAATCTCTACTGCCGTTTTACTTGTATTTGACATAACAAATTCCTTGACATTCCCGCTGGCATGCATATACCCCAGATAATAAAATTCCTTGGAAATCTTATCATCCTTATTTTTACGAACAAACAAATGAACCTGTATCCCTCTTTCCTCAGCATGAAGAAAATTCTGAACATCTTCCGACTGAATACTTCTACCTGATTTTGATATTGCAATCAAACGGTTGCTGCTGATAAAATGATCCTCGTATTTTGTAGTATCGCTGATATCCTCCGATTTATCGTAATTGATAAATACCGGAAATGTCTTTGTCTTTTTGTCAAACTTATATCCACCAATATTTAACGGAACTTCATTCGTTTCCCAGTTCAGCAATCGACATACATCCTCATATGTATATTTCTGATATAGGACAAAATCTGTTTCTCGATATGTATGGGAAAAGTCACGTTCATATCGGCTAATCCCAAAATCAATCAGCTCCTTCAAAATACCATAAAACTCTTTGTTCGCAAGCATTACTTCAAAAGACTTCGACACATGATAATCTGTCCCTTTTTGATCGTCCTTTTCAAGAAAAATACAATCAGAGTATGTCTTTTTACTTGCACCGGCAGGAAATTGATTTGTCATAATATTTACAATATTATCTTTCTGTTCCTGGCTTATCTGCAAGCCATAATTCTTATGCAATTCTTTCTGTAGTCCAGAAAACAGCGAAAATTCATGTGCATATCCAAGCATTCGATCCAAAAGTTTTAATTCCTGAATTCTCTTTCCATTGGCAAGTTTTTTTGATACAAATTCAATAACCTTTTCCTCTTCCGGCGATAATCTCTCAGTATAGTCCTTCTCATATTTTTCCAAAAATTTATAGTAGCTTCCCAGGCTATTATTATCAAAAATCCGAAGAACATCCATTTCCCCATAATCGTCAAAATCCTTTAATTTCGGAATTCTTCCCAGCTTATTTTTAAGATTTGTGTAATTCTCCTTAATCAATTTTATATCACTAAAGTTCGCTCCATCCACTGCTGCAAAAATACGCTTTCTGCTAATCTCATCAAAGTGAATCGTACTTGCTCCCGGAATCACTCTTCCGCCTTCCAATAAGTATCTGCGAATATTGTCTTTGTTGTAGCTACGATCACCGGATAATGCGATTGGAATCATAAAGTTATTCTTATAATTTCCAATGAAATCGAGAATCACAACATATTCCTTCTGTGGTGCCTTTCTAAGGCCACGCCCTAATTGTTGAATAAAAACAATTGGAGACTGTGTCGGCCGAAGCATAATCACCTGATTCACCTCTACAATATCCGTGCCTTCAGAGAAGATATCAACTGTTATGATATAGTCCAAATAATCCTCATTTCCCGATTGTACATCCATTGTTAAGCGATCAATCGCTTCCAACCTTGTTTTCTCTGGATCAGCGCCACTTAATGCAATCGTTTTCCATCCGCACTCATTAAATTTTACAGATAATTCTCTTGCCTCTTCTATTCTGCTGCAAAAAATCAACCCCTTCACACGATCCCCGGAATATCCATAATATTCAGACTGTTTCATTACATACTTCACACGCTCATCACTTGTTAAATATCGAAAATGCTCCAGCTGTTCTTCCTTTGATTTTCCCTGATCGGAAACCATTGCCAAATCCGTAATACCAAAATAATGAAAGGGGCACAACAAATCTTCATCCATCGCCTGTTGCAACCGGATCTCATATGCAATATTATAATCGAATACTTCGTATATATTTCGTCCTTCTATATTGTCATCCCTTTTATCAGGAGTTGCTGTCATTCCAAGAGTAAATTTCGGCGTAAAATAATCCATGACTTTTTTATAACTGCCAGCACTTGTATGGTGTGCTTCGTCATAAATACATGCATCAAAATAATTCCTCGAAAATTTATCTAAATGCTCCTGCCTGCTCAATGTCTGTACCGTTGCAAACACAAAATCAGCATTATAATCGTGATCTGTTCCCGACACCAATCCCGTTCGAATATTATTTCCAAACACCGTTTCAAAAGAGGTCTTTGCCTGCTTTGCAATCTGATTCCTATGTACCAAAAACAGGACACGTCGGAATCCCAATTCACGCATAGCAAAAGCAGAGGCATATGTCTTTCCAGTACCTGTTGCTGAGATTAACAATGCCTTGTCCACACTTTTATTTCTAAGCTCCAGTAAATTATAAATAAATGCTCTTTGCATCGAATTCGGTTGTAAGGTATATGACTCAATAGAAGGAATTTCCTGATTTTTTGCAATTTTCTTTTGCTCTGCAACCATTTTATCAAACAGTTGCTTTTCTTTATATTTTCTTCGATAATCCTGAATAAATTCATCATAAGTTTTCGTAAATTCCACTGAATTCCACAACTTATCAAACTCATCCAAAATAGAAACCAGCATTTCACCTTTGTCCGTAGACACAAGCTTTGTATTCCACTCCATATTGCGCGTCAACGCATCCTGCGTCAGATTAGAGCTACCAATAATAAAACGATATTCTTCCTTATTCTGAAAAATATATCCCTTCGTATGAAATCCATTTCCTGCCCGTTCCGTCTGATACATGCGCAATTCCACGTTGGAAAGCCCCGCCAATGTATCCAACGCCACCGGATCACTAAACGTAAGATAATCCGTTGTCAAAATTCGCCCCGGAATTCCTCTCCTCTCCAGCTCCTTCAAAGTCTGCAACAAAGGCGTAATGCCTCCTCTGGTAATAAAAGCAACACTGATCGTAAAACTATCGCATTTGCACAGCTCGTCCTCAATGGCAGAAAATACCTTCTGCCCATCCTTATTATTGTTGTATATAAATTGTGGCCGATAGGCCAGATTGGAATTTGTGTTACTGTTAATAAAGGCTGTGTTAAAGCCAGATTGGAATTGTATTATCTTATCGTTGGTCATTGTGATTCCTTTCGTGGGAAATTCAGAAAGTTTTTGTTTTATTATAAATCAAGGGATACCCATTTACAAGGTCAAAGTCTTGCTTGCCGTTCCCTACCCACCATAATTAGAGCCTCACTTGTTGGCATTTGTTTTAATCCAAACAGACTGGATTATGGAGTTATTATCTTATACTCTCCTTTTTCGCTCCAACTGCAACCATATTCACCACATTGGACAAAAACGCCATCGCAAGCACCATAACAAATATCGCAACATCCTTTGCGCTTTTCAACGGCATTAATGTAATGATCGAAATCGCCAATATGGCATTAATGATCAGGATAACGATCATTCTCTTTTCAAATTTCTTGTAGTCACCCTCCAGCTCCCCAAGCACTTTCGTCATATTCTCATCTGCCACTTGCTTGAGCTCATCCATTTCCACGCGCTTTCCGGCCAAAATTTCATTAATACTGATCCCATAAATATCGCTGAGCAAGATCAACGATTCCACCGGCGGCATATAATTCCCTGCTCGTGTCAACCCCAGACCAAAAAAAATTGATTTTTTTGTACCCTCAAATATCACTTCCCATTATACCTGCTATTGCAGTATATTGAAAGCAATATTTATACTTGCAGAAGAAAGGAGTGCCACATTTTCTCGGCACTCCAAACTCTGTAACCATCCATCTTACTTGAAAAATGGATCATCTGTATTCCATATAATCTCTATATTGTCCTCTCCATTGATAATCACTTTTTTGATTACTTTCTGGATTTTCTCTCTGTCAAAAGATTCCATATTGATGATACTTTCTAACTGTGTCTCAAACTTACTAGAAGAATTATCTTCTGGTGGTATTTCTGTTTTAAGCTGTTCGATTTCCTGATGCAATTCATCAATCTGCTCCACCATCGCCTTTGAACGCTTGACATACTCTTCTCTTGTGAGCTTGTCATCCTTATAATCAGAATACAACATCATCTTTTTACTGCTGAGGCTCTTCACCTTCTTTTCAAGTGTTGCAATCTTTTCTTCCGGAGATACTTCTTTCGATTTACCAGCTTTCTTTATTCCTTTCTCATCCAGATAAGCTGTTGCATACATATTTACAATTTTCATGATTGTATTTTCAACCTTGGCAATTTCCACCCTGTTGCTTTTGCATGGAGAATTTTCCTCAATTCTAGACGAGGAACAAAGAAGAATGTCACCTTTTACCCTTTTGCTGGGTACCAAGGCTCTGCCACATACCCCACAATAATAAAACGGATTATAGTTTCTCTTACCACGCTTTGGACGAATATATTTTTTTGAATTAGCATGTGCCGTATCAAATAATTTCTGAGTAATAATAGGTTCATGACAATTCTCTATCACAATCCATTCGTCTTTAGGCACATAGGTTGAAGTGTTATTGCTGCCTACCCTCTTCTTTGTTTTATTCCATATCAGTTTTCCAAGATAAACTTCATCGTTTAATATATCGTGGATAGAAGAAGTACTCCACAAGCTTTTCACTTCAACTGCATGGAAAAAGTTTTTGCTTCCTTTTCTCTTCTTATATGCGGATGGTGTATCAATACCGTGAGCATTTAAGTAATTTGCCACTTCTGTTTTTCTTTTGCCCTGTGCGGTCAGTTCAAATATCAGCTTAACCACTTCTGCTGCTTCCGGATCTACAATAATCTTATGCTTATCATTTGGATCTTTGACATATCCATACCTTAACTGACCACTAATGTTCTCCCCATTCAGTATCCTTGTGTGCTTTGCAGAACATATTTTATTGGACAAGTCCCTGCTATAAAGCATATAAATTAAATTCTTAAACGCAACATTCATACCACCGGTGGAACCATCATAGTTATCGCTGTCATAATTGTCATTAACTGCAATAACCCGTACCTGATAAAGTGGAAGTATCTGCTCCAAAAGACTTCCAACTTCAATATAATCCCTTCCGAGTCTGGATAAATCCTTTACAACAATGCATGATATTTTTTCAGCCCGGATATCCTCCATAAGCTTCATATAGCCTGGTCTTTCAAATTTTGTTCCGGTAAATCCATCATCACAGTATTCCTGTACCTTCGTATCCTTAAGCTCCGAATGATTTTCAATATATGCTTTTAACAATTCCCGCTGGCTGGATATACTGTTACTCTCCTCTTTCCGATTTAATGATACATCTTCATCTTCCATAGAAAGGCGAATATACATAGCAGTTATCTTACTCATTCAAATCACCTTCTCTCTTATTTTTTACCTGTAACAGTTCTTCCAGACAATCATCATAAACCAGATTTACGGAAATTCTGCCACCTTCAAACACCTGTACCTTGTCAACAAATGCATCTGCCAGCTCTTTGTTGAGTTTTCTGCATTTCAGATATTTATTGATAAGATTTTCCCAGTCCGCATCAATCTTATAATTCTTTGAATACAAGTTCTGAGATATTAAAAGATTATCTATCTCCTTCTTCAAAGCTTCGCTTTTTAAAAGATACTGCTGTTTTAATGTCAGATATTCACTCTCATTAATCAAATGTTCTGAATAATCTCCATATAACTCAGAGAACTTGCGGTTTACCTTCTCCAGTTCCCTGCGCTGTCTGGTAATGGCTTTTTCATACACATCGTATTTTTTCAGTCCGCTGCTTCTTGCATTTAATTCCCTTATTACTCTTAATGCGTCAATACAGCAACGCATATGATTTGAAATCTGAGCAAAGACAGCTTTGTTGACATCCTCCTGATCAATTTTGTGTCTTGAACATGCCGGATTAATACCATCTGAAAAAGTTCCACAAAAATATACATACGATTTTGTTGTTCTTGGAGAAAGTCTCATTCCCTTGCCACAGTCTCCGCATACAATTTTTCCCTTTAGTAAATTCTTTTCATTAGGTGGGTGTTTTGTAAACTCTTTTGCAAAATAAGCATCCGAGATTTCCTTTACTCTTTCCTGTGCCTTTTCAAATGTCTCTTTGTCAACAAGTGGCTCATGCGTATTTTCAACAATGACCCATTCACTTGGATCTGTTGCATGGAGTGGAATATTATTGTATTTCTCAATTACTACTTTCCCATGCACCGCCGAACCAATGTATGCCTGATTTGTCAGTATTGACTTAACTGTTGTTTTGGTCCATACACCATTGGTTTTTACATTCTGCTGGTAACCAAGAGATTTTAAATACATCAATGGTGACATTATTCCCTGCTCATTCAGATATTTTGCAATTGATGTATATCCTTTGCCCTCCAAAAACAATTTATAAATAAGTCTGACATTTCCAGCAGTTGCTTCATCCACAACAATTCTGTTCTTCTCCGTCTTGGATTTCAGATATCCATACGGAGCAAAACCGCACATATATTCATCCGTAGTCCATTTTCTACGATGTGCAGTTGAAACTTTCTTGGAAATATCCTTTGCATAAAACTCATTTACGATATTTTTCAAAGGCATCATAAGGTCTGTGCCCGGTCTGAACGAGTCAAAATCATCCGTAACAGCAATGAATCTTACATTGAGAAAAGGAAACACTCTTTCAATGTAGTTCCCCATCTCCACATAATTTCTTCCAAGTCTCGATAAATCCTTAACAATAATACAGTTAATTCTTCCTGTTTTTGCATCCTCAAGCATTCGCTTAAAATCCGGTCTTTCAAAATTAGTACCGGTAAAGGAGGCATCATAATATTCCTCTTCAATTACAATATCTTCGTGATCTTTGACATAATTCTTCATAAGTTCCATCTGTGTTTCGATTGTCCCTCTCTCAATGTTCTCTTCCGTTTCATGAGACAGTCTTGCATATAATCCAGCCTTAAAAAGTACCTTCTTCTCTTTATCCGGTAAGGCTGTAGCTTCTAGTGGCATCATATTTTTTCTGCTTTTTCTTGCCATATTACACAGCCTCCCTTCTGCTGATATTTAATTGTCCACCCGGTTCTTTATCTACTTGATAGCCCAGTTTTTCAACCGATTCTAATAACTGCTTATAACAATCATCAAAATCAAATACGATCTCAACCTCTTTATTCTCTGAAACTCTTACTTCACAAATCAGTTTTACAACCACGTCCCTGGTCAGTTCCTTAATATCCTTGTATTCGGTAAAATAATTCATCCAGAGATGCTTATCATCCTTCTCCTCAAGAATTAAAGCAATGTCTCTCTCAATCTGGCGAATTATTTCTTCTCCCTCTTTTGCTTTTTTCAGATATGCCTCATGAAGTTCAAGATATTCTTCTTTAGTAAGAATTCCGTCCTTCATATCTTCATACAGTGAAGTTTTCAGTCTTTTACACTTCTCAACTTCCTCAAGTTTTTTCTGTTTTCTTGCTTCAAGACTTTTTACATCAAGCTGCTGGAAAGGAATTGTTCCAATATAATCAAGTATTTCTTCCAGATTCATTACGTTTTTGATATGAAGCTTTAACATTTCAAGCACCGTATCCTCTAATAACGATACTGATATTGAGTGCTGTGAACACTGCTTTGTCAATTTATGATTAGAGCAGATATAGTAAGCGTATTTCTTATCACCTGCTGTTGTAATTTTTCTTGTCATTGGTGAACCACAGTCTGCACATACTGCAATACCTGAAAGATTATAGACCATATCTGAATCCGGAGATATTCTCGTATCCATTCCCAACAACCTTTGAACAATCTCAAAATCCCTGTCACTAATAATCGGCTCATGATTTTTTTCGATTCTTATCCAGTCAGATTCCGGCTTAACAACCTCCTGCTTCACTTTATGATTTGGTGTCGTTCTTTTGCCTTGAACAAGATTTCCAATGTAAATCTCATTTTCAAGAATCCTGCGGACCGTGACTGAA
>ENA-ORRO01002981-ORRO01002981.1-human-gut-metagenome-genome-assembly--contig:-NODE-2981-length-10171-cov-2.982305_pt1 | contig 10171 bp, 8 predicted proteins | sample MGYA00242176_ERZ509136 | MGnify/ENA primary metagenome ERZ509136 (study PRJEB26280, sample SAMEA2338644) | human gut metagenome | biome: human gut; feature: human-associated habitat; material: faeces... | reverse complement strand
AAGACCAAGGATGAAGTAAAGAGAATCATCGGCCGTGAAGCCGGCGTATTCTCCTACACCGGAACCAAGGATTTCCGTACCGTTGAGAACAAGGCATTTGATGAGCACGATGAAGAGTGCATGGGCGCATTCAAGGCAATCGCTTATCAGCTGGCAAAGGATATCGGTGCTATGTCAACCGTACTTTGCGGCAAAGTAGATCAGATCATCTTAACAGGTGGTATCGCATACTCCAAGCATACATGTGCGGAACTGGAAAAGAGAGCCGGATTTATCGCTCCGTTTACAGTATATCCTGGTGAGGATGAACTTCTTGCACTTGCACAGGGCGCATTAAGAGTTATGAATGGCGAAGAAGAGCCGATGACATATTAATTTGATGCTTGATTGACATTTTGCCTGTGAACTGTAAAAATACAAAAATTGGCATAATAGTTTTTCTTATAATACACATAATAGAATCAAGACAACAAAGTCTTAAATAAATGTATTGGAGGAAATGTATTATGGCAAGTTCAAATTCAACAGGAACAAGCAAGATGAGTGTTCCGGAAGCTAAGGACGCTATGAACAAGTTCAAAATGGAGGTTGCTAAGGAAATTGGTGTAAACCTCAAGGATGGTTACAACGGTGACTTAACATCTGCTCAGAGCGGATCAATCGGTGGCGAGATGGTTCGTCAGATGATCAAGAGACAGGAAGAACAGATGTCAGGCAGATAAGCAGTAAAATAAGAGAAATCTTATAGCTTTTGCTTAGCAGGAAGGGGTTATTGTCGAAAAGACAATAACCTTTTTCTGCGTTATTATAGAAAATGGACTGGACATATATCCGGTATATATGGTATAATCGGATGATTGATGCGGGTATTTTTATGCCCACAATAAAAACGAAATGATAAATGGATGCTAAATAATGCCTTATATATTATTAAAAGATGATGGCATAAGGCATCATTTGCATAATTTTAAGGAGGAAATAAAAAAATGAGTTTAGCAGTAGAAAATCTGGAACACAGTATGGCAAAACTTACAATCACAGTACCGGCAGAGGAGTTTGGTAAGGCAATGACAACTGCCTACAATAAGCAGAAAGGTAAATTCAATGTACCTGGTTTCAGAAAGGGTCATGTACCACAGGCATTTATTGAGAAGATGTATGGACCTGCAGTATTTTATGAAGAGGCAGCTAATTCATTAATTAATGAGTATTATCCAAAGGAAGTAAGCGCATCAGATGTTGATGTTGTATCAAGACCAGTTATCGATGTAACTCAGATCGAAAAGGGCAAGGATTTCATCTTTACAGCAGAAGTAGCTGTTAAGCCTGAAGTTGAACTTGGAGATTATAAGGGACTCGAAGTAGAAAAGGCTGACGTAGAAGTAACAGATGATGAAGTTATGGCAGAGCTTTTAAAAGTTCAGAAAGAGAACTCAAGATATAACCCTGTAACAGACAGAGCTGCACAGATGGATGATGAAGTTACACTTGACTTCGAAGGATCTGTTGATGGTGTTCCTTTCGAAGGCGGTAAGGCTGAGAACTACAAGCTCGTTCTTGGTTCTCATTCATTCATTGATACATTCGAAGATCAGCTTGTTGGTAAGAACATCGATGAGGATGTAGAAGTAAATGTTACATTCCCGGAAGATTATCAGGCAGAAGATTTAGCAGGTAAGCCGGCAGTATTCAAATGCAAGATCAAAGAGATCAAGGCTGTAGAATTACCAGAGTTAGATGATGAATTTGCAAGTGAAGTTTCAGATTTTGAGACATTAGATGAATACAAAGAAGATATCAAGAGTAAGGCTGCTGAGAAGAAGCAGAAGGATGCTGAGAACGAGAAAGAAAACAAGCTGATCGAGAAAGTAATCGAGAATGCAAAGATGGACGTTGCAGATGCACAGGTTGCAGATGTACAGGAAAGAATCAAAGATGAGTTCGCTCAGAATCTTCAGTATCAGGGAATCAACCTTGAGCAGTATATGCAGATCTGCAATATTACAGAGGAAGCATTAATGGAGAGAATCAAACCGGACGCAGAGAAGAGAATCAAATCCCGTCTTGTTCTGGAAGCAATTGCTGCTGCTGAAAACATTGAGGTATCAGACGATGAAGTACACGAAGAACTGGAAGCTATGGCAAAACAGTATCAGATGAATGTAGAAGATATCGAAGGCTTCATGGGTGATGCAGAAAAGGATAGCATTAAAAAGGATCTTGCTGTTAAAAAGGCAGTTAAGGTTGTTGTAGATAACGCAAAGGAAGTTTAATCCATAATTTCTGATTGCGATATTTTGGAGGTGTAAATATGAGTTTAGTACCTTATGTCATTGAACAGACCAGCCGCGGTGAACGTTCATATGATATTTATTCAAGACTTCTGAAAGACAGAATTATCTTTCTGGGAGAAGAAGTAAATGATACATCAGCAAGTATAGTGATCGCACAGCTCCTGTTTCTGGAGTCCGAAGATCCATCCAAGGATATTTCATTGTATATCAACAGTCCGGGAGGTTCTGTAACAGCAGGACTTGGAATCTATGATACAATGCAGTACATCAAATGTGATGTATCTACAATCTGCTGTGGAATGGCAGCAAGTATGGGTGCATTCCTGCTTGCAGGTGGTGCAAAAGGTAAGAGATTTGCACTTCCAAATGCCGAGATCATGATCCATCAGCCATCCGGCGGATCACAGGGTCAAGCTACAGAGATTGAAATTGCTGCAAAGCATATTTTAAAGACAAAAGAGAAATTAAATAGAATGTTAAGCGAGAATACCGGAAAACCATATGAGACAATTGCTGCTGATACAGAGAGAGATAACTGGATGTCAGCAGAAGAAGCATGTGCATATGGTCTGATCGACAGTGTGATCGCAAAAAGATAGTATAAAGAGGTATTGGAATGGCAAATCGTAGTGAAGATAGAAAACTACTTAGATGTTCCTTCTGCAATAAGACGCAGGATCAGGTCAGAAAACTTATAGCAGGACCAAACGCTTATATTTGTGATGAATGTGTACAGATATGCGCAGAGATCGTTGATGAAGAACTGGAAGAAACAGGTGCTGAAGATTCCATTAATTTACTGAAACCAAAGGAGATCCGTGAATTTCTGGATCAGTATGTAATCGGTCAGGAAGAAGCAAAGAAGGTCTTATCTGTTGCGGTATACAATCATTACAAACGTATCATGGCAGATAAAGATTTTGACGTAGAGCTTCAAAAGAGTAATATTCTCATGGTAGGACCAACCGGTTCCGGTAAGACATATCTGGCACAGACGCTTGCAAAGATCCTGAATGTTCCGTTTGCCATTGCCGATGCAACTGCATTGACGGAGGCCGGATATGTTGGTGAAGATGTAGAAAATATTCTTCTGAAGCTGATCCAGGCAGCTGATTATGATGTAGAACGTGCAGAGCATGGAATTATCTATATTGATGAGATTGATAAGATCACGAAAAAGAGTGAGAATGTATCTATTACCAGGGATGTATCCGGTGAAGGGGTACAGCAGGCTTTGTTAAAGATCGTGGAGGGTACGGTTGCATCAGTACCACCTCAGGGCGGCAGAAAACATCCACATCAGGAATTTATACAGATTGATACATCGAATATTTTATTTATATGCGGTGGAGCATTTGATGGTCTGGAAAAGATCATTGATAACAGAATCGGTAAGAAAGCTATCGGCTTCAATGCTGAGGTTGTAGATAAGACAGAGCAGGATATTGGAGAACTTTTAAAGCAGGTAACTCCTCAAGACTTTGTAAAATATGGATTGATACCTGAATTTGTCGGACGTCTGCCAATCACGGTTACGCTGGATCTGTTGAATAAGGATGCACTTGTAAGAATCCTGACAGATACAAAGAGTGCGATCTGCAAGCAGTATAAAAAGTTATTTGAATTAGATGGCGTGGAATTGGAATTTGATAAAGATGCGCTCTACGCTATAGCAGAAGAGGCGATGGAGAGAAAGACCGGAGCCAGAGGACTTCGTTCCATCATAGAGAAAGCAACGCTTGATCTTATGTATGAGATTCCGTCGGATGACAAAGTTGCAAAGTGCGTGATCACAAAAGAGGTTATAACGGATGGAGCACAACCAGAAATCACTTATTCTGATAATCCGGCTGAGAAAAAGCAGATAAAGAAGAAGCGTTCAGTAAAAAACAGTGATGAAATAGCTTAAGCAGGGAGCCGGGATGTTATACATCCCGGTTTTTTGATATAAAGGAGATAAAAGTATGGATAATATCGTCTGGAACAGACCGATGATCGTTTTGAACAATATTGTTATTATGCCGGATACTTCCTCACATCTGGATGTGATCAGTAAGGAGTCCTGTGAAGCAGTTGCTAATGCGATGAAGAGTGATTGCAGTATCCTGTTGGTTACAGCGAAGGAAGTGAAGGAGAATGCCAAAGCTCCTGATCTGTATCCGATCGGTGTTACAGCAAAGATCAAGCAATATCTGAAGATGCCGAACAAAACAGTCCGAATTCTTATCGAGGCAGAAAAACGTGCCAGGATCGTATCATTTTACAAGGAAGACGGAGCATATAATGCGGATTTTGAATATATAGATACAGAAGAAACAAACCATCTGGATGCTGCAGAGGAAGAAACATTGAGCCGTATGCTCACGGATAAGCTCAGACAGGCATTTGCAAATGGCATGGGAACAAATAAGCTGTTATATAAAAGACTGCTTACGATCGATGATCTTGCAAAATTTGCCGATGGAGTGACAGAATTCATTCCTGCGCCATATACGAAGAAGCAGGAGATACTGGAAACCCTCGATGTAAAAGAACGTGTAATGAAGATTCTTCAGACGATGGATGAGGAGATGGAGATCTTAGCTATCCGCCAGGAGATTCAGGAGAAATTACAGGATTGTGTAAATAAGCACCAGAGAGAATATGTTCTCAGGGAACAGATGAAGGTTATAAAGAAAGAGCTTGGTGAGGATGATAATACAGAAAAAGCGGCAGATGAATACATGGAGCGTTTGCAGGAACTGACGGCTCCGGATGAGGTCAAAGAGAAGCTTACGAAAGAGATATCCAGGCTTCGTGCATTACCACCGATGGCTGCGGAATCAGGCATTCTTATAAATTATATCGAGACTTTGCTCGACTATCCATGGGGTAAATCCTCAAAGGAGAACGATAATCTCGAAGAGGCAATTAAGATTCTGGAACGGGATCATTATGGATTGGAAGAAGTCAAGGAACGGATCATAGATTATCTGGCGGTTCATATTTTAAATGAAAAAGGGAATATGCCGATCCTGTGTCTGGTTGGACCACCGGGAACCGGTAAGACTTCGATCGCAAGATCGATCGCTACCGCGACAGGAAAAGAATATATACGTATGTCACTTGGCGGCGTTCGGGATGAAGCAGAGATCCGTGGACACAGAAGAACTTATATCGGTGCTATGCCGGGCAGGATCGCACAGTCGATCGCAAAAACAAAGACAGAGAATCCTTTGGTGTTGCTTGATGAGGTAGATAAGGTGAGCAGCGACTACAAGGGAGATGTATCATCTGCCCTGTTAGAAGTTCTGGACAGTGAACAGAATAATAAATTTTACGATCATTATTTTGAAGTACCGATCGATCTGAGCAAGGTATTATTTATCGCAACAGCAAATGATGCATCCCTGATCCCCGGACCGTTAGCCGATCGTATGGAGATGATCGAGATCAGCGGATACACGGAAAATGAGAAGTTCAACATTGCGAAGCTGTATCTGGTCAATAAGGCGATCGAGAGAAACGGACTGACCAAGAAGCAGTTCAAGATCAATGGATCAGCGATCAAATACATCATCCGTCATTACACCAGAGAAGCAGGTGTGCGTGATCTGGAGCGGAATATCGACAAGATATGCAGAAAAGCCTGCAGAATGATCCTTACAGAACAGGTGGAGACTGTAAAGGTAACAAAGGACATGATACCGCAGCTTCTCGGAACAGAGAAGTATATGGATGACAGCTACGATTTGACCAATAAGGTAGGCTCTGTGCGAGGTCTTGCATGGACAGCTGTAGGTGGTGTAACACTTAATATAGAAGTAAATATTATGCCCGGAAATGGCAGTATACAGCTTACCGGTAAATTAGGTGATGTTATGAAAGAGTCGGCTGTTACAGGTTTATCGTATATCCGTACGATGAAGGAATCAGAGACACTTGGTGAAGATTATTTTGAAAAGCATGATATTCACATTCATATTCCGGAAGGAGCAGTTCCAAAGGATGGCCCTTCGGCGGGAATCACGATGGCAACCGCCATTTATTCTGCGATATTTAATAAGCCGGTAAGGGGAGATCTTGCGATGACAGGAGAGATCACCCTGAGAGGAAGCGTACTTCCGATCGGTGGTTTAAAAGAAAAGCTTTTGGCAGCAAAAACGATCGGTATTAAGAAGGTGCTGATCCCTGAGATGAACCGCAGAGATCTTAATGATATCAGTACAGAGATCACAGACGGACTGGATATTACCTGTGTGAAAACAATGGAACAGGTGCTGAACCTCGCACTTGCAAAAGGAGAAAAGAAATGATAATTAAGAGTGCTGAACTTGAAACAGTATGTGGAATTACAAGTACACTTCCGGAGACAGAGATGCCGGAGATTGCATTTGCCGGTAAGTCCAATGTAGGGAAATCCTCACTGATCAACGGTTTATTAAATCGTAAGTCACTTGCCAGAACATCGTCACAGCCCGGTAAGACACAGACGATCAATTATTATAATATTAATCATGATCTGTATTTTGTCGATCTTCCTGGATATGGCTATGCACAGGTATCCGTAGAGATCCGTGCAAAATGGGGTAAGATGGTAGAACGGTATCTGCATACCTCAAAGCAACTGAGACTGGTTTTTCTGTTGATCGATATTCGACATGAGCCATCGGAAAATGATTGTATCATGTATGACTGGATCGTAAAAAACGGATACGAACCGGTAATTATTGCGACAAAGCTTGATAAGATCAAGAGAAGCCAGATTCAGAAGAATTTAAAGATCATCAGACAGAAGATCCAGCCTGTAGAGGGAACAATTATAATTCCGTTTTCGGCACAGACCAAGCAGGGGAAAGAAGAGATTCTGCAGTTGATCGAAGACCGGATCGCAGAATCAGAACCTGAATTTGAATAATATATGATCAGAGAAATAAAAAATCATTTATATGTATTACAGAAATACATATAAATGATCAGGATTGTTTTTCATCCTTATTATCAGAATACAGCCAGAGAGTATTGATGAGATAGTCATATACTTCGGCACTTTTCGCACGCCAGTTATCGCAGATAGCTATGGCGTGCGTTTTCGTCGGTACGTTGAATTTCAGGTCGACAAGGGTTTCCTTGCGATCTTTTATAATGCATTTAACGGAATATTCGCCATAGTCATTCAGAGAGTAATCTGCATAGATTTCGGATTCGTTTTTCAGATTGATCTTCTGATTATCAAAATAGTCGAGAATGTCCTGCTTGATCGCATAAGGGATACGATTTTCGAACATACTTAAGGCTTCTTCCCCTTTATCTGTAATCTTGTAGTGGGAAGATGACCGTATCATGGATACACAGACAAAATCACACTCGATCAGCCCGTTGATAGCTTCCTGAAGTGTGAAGTAGTTCGTATATCCTTTTGTCAGAACAAAATCTGAAATCTGAGAATTAGTCAGAGTGAAATCCACCCGATCCAGCATGTATAATATAATTAATTTGTATAAGACGATAGAATCTGTATTCATATAATATCCTTTGTATGTTTTGTAAGAATAAATGTATCACAAGAAAAGCATAAAATCAATGAAGTAATATTTCTATATAAGAATATTCTACAAAAGAAATGTAGTAATATTCCTGTAAAAGAAAAAGATTTACAAAATTGTTTTTTATGCTATACTAAGTCTATCAATTTAAACGATCACATGGCATCCGGATATCGACATGACAGGATGCACAGGTAATCATATATAGTATTTGATATGCCTGTTTCGAAGAGAATTCATTACGATAACAATATTTCCCAAATAATATTTGAATTGAATAGAATGGATAAAATCGGAAGGAGTAGAAGATGGATTTTAAAAATGCATCATTAGATGAATTGAAGCAATTCGTAAAGGAACATAAGATAAAGGGTGTATCAGCACTCCGCAAATCTGCCCTGATCGAATTCCTTGAGAAGAATTATAATGGTGAAACAGATCATACAGCAGAAATAAACGAAGCTAAACCACAAAAAGCCGATGCAGAAAAGAAAAAAAGGCCGGGAAAAACACAGAAAAAAGGGAAAACAGAGCATACGGATAAATCCGCAAGCTCAGACCAAACTGTGCAGGTAAAGAATGCGGAAGCGACAGAACAGCAGGAAAAGTCAGAGGCAGATGTAGTAAAAAAACCAGACAGAAACAAATCTGAGAATAGTCAGAAATCCGGAGAAGCCGGTAGAAGACAGCACAGAAATAATGCCGGACGACAGACCAATCGGAACGGTAAAAGGCAGGAACGTGATCATCGGTCACAGGGAAATAATAACAGAAATAATAATTCGAATCGTGCAAGTAATATATCAAATACGAATAACGCAAGAAAAGACACTGATCAGGAGAACAAGCAGGTTGTAGCTGAACAGACAAAGCAGGAAGTTAATACGGAAAAGACGGCTGTTGAAAAATCTGTGATGGCAGACAAGAAGACAGCTTATGAAAAAACTGCAATAACGGATAAGAAAGAGACTTATGAAAAGCCGGTTATGGAAGAAAAAAATCCGGGCTTTGATACAGAGGTAAGAACGGAGATAAAATCTGAGAACAGACAGGAGAACTCGCTTTCTCAGCAGGAATCAAACGGACCGGAGCTTGACAGTGGCAAGATGGCACATGGAATTCTGGAGGTAATGCAGGAAGGCTATGGTTTTATAAGAAGTGCAAATTATCTGCCGGGAGATCAGGATATCTATGTGTCACCGGCGCAGATCCGTAGATTTGGACTTAAGACCGGAGATATCATAACCGGAAATATCCGTGTAAAGACGCAGGGGGAGAAGTTTGGTGCATTATTATATGTGGCTTCTGTAAATGGAGAAAGCCCTGCAAGTATAGCAGGAAGAAAAGCATTTGAAGATCTGACACCAATCTTTCCAAATGAACGCATTAATATGGATGGAGAAGACAGCCCGATTCCGATCCGTATGATCGATCTGTTATCACCGATCGGTAAAGGACAGCGTGGAATGATCGTTTCCCCACCAAAGACAGGTAAGACGACATTAATCAAACAGATTGCAAAATGCATCAGTACCAGATATAGTGAGATCCATCTGCTTGTACTTCTGATCGATGAAAGACCGGAGGAAGTAACGGATATCAGGGAATCCATAGAGGGACCGAATGTAGAAGTTATTTATTCGACATTTGATGAGCTGCCGGAGCATCATAAGCGTGTATCGGAAATGGTGATCGAACGTGCAAAACGACTGGTAGAGCAGAAGAAAGATGTCGTGATCTTATTAGACAGTATTACAAGACTTGCAAGAGCGTACAACCTTACAGTTCCACCAAGTGGAAGAACCTTATCCGGTGGTCTTGATCCTGCGGCGTTACATATGCCGAAGAAATTCTTTGGTGCTGCCCGTAATATGCGTGAGGGTGGAAGTCTTACGATCCTTGCGACAGCGCTGGTTGAGACAGGAAGCAAGATGGATGATGTTGTTTATGAAGAATTTAAGGGGACAGGTAACATGGAACTGATGCTTGACAGAAAGCTTCAGGAGAAAAGAGTATTCCCGGCAATTGATATTCCAAAATCAGGAACAAGAAGAGAAGATCTTCTGCTTTCAAAAGAGGAGCAGGAAGCTGTTGAAAGTATGAGAAGAGCACTGAACGGACTGCGTCCGGAAGAGGCGGTAGATAACATACTGAATATGTTCTCAAGAACGCAGAATAATGAAGAATTAATACAAATGGTAAAAAAGACAAAATTTATCTAGACAAAATTTGATTCTTGTGTTACAATGAACGAGCTGTGTAAATAAAAGAAATTTACTGCACATTAAGTGCGTGTCAAAAAATAAAGAAGAGGTGAAACACCATGGATATACAACGAGCAAAAGAACTGCT
>ENA-ORRO01002977-ORRO01002977.1-human-gut-metagenome-genome-assembly--contig:-NODE-2977-length-10191-cov-2.378552_pt1 | contig 10191 bp, 10 predicted proteins | sample MGYA00242176_ERZ509136 | MGnify/ENA primary metagenome ERZ509136 (study PRJEB26280, sample SAMEA2338644) | human gut metagenome | biome: human gut; feature: human-associated habitat; material: faeces... | reverse complement strand
CCGGGGACACAAGGATTTTCAGTCCTTTGCTCTACCAACTGAGCTATGGCACCATGTTTTTAGCGAGTGCAAAAGTACGAATAAATTTCGTTTCTGCCAAACATTACTTTACTTTTTTGCATCTATTAACTCATTTTTCTTTATCCGAGGGCGTAAACACATCATAATAACGCGAGAAATTACCCTTTCGGCCAAGATTGAGATGTGAAATCTTAATTATGTCGGGATGAGAGATTATGTCGGGATGAGAAATGATGTCGGGATGAGAGATTATGTCGGGATGGAAAATCTTTATCATGTCGGCAAGAAGAAAATCGGGATGAAACGACACCTCATTGAAATAGGTGCTTCTCTCGCTGCTGCATTGGTAGATTTTTGCGTTTCTGAACGCTTTGATGTTAGCATAGCCATGATACTCGGCAAGCAACTGCTGCTTGCTGAGGGGGCGCGGACCTAAGTAGGTGAACAGCCACACGTCGGCATCGTGGGCTGCTGCCACAACAGCCTCGGGGGCAAGGGAAAGAGAGCCGCTGTGGGTGTCGTGTGCAAAGACATAGCGGGCGTTTGCATCTGAAAGAAGCGTTGCCATGGAGCTTGCCCCGCCAGGACAATACCATGTGCCGCTGGTGACACGCTCCGTCAAGACCATTGGCCGTTGCTTGGCCTTGGCTGCCAAGGCGACAAGGTTCTTGTAGCTTTTCTCGACCTGCGTAAAGAGGCTGTCGGCCTGACGCTCCTTGCCTATGAGCAAACCATAAAACCTCATCCACTCGGCTCTTGCCAAGGCGTTGGGTTCCATATATTCGACACACTCTATAACAGGCGCCTTCAAGCGTTTGAGCATGCTGAAAGAACCATTCTCATAGGACGACATGAAAAGGGCCTGAGGGTGAAGAACAGCCATCTGCTCCAAAGAAGGTGCCATGCTGCTACCACAACTGGTTATGGTGCCTTGTGCGATGAGCTTCTGCAGCTCCGCTATGTTTACATACTCAGCATCGCACACGCCCTTTATGACCGTTGGGGCTTGGAGCCAAAGCATGAGTTGGCACAAAGGAGCTGTGGCCACAACAGCACGGTTGACAGGAAGATACACGACATCGGAACCGACGGGGAGGTTTCCCACCACCTGTGCTGAGTCGGCACGTTTTACCAGACAATATTTATGCAAGACGTGTCCCTTCTTCCATGGGTCGTTTATTATGATCTCATCATAACGGTCATGAGCTATGCGCGTAAGGAGCGTCGCATACCGGTAACGTATGGTGTCGCCAGAAGACGAGACTCCTACCCCACTTTTGTTTCCACACGATGACAAGGAAACGGCTATGGACAAGAGGCTGATAAAGAACAAACAACAGATGCCAAGAGACGAAAAGAGGTTCTTGCCAAATGCAAATGAGCGGCCCTTGCTTGAAACAGAAGAACAGCCCTTGCTTGAAGCAGAAGAACGGCCCTTGCTTGAAGCAAAGGAACAGCCCTTGCTTGAAGCAAAGGAACGACCCTTGCCAAAGACAGAAGCGCGGTTGGCTTTAGCCATGCTTTCCCGGTTATTTTTTCTTTGTATCTTTTCCATCTTGTTTGTTTTCTACACCGATCTGTTTAATGACACTATAAGCGTTATAGAGACCAAGCTCGCCAGCCTTGCTCAGACGCGTAACGGCTTCTGCCTTACGTCCACACTTCTGAAGAACAAGGCCGCTGTTATAATAGGCTTCCGCCATGTTGGCGTTGAGCTGTATGGCTTTGTCGTAGAGGCGCAAAGCCTTCTCATAGTCTTTGCGTGCGGCACACATGTTGGCCTCGTCATAATAGAGGTATGCGTTTTGCGGCGACAGTTCAATTGCTTTCCTTATGTCGTCGAAAGCTTTGCCTTCTGTAATGACGTTTGCGGCGCCTTGTGACAACTGGAATTCGCCCATAAGGGCATGACACACAGCACGTTGCCAATAAGCAAGAGCAGAGGCAGAGTCGAGCTGCAGATAGGCAGTAAGGTCTGAGATGGCAGCATCAAGGTTCTGCACAGCCGTATAGGTCACGGCTCGTTCCATGAGCAGGTGCTTGAGCGTCAGGTCTCCACGGGCGTTGTCTATGCGTTGCGAGAGCGTGTCTATGCGTGTGAGCAAGGCTTTTGACGACAGCTCGTCAAGATGGCGTGAAGCACAATTGACATAGATGGGTTGCGATGCGTTGGCGTTTTGCGCGTTGAAGGCTTCCACCTCAGCCGAGAAAGCATGATAGCTCTTGACCCCATTGTCGTACATGAAGAGAGAGAGGGCGTACATGGGCTTGAGGGTCAGCTCCACATTGCGGTTCTGCACCTTGCCTCTATAGCTGCTCTTATAGTCGTGGTCCACCTCTTGCTTGTCTTCCACCACAATCTGGTTATATTTGTCGGGGTCCACCTCGCTACGTTTGCGCATCTGCTTGCTCTTGTTCTTGCTCCAGCGCGGCTGGATGCCTTGATGCTTGTTCATCTGCGCCTTCATGATACGAAACTCGTCGAGCTCCGCCTTGGCGGTGAGGCCGAGACGACGATAGCAGTTAGCGCGGCGTGAGAGACCAATCCAGAAGTTTGGAAACTGTGAAATGACGGTCGAATAGTCGCGTATGGCGGCGTGGAGGTTTCCTGTTTTGTCGAGCAAGATGGCACGGTTGAACAAGGCCATGACGTTATGAGGTTCCATCTTCACGACATAGTCGAAATCGGTAATGGCACGATTGTCGTCGCCCAGCTGCATTCGGAGCAGTCCGCGGTTATAATGGGCAAGAAAATTGTTGGGATCGAGGTCAAGGGCCGTATCATAGTCGGCCATTGCTCCTCGCAGGTTGTTGACGTTGTATCTTGCCAGCGCACGGTTTATATAGTTGTTCACCGACTTGGGCTTAAGGTGTATTGCCTTTCCGAGGAACGTGTCGGCATCTTTCCACTGGCGTTTGGAAAGAGCGATCATGGCCCTTGTTGTCCATGCCGAGCCGTCATAAGGGTCGATCTCCAAACTCTTGTCGAGCCATCGTCCTGCCTCTGTCGTGTCTTTCTGCATGAGGTAGACCTCAGCTTTGAGCGAATAGGCATTGGCATATTTCTTCCATTTCACGATCATGGTGTCGAGCTGCTGTTGAGCCAGCTCATACTGCTTGCTTTCAACGTTACACAACGCGCGGTTGAACCATGCTCCTTTGTTTTGCGGATCAAGGCTGATGAGCTTTGTATAGTCGGTTATGGCGCCGTCATAGTTGTTCTGCCTTATGCGGCACAAACCTCTTAGCTCATACATGTTCGACATGTACGGGTTCAGGCCTATGGCATGTGTGACGTCGGTTTCTGCGCCCACATAGTCGTCGAGGTAAAACTTGGCCACGCCTCGCAGGTACCACGGCTCGTAGAGATATGGTTTGGCGTTGAGCACCTGGTTGAAATATTGTATTGAAAGAACATAGTCTTCATAATAAAGCGCGCTACGGCCCGTTATCATTAGCCTGTCTGTATTAAACTGGGCATTTATGGACAACGACAAGAATGAAAAGAAAATGAAGACCAATGCTTTTTTCATAACAAAATAGAAAGACGAGGAAGAAAAGATATGAGGGTGTGTCAAAATGGAATTGAAACGCTGTTCCGGTTAATTCACATTTGACACACCCCGACAATAATTATAATTAAAAAAATAATAAATGTTCAAACTATATCGACCCCTAAGGTGTGAGCACAAGGGGCATTCTGTAAGGCACCTTAGCGTCGCACAGGTTTTGTTCTGTAAGAACAACGGTAGCGTCCGAGAAGAAACTGCTTGAGCTTGTTGCGTATGAGCTGCTTGCGCAAGGGCGAAATGCGGTCTATGAACATTGTGCCGTCAAGGTGGTCAAACTCGTGCTGCATGACACGGGCAAGATAACCCTCCACCCATTCGTCGTGCTCGTTGAAATCGGTATCCATATATCTTACATGGATGCGCGTGGGACGTGTCACGCTCTCGTGAATGCCTGGCAAGGAGAGACAACCCTCCTCCATCGACTCCTTCTTAGAGTTGTCATCATATTCGATGATGTGGGCATTGATAAATGCCTTCTTAAAACCTTTGTATTCTGGAAGGTCGTCACTCAACACGTCGAGGTCTATGACCACCACACGAATGTCCTTGCCGATCTGAGGAGCCGCCAATCCCACGCCATCGCTGTCGGTAAGCGTCTCAAACATGTTTTCAAGCAAGGTGTCAAGACCTTCATAGTCTTTGTCAATGTCGACAGCTGTTTTGCGAAGCACAGGCTGTCCGTAAATATAAATAGGTAAAATCATTATACGTTTTGTCGCATCTGCAAGTAATCTTGCAAAATTATGGTTGCACTAATCTCATCGACAAGAGCTTTGTTGCGTCGCGCTTTCTTGTTTATGCCGCTGTCCAAGATGGTACGGTGAGCCAAGACAGAGGTAAAACGTTCATCATAATAAGAGATGGGGATGGCAGGGAATGTTTTCTTGAACAGGGCAACAAACTGTCGCACGCGGGCCAAGTTTTCGCTTGCCTCACCGTTCATCTGTTTGGGCTCGCCTATGACAACGCTCTCCACGTTTTCATGAGAGAAATAGTCTTTAAGAAACGTGAGGAGCGTTGATGTAGGCACGGTGGCCAATCCGCCGGCAATGATCTGAAGCGGATCGGTCACGGCTAAGCCTGTGCGCTTTTTACCATAATCTATAGAGAGTATTCTTGCCACTCAGTATGTGTTTGTTGTTTGATTATGTTTATGCGTCTTCAAATGCTTATTTCTTCAGCAGCAACCAAGCGTCGGGATACTGCGCACGGAAGCTGTTGCGTGAGCTTACAGCCGCTGCCTTGTTGTCAAAAGTAGACACGATAACACGGTAGAAGTTGATCGAAGGGTTGTAAGCCACCTGTGCAGCATGGCCCTGATTCTTAAGACGCTGCTGAAGACCGAGAGCGTTGGCCTTTGAACCAAACGAACCGACCACAACGCTGAAAGCCTTCAAGCCACCACCATCGACAACGGTCACGGCCTCCGACTTTACACTTACATTATCTGAGTTGTCCACTACTGTGGTCTGTGTGGCAGGTTTCTCTACCAGAGGAGTAACAACGGGAGTCTCTTCAGCGGGGGTTGTCTGCTGAGCCTCCTGTGCCTTTGCTTTCTCATAAGCCTTCTTGTATGCACTTTCTTTTGAGCCTCCGCAGCTTGCGAAAGCCATTGCAAGGCACAAGCCTGCGCACAGAATGATTGTCTTTTTCATATTCATGTCAAGTTATTAGAAATTTATATAAGTTCTTTTTATTTGTGCGAAATTACAAAATTATATATTAATAGCGAAAGAAAGGGGCTATAAAGTTTGTTAAATGGGCTTTTCATTGGCTTTTTAAAGAAAATTCACAGCAAAAAACTTGTAAATAGCATTTGTTTTTACTATTTTTGCAACATAAGAACACCCCAACACACATATTGTTAAACTAAAAACGAACAGACAATGAAAACATTAGGTTACATCGGAGCATTTTTAGGTGGAGCTATTGCAGGAGCAGCCTTAGGTCTGCTGTGCGCACCAGAGAAAGGAAGTGAGACACGCACCAAGATTAGCGACGCTGTCGACGATTTCTGCAAGAAACATAATATAAAGGTAAGCAGAAAGGAAATGGACGACCTCGTTGACGACATCAAGGATGCCGCTGAGCCAGAGAACGCATAACACAAAGGCATGTTCTCTAACGACAAAAATATTGAAACCATCGGCCAACTGGTTGAGGTAACGAAACATTACATCGGGCTTCAGACACGCTATGCCAAGCTCGATGTAATGGTTAAGATTGTGCGCTTGCTGACAGTTGCCACGATGGCTTTGCTGCTTAGCGTGTTGCTCATGCTCGCGCTCATCTACCTGTCGTTTGCTGCCGCTTTTGCCCTGGGAACAGTTTGGGGCAACGCCCTCGCCTTCTGTGCTGTGGCCGCCTTCTATCTCTTCCTGCTGTTTATGTTTATCTGTTTCAGAAAGCGATGGATAGAGAAACCTTTGGTGCGTTTCCTTGCGTCCATATTGCTTAACGGCTGACAGAGAGTGTCCAGGAACAAGGCGGTTTCCAACAGATAGAGACCCACGATTTTGAAACGCTTTAAAGAACAAGAAAAATGGAACTGAAAGCAACTAACGACAGCACACAGCAACGCACCTTCTGCACGCTCGAAGAGATTGAAAGCTACAAGGACGAGCTGCGGCAAAGCATACACGACGACGAGAAGCGCATCGGCAAATTATGGAGCGACCTGTTCCATAAGGAAGACAGACACACCCCCAAGACACCTGTTCAGAGAATGATAAACATGGTAAACATTGGGTCGGGAGTTCTAGACGGGCTGATTCTCGGATGGAAGCTTTACCGTAAATTTAAAGGAGGAAGACGTTAGCAACCTTTGTCAACAAGGAAGATGCTAACGTCTTCTTTTTTTGTAATTAGCTGATATTTCACAAAATAATTTTCTTTTCTCACTTAATTTTTGTAACTTTGCATCCGATTTTTGGCAAGCTTCTTGAAATGTTTTCAAGACGACACAAAAAGATAATTGTTTAAACATTAAGATAAAGGATTTTCAGTAATGATTACAGTTACCAACTTGGCCATTCAGTTTGGCAAACGAGTTCTGTACAAGGATGTAAACATCAAATTCACTCCCGGAAACATTTATGGTGTCATTGGTGCTAACGGAGCGGGCAAGTCGACCCTTCTCCGTGCCATCAGTGGCGACCTTGAGCCCAACAAGGGTTCCATAGAGCTTGGTCCCGGCGAGCGCCTCTCCGTGTTGGAGCAGGACCACTTCAAATATGACGCCTATAGCCTGCTCGACACCGTGCTCATGGGCCACGCCCCTCTCTGGGAGAACATGAAAGAGCGCGAAGCTCTCTATTCGAAAACAGAGATGACAGAAGCCGACGGCAACCGTGCTGCTGAGCTCGAAGAGAAATTTGCCGAGATGGACGGCTGGGAAGCTGAAAGCAACGCCGCACAGATGCTGTCGAACCTTGGCATCAAGGAAGACATGCACTACAAGATGATGTCGGAGCTTTCAAACAACGAGAAGGTGCGCGTGATGCTTGCCAAAGCTCTCTTTGGCAACCCCGACAACCTGTTGCTCGACGAGCCTACCAACGACCTTGACCTCGACACCGTGCAATGGCTCGAGGAGTATCTGAGCAACGTGGAGCAGACCGTTCTCGTGGTGAGCCACGACCGTCACTTCCTCGACTCTGTAAGCACACAGACCGTCGATATCGACTTTGGCAAGGTTACCGTGTTTGCAGGCAACTACTCGTTCTGGTATGAGAGCTCACAGCTTGCCCTGCGCCAGGCTCAGAACCAACGCCAGAAAGCAGAAGAGAAGCGTAAGGAGCTGGAGGAGTTTATCCGCCGTTTCTCTGCCAACGTGGCAAAAAGCAAGCAGACAACAAGCCGCAAGAAGATGCTTGAGAAGCTTAACGTGGAGGAAATCCGTCCGTCAAGCCGCAAATATCCCGGCATCATCTTCCAGATGGAGCGTGAGCCAGGCAACCAGATTCTTGAGGTTGAAGGCCTTAAGGCTACCGACAGCGACGGCACCGTGCTGTTCGACAACGTGAGCTTCAACATAGAAAAGGGCGAGAAGGTGGTGTTCCTGAGCCATAACCCCAAGGCCATGACAGCCCTGTTTGAGATTATCAACGGCAACCGCGAGGCCGATGCAGGCACATACAAGTGGGGCGTCACCATAACAACAGCTTACCTGCCGCTCGACAACACCGAGTTCTTCAACAGCGACAAAGACCTCGTGGAGTGGCTTAGCCAGTATGGTGTAGGCAACGAGGTTGCCATGAAGGGTTACCTCGGACGCATGTTGTTCTCTGGTGAGGATGTACAGAAGAAGGTTAACGTTCTCTCGGGTGGCGAGAAGATGCGTTGTATGATTGCACGCATGCAGCTGAAGAACGCCAACTGCCTGATTCTCGACACACCGACCAACCACCTTGACCTTGAGAGCATTCAGGCTTTCAACAACAATCTGGTACAGTTTAAAGGCAACATCTTGTTCTCAAGCCATGACCATGAGTTCATACAGACCGTCTCTAACCGCATTATAGAGCTTACACCCAACGGCACCATCGACAAGCTCATGGATTATGACGACTACATCTACGACCCTCAGATCAAGGAGCTGAAGGAGAAGATGTATGCAAAGAACTAATTGTGTGCCTGGCTTCAACACACAGCCCTTTACGTTTTATGACGGCAACATGCTTGCGCAGTAAGACAAACGTAGAGAAAAAGCATAAGACAAAACGTAGAGAAAAAGCAGGTTTCTTACCTACTAAAGGAAATAGAGGAGGATGTGTCAGTTTTGGCACATCCTCTTGCATAAACCCACTATATGATTGCGAAATAAAGACAAAAACTGACGATGGCAAGCTTTTTGCTATATGTCTTTATATATAAAAACAATCATAGAAAAAAGAAATCATGAAAGAAGAAAACAAAAATAAAAATGCCTCACAGGAGGCAAACGAGCAAAACGTAGCTGATACAAACACCAACAACGCAAACGCAGAAGAAACAAAGCAGGAACATGCTGAAAACAAGAAGGAGCTTAGCGTAGAGGAACAGCTGGCTGAGGCACAGAAACAATTGGCCGAACTGAAAGACCAGTATCTGCGCAAAGCTGCTGAGTTTGAAAACTATCGCAAGCGCACGATCAAGGAGAAGAGCGATCTTATACTTAATGGAGCAGAATCGACAGTAAAGGCCATTCTTCCCATCCTCGACGACTTTGAACGTGCAGTTGCAGACAAGACAGAAGACGCCAAAGCCATAAAGGAAGGCATGCAGCTTATCTTCAACAAGTTTGTAAAGACATTAAAGGGGCTGGGTGTCGAGAAGATTGATACAGCCGACAAAGAGTTTGATGTCGACTTTCACGAAGCCGTTGCTATGGTTCCAGGAATGGGCGACGACAAGAAAGGCAAGGTTATTGACTGTGTGCAAACAGGTTATAAGCTTAACGACAAAGTTATTCGCCACGCCAAGGTTGCCGTGGGTCAATAACGACATGGGTAAAAAAGAACAGATCCACAGCAGATAGATAATTGTCAAAACCATATTTTAATTTATCGTAGAGAATAATGGCGAAGAGAGACTACTATGAGGTGCTTGGCATAAGCAAAAGTGCCACAGACGATGAGATAAAGAAAGCATATAGAAAGATTGCTATCAAATATCACCCCGACCGCAACCCTGGCAACAAAGAAGCTGAAGAAAAATTCAAGGAGGCAGCAGAAGCCTATGACGTGTTGCATGATCCGCAAAAGCGTCAGCAATATGACCAGTTTGGATTTGATGCTCCAGGCGGTGGATTCGGCGGATTCGGCGGCGGATTCTCTAACGAAGACATCTTCTCTATGTTTGGCGACATCTTTGGAGGCCACGGCGGCTTCGGAGGGTTCGGCGGCTTCGGAGGTGGTGGCGGACAGCGTCAGGCTCCACAATATAGAGGTTCAGACCTGCGCATAAAGGTTACTCTCACATTGCAGGAAATTGCCTCTGGCACGACCAAGAAGTTTAAGGTCAAGAAAGACGTGGCTTGTCCCGACTGTCACGGTTCTGGAGTCGAGGCAGGTAGCGCAGCTGAGACCTGCCCCAAATGTGGCGGCTCAGGCGTTGTGACAAAGACCGTTAGAACCATGCTTGGCATCATGCAGACTCAAACAGAGTGTCCCGAATGTCATGGTGAAGGCAAGGTTATAAAGAACAAGTGTCACAAGTGTGGCGGTTCAGGCGTTGTCAAAGGCGATGAAGTTGTTGAGGTAAAAATTCCTGCAGGCGTTGCTGAAGGCATGATTGTAAACGTTCCCGGCAAAGGAAACGCAGGTCCTCACAACGGCATCAACGGAGACATTCAGGTTTACATTGCCGAGGAACCAAACGACATTTTCGTGCGCGACGGCAACGACGTCATCTACAACCTCTTGCTTGACATTCCGACAGCCATTCTTGGCGGCACAGTAGAAATTCCTACCATCGACGGAACCAACGTAAAGATAAAGATTGAACCTGGCACACAGCCAGGCAAAACGCTTCGTCTGCGCGGCAAAGGCCTGCCAGCCGTTCAAGGTTACGGACGTGGCACGGGCGATCTCGTTGTCAACATAAGCGTGTTCATACC
>ENA-ORRO01002974-ORRO01002974.1-human-gut-metagenome-genome-assembly--contig:-NODE-2974-length-10200-cov-4.281617_pt1 | contig 10200 bp, 11 predicted proteins | sample MGYA00242176_ERZ509136 | MGnify/ENA primary metagenome ERZ509136 (study PRJEB26280, sample SAMEA2338644) | human gut metagenome | biome: human gut; feature: human-associated habitat; material: faeces... | reverse complement strand
TTAATCATATCTTCCAACAAATATCTGGTATTAGAAACATTTATAAGATTAGGAATAATCTTGTTCTTAAAGTCCGTAATCATCTGATTACGCCCGGTATCATTTTTGTATTCATTCAGAATATCTACAGGAACAGGTCTTGCTCCATTACACCAGCGGCTGAATGTGATGTTATCATCTGAAGCTTCACTATAGTCAGAGGCTTCATCCAACAGGAAGAGCGAAAACAGGTCACGCACAAGCCGGTGCTGTGGGTAAGTCTTTATTTTATTGTCAAGTAATGCACCTGTCACATGTGCAAATGTCAATTGATTTTTCATACTTTCTCCATGTCTATGTCAACTTCCAGTCAACATGTCGTCAATGTGTTTCATTCTCAAAATTTACTATCATTATCACAACAAAACATAGCCAGCAGACAGCAGAAGATATCTGAAATGGCTATAAATATTATAACATATAACAAACATATGTTCTACAACTTTTTTGTACATTGAAAACTAAATGAGCTTTATCATATGCCAACAGAACCAGCGAAGATGTTTCCGGTAGGAAACGGAGCGGGTGAAGACACTTCCGTCAAGGGTGGGAAACGGACTCGAACAGGAGTAGCCCACAGGTCACGAAGCGATTCGGGGGACTAAAGGTCAGCTGTGAGACTGACAACATGTGATATGCAGAAAGCCAAATGAAGTATCTTTCAACGGTATGATTATCACAATTGAGATTTCGGTAAAAGAAGGTGATATGTTTAGTATTTTAAGAAGGGGGTGTTTACACATGGCAAAAGAATTAGAATTAGCCAAGAAACTGGCTGTACTTGGGTGGATTTTCCGCAAGGGACTGATTACCGAAGATGAGTACAGTAGAACAAGAATTCATATTATGAGTGAATATGATGTTATAACTTTTATGACAGCATAGCCGCACATTCGTTAACATTTATATTTTGAATTATAGTGTAGGCAGTAGCAGAAATGATGTTACTGCCAATTTATTTTATACAGACAGATTTTAGGGAAGGAGCGTTTTCTATGGATGAAAAACAGGTAGAAGTAATAAAGAAAGTGGATGGTCCTGTTATCAGAGACCGCAGAAAGATGGGAAAACCACTTACTATTACAAGAAAAAGAGTAGCAGCATATGTCCGTGTCAGCACGAATGGAGAAGAGCAGATACAGAGCTTTAATTCACAGAAGCAGTACTATCAGGATAAGATAGATTCCAATAAAGAGTGGGTTATGGTTGGGATATACGCTGATGAGGGTATCACAGGAACCAAAACAACGAAAAGAGAGCAGTTTCTTAAGATGATTGATGATTGTATGAATGGCCTTATAGATATTGTAATTACGAAGTCAGTATCAAGATTTTCACGAAATCTTGTTGATACACTGCAATATACAAGAATGCTAAAGGTAAAGGGAGTTACAGTAATTTTTGAAAAAGAGAATATTGACACATCAAAGATGGAAAGTGAGATGCAGTTATCACTTTTATCTGCTCTTGCACAGAATGAGGTTGAGTCTTTATCCCAGAATGTGACAATGGGTGTGCAGATGAAAATGTCCAGAGGAGAGCTGATGGGATTTAACGGATGTCTCGGATATGATTATAACCCGGAGGATAAGAGTATAACTATCAATGAAGCAGAAGCAGAGACAGTTCGCCTGATTTATGATTTGTATCTGCAGGGATATGGTGCATATAGAATTGCGAAGGAGCTTACGAGGCTTGGTAAGGTCAATAAAAAGGGCAATGTTAAGTGGACAGACAGCGGTGTTAGGGGAATTCTTAAGAATGAAAAGTACAAGGGCGATTTGCTTATGGGAAAAACTTACACAGTAGACCCGATATCAAAGAGGCGTCTGGATAATCACGGTGAATCCAATAAATATTATACGAAGAATCATCATGAAGCCATTATTTCAGAGGAAGAGTGGGATAAAGTTCAGGATATTTTAAAAAGCAGATATCGTACTAATGAAAATGTATCAGATGCGGAGAGAATCAAGTTTGCAAGAAAATACGCTTTTAGCAGTATGTGTCAGTGTGGTTTCTGTGGAACTAATCTCACCAGACGTTCTCATAATCAGGATACAAAGCATAAAAAGCCGGTATGGAAATGCCGGACGGCAACGAATAAGGGAATTGCAAACTGCCCACATAGCAAAGCCGTAGATGAAGTGGTTATCGAAAATGCGTTTCTTGAGATGTTTAAGTTGCTTGCAGAGAATTTTGATGATGTACTTGAATCTGTGTTGTCATCAGTGGAAGAAACATTATCCAAAGACGACAGTACAGAAAAATTGAAGCGTATTGAGAAAGAGATTTCCTCGCTTGAAAAGAAGAAAAAAAAATTGACTGATATGTATCTGGATGATAAAATTTCTAAAGAAGCCTATGACGATAAATACAGTGAGATTAGCAATAAGTTGGATAAATGTGAAGAAGAAAAGCATTTATTTTCTGACTGCGTATTATCACAGAAGAATATTGCTGATAAGATGAAACTCATCAGGCAGAAGCTTAAAGGGGCTGATGTACTTGATGAATTTGACAGAGTAGTATTTGAAAGCATTGTGGAGAAAGTCGTTGTCGGTGATATGGAAGAGGATGGCACAGCTGATCCGTATAAGCTGACATTTGTGCTAAAGGGTATGGATGACAGAAGCATACCATATGCCAGAGACCGATATATGAATCTTCGTGAAAAGGCTGTGTAGACAACAAGGAGGAGCTTAAAAATGAGCGATAATCATGACTTGTTGAATGATAAAGATGTGTGTTCTTTTGAAGAACACGAGGCAGAAAATGTGTGTTCCAACAAAGATGCCGTTGCATGTGGAGACTGTATGTTTATTGTCCAAACTCCACGAAGCGAAGCATCATGTGAATGTGAGACTTGACATGGACGAGATGGATTTAACGGCGGCTGAGAGCAAGGCTACTTATGAGGAGATAAAGAAGTATGTGTCAGAGTATAATGATGGGATAGAAGGTATCTAATCTGTATATTGCACAGGTGAAGAGAAAGTGTGGAATTGAATTAGCGGAGAATTTTAATATTCCTAGGTCAGAGGGAGCAAAGCAACCACAATGTCCGAAAGAGAAAGAAGAGGCAATTATTGGGGCACTGAAAGCATTTCAGATGATTTAAAATCACAAAGAGGAGTGAATTACATGATGTATAATCCACAACTTGATACATTTATCTGCGTTGTAGAAGCTGGAAGTTTTAGTAAAGCGGCAGAAGAATTATATATAAGTGCACCTGCGGTTATTAAACAGATAAATTCTTTGGAAAACAGCTTAAATTTGCAATTATTTGAAAGAACACACAGAGGTCTTATTATTACGGAAGCTGGTAAATCGCTCTATCAGGATGCAAAATATCTGATTCAATATTCAAAAGAATCGTTGATACGGGCGCAGGAAGCAATGAATCATAATGAAGAAATCATTCGTGTTGGAATATCTCCGATGACGCCACCGGAAGTTTTTGTGGAACTTTGGCCTAAGATACAGAAAATATATCCGGAGATGAAGTTTAAATTGATTACATTTGAAAATACACCAGAGAATGCAAGAGAGATACTGGCTAATATGGGAAAGAATATTGATGTGATAGCTGGAATCTTTGATGAAACAATGCTTGAACTCAGAGGCTGTGATGGCACTGAGATTTCAAGAGAACCATTTTGTGTGGCGGTATCAATTCATCACAGGCTGGCAAAAAAAGAAAAAATTACACTTGATGATCTGGCTGGAGAAAATCTTATGCTCATGCGAAGAGGATGGAGTTATTATGGCGATATGCTAAGGGATGATATGATGAAAAATCATCCTGAAATCAATATTGTAGACTTTAATCTGTACAATGTAGAAGCATTTAACCGATGCGAAAACAATAATGAGGTATTACTGGCATTCAAGAGCTGGGAAAGTGTTCATCCACTGATCAGAATCATTCCAGTAGAGTGGGATTATACTATGCCGTTTGGAATTCTTCATTCGAAAAAACCGTCCATTAAGGTTAAGCGGCTGATAAATGCTATTAACAAGGTAAAATAAAAATTGAATACATGCGAGTAGAAACCTAAAGGTTAATACTGAATAACAAAACGAGACTTCTAATGGAGTCTCGTTTTGTTATACTTTAGCTGAAGTGAAAATGGAGGATACTATATGCAGATAAAGAGGATAGGTCTTGGAGGAATCATCATGACTGTTATCATGTTCAGTGGGTGTAGCACAACAGTCCAGAACCTGGCAATCGGGGAAGAAAAAACGCTGGAAACAGGAAAAACAGAGCAAGAGAGCGTGACAGAGAAGGATATCAATATGAATGAAAAAGAAAGTTTTAATGCAGAGAGTAATATAAATGATGTGATCCATGATTCAGCTTTCGATGATTATGGCAGACTCATATTTCCGGTAGATGTGGAAATAGAGGACAATCTGAAATTAAAAGACGTCAGCTCTATTTTGCCGTGGTACAGCGAAGTCAACACCGATAAAACAGTAGAAATCGTAAATTATATGAAAAATCAGGCAATGAATGGGGAGCAGATTTTTTATCCAATATATAGTGAAGAAGAAATGCAGGCAGATGCGGATAAAAAGGATACAGGTTTATTTTTCTTTCGGGGAAATGCAGGAGCAAAAACAACGATTATCAATGCAGGAGGATGCTTTGTATATGTAGCCGGAATCGAAAGTATATATTAATGGTTATTCCGGAGGAGGAGAAACCCTGTCACTGGTATTGGCAAAGCAGCCGGAATTATATACAGCGGCACTTATGTGCAGCTCTCAGTGGGATGGTGCATATGAGCCGGTTGTGGAGATGAAAACGCCGGTATATTTTGTGATTGGCGAAAGCGACGAATACTATGGATCAGAACCTTTTAAAGAGGCATACCAGCAGATACATGAGCTTTACAAAGAACAGGGATTATCGGAATCAGAGATTGATAAACTGGTGGTACTGGATGTAAAAGATAAAGATTACTTTGAAGGAACACCGGTCACTTATCAGCATGGCGGTGGCTATCTGTTTTGTCGTGACAAAGAAATTATGGGATGGCTGTTCAATCAGTAAGAACCAGAATAAACCGAAAGGTTAAGACTGAAAAACTTATCGAAACTTCTCAAAGGAATCTATCAGTATTATAGTATGAATATAAGATGAATGAAAGAAAACAAGGAGGATACGACAATGGAATATATTTCATTAAATAATGGTGTAAAAATGCCAATACTGGGATATGGCGTATATCAGGTAACAAAAGAGGAATGTGAAAGATGTGTGCTTGATGCTTTAAAAGTTGGATACCGGGCGATTGATACAGCACAGAGTTATTTTAATGAGGAAGAGGTTGGGAATGCAATCCAAAAGTCAGGCATTCCAAGAGAAGAAATCTTCCTTACAACAAAGGTGTGGGTTGAACATTATGGATATGAAGAAGCAAAGAAATCAGTTCTTGAATCCATGAAAAAGTTAAAGACAGATTATCTGGATCTGGTATTGCTTCACCAGCCATTTTCAGATGCTTACGGTGCTTACCATGCATTGGAAGATCTGTACGATGAGGGAAAAATCAGAGCAATCGGAATTTCCAACTTTTATGTAGACAGAATGGTTGATTTTGCATCCTTCAACCGCATTAAACCTATGGTAAATCAGGTGGAAACCCACATCTTCAATCAGCAGAAAGAGATGAAGGAATGGGCAGACAAATATGATATCCGGTTAGAAGCATGGGCACCATTCGGTGAGGGCAGAGGAGGCACCTTTGAGAATCCTGTCATCGCAGAGATTGCAGAAAAATATCAGAAGACTCCGGCACAGGTTATGCTTCGCTGGCATATTCAGAGAGGGGTAGTGGTTATTCCGAAATCAACACACATTGAGAGAATGGAAGAAAACTTTAATGTTTTTGATTTCACACTTTCTGATGAAGATATGAAGACTATTGCAGAACTGGACAAGAAGACAAGCTCCTTCTTCTCGCATCAGGATCCGAATATGGTGGAATGGTTCGTGAAGATGGTTGAGGAAAGAAAAAAGAATAATGACAGTTCAAAAGAAAAAAAGAACTGGTAAGCATAAGAGGAAAAATCAATGAAAGTATTACTTGTCAATGGCAGTCCACACAAAAATGGCTGTACTTATACAGCTCTTTGTGAAGTATCCAGTGCATTAAATGAAAATGGCATAAGTACAGATATTTTCTGGATTGGAAATAAGCCGATTTCAGGGTGTATTGCCTGCAGAAAATGTCAGGAAAAAAATAAATGCATCCTGGATGATATCGTGAATGAATTTCTGGAAATAGCAGGGGATTATGACGGATTCGTATTTGGAACTCCGGTACACTGGGGTGGTGCAGGCGGTGCAATCACATCCTTTATGGACAGAGTCTTTTATGCCGATTTAAACGGTGGCGGCGACAGATTCCGCCTGAAACCTGCCGCTGTGGTAATTTCAGCAAGAAGGGCCGGAACAACTGCCACATGGGACCAAGTAAATAAATATTTTGGTCTGATGCAGATGCCGATCATTACATCGAGATATTGGAATATGGTACATGGGACGAATCCGGATGAAGTTAAACAGGATCTCGAAGGAATGCAGGTTATGCAGATCCTTGGAAACAATATGGCATATTTCATTAACTGTAAAAATGTTGCGACAAAAATGGGAATTGAAATGCCAAAGGCACCGGATTTTGTATTTACCAATTTCATCCGATAGAAATTAGCGTGACAAACATTTTATACGACAGGAGGTAACCTTAGAATGAAAACAAAAAAATAGCAGCAGTACTCTTAACATGCATCATGGCAATCGGTTTGATGGCAGGATGTGGAGCAAGCAATACAAACCAGTCTGCTTCTAATAATGACAGCCAGTCTACAAGTACAAACCAGTCTGGAAATGAAGAAGCGGATACAAATTCCGAAAACACTACAGATACAACAGAAAATACATCAACAGGAAATGGAAAAACATTGGTTGTATATTATTCAGCTTCAGGAAATACAAAAGATGTTGCTGAAAAGATAGCAAAAATTACAGAGGCAGATCTGTTTGAAATAGAGCCTGTGGAGCCATATACAGATGATGACCTTGACTGGACAGATGATGACAGCCGGGTGTCAAGAGAACATGATGATGAGAGCTTAAGAGATGTGGAACTGGTGTCTACAACAGTTGATAACTGGGATTCATATGATACGGTATACATTGGCTATCCTATCTGGTGGGGAATTGCAGCATGGCCAGTAGATAACTTTGTAAAAGAGAATGACTTTACAGGAAAAACAGTCATCCCATTCTGTACAGCAGCGACTTCGGGAATCGGTGACAGCGGTAATCTTCTGGAAGAGATGACAGGAACAGGTGACTGGAAAGAAGGGGAACGATTCCATGGTGGAGCGTCTGAATCAGATATCAGTTCATGGATAGACAGTCTTGGATTATAAAAGAATATAAAAATATTTGGAGGAATCGTAATGAGTTTTTTATAAGTAAGACATGAATTAATAGTATGGAAGAGTAAAATGCTGAATATGACTTCTGTCAGTGAAAATGCAGAGATTTAAAGGATGCATATTACATTCGAGTGTATGGAATTGGTTGTAACTATTATGATGTTTGAAATAAAAAATCAATAAAATTATTGTGTGAAAACAAAACGGATCTTTGAAAGAAATATTCGAAGATCCGTTTTTGATAATTTTCAGACTTGGATGATTTTTGGTAAAGCGTACAGAAGCAGAATATTTTGCTAAATAAATATAGTGACAAATTAGACATAATAATTAGATTAAAATAAGAGAGAGGGATGTCAGGAACAGGATTTCTCTTTTCTTTTGAAAAAATGAGGATGCTGTGTTCTGGGTGAATGAAAGAAGGGAGAAGAACACAGATGAGAAAAACTACTAAAAAGAAAATGATTCCATTGTTGATACTTACTGTGTTACAGAGCAAAGTGTATTATTGAATTGTATCAAAAAAAGCAAAAAAAATAATTTCAGGCTGAAATTTCCAAAAAAGTCGAAATTTTATGGAGTATAATCCCTTTGACTTCGATAAGATACGAAAACAGATTTTTGAATGAATGATGTATAGCGGCAAATTTGTCGGCTTAGTACGATAAATCACACTATTTAATACGAAACATATATGTTGAAAGAACAATCTTGAAAAAAGTATACTTTTTGTAGCTACAGAACAATAGTAGGCAAGGGGGAAGGACATATTACGGGCACAGTTAGAAAAAAATTGATGGATTACTTAGAAGAAAATGGAATATCCGTATATCGTTTTGCAAAAGATAGTGGGATTCCACAAAGTACGATATGGAGCATTATCAAAAAAGAAGACTACGAAGTGCGGGAGGATAATATCCGAAAAATATGTGAAGGCATGGGGATTCCCGTGAGCGAGGTTATGGAATTGGAGAACGCACAAAAGTTAAATCTCAGACAAAGTGAGGTACCGGTAGTGGTTAAGTATCGTAAACTGGATAAATTTGATCAATGCCGTGTGCAGGGTTATGTGGACGCATTGATTGACCGGAAAGAGACGAAGAAAAAAATAGAGTGATGATCCAGTAACATTTTTATTTTTGTAGTAGGATCGTGCCGTTTATGATATACTAAAGTATAAATGTATCAAAAACAATTAAAATATGAAAATATTTTGAAGAAATGAGGAACAATATGTCAGAAGAATTAAAACCGCATGTTGTGAAGTCACATGACATCAGATTGGATTCTGATTATGTGAGCTGGGTTCACGATGTGAAGCAGCGTTATGTGTCAGCACAGATAAAATCAGCGGTCAAAGTAAATACAGAGCAGCTTTTCTTTAACTGGCAGTTGGGACGGGATCTGGTTGAGAGAAAAGCAGAGGAGAAATGGGGAAAAGGAATTGTGGAGCAGCTTAGTCTTGATCTGCAGAATGAATTCCCCAAAGCGAAAGGATTTTCAGCAAGAAATCTTTGGAATATGAAAAAATGGTATCTATTCTATTCTGGAAATGAAAGCTTTTCAGAACTGGCACATCATATGGAGGAAAGTCTTGATATGAAAAGCCTAAAACTGCAGCAGGTCGGTGTGGAATTAGATCAAAATGAAAAACTGCAACAGCTTGTTGCAGAAATTAACTTTCCTAAATTTTTCGGTTTCGTTCCATGGGGACATCATATAGAAATAGTTACAAAGTGCAAAACGGTAGAAGAGGCTTTGTTCTATGTCAGAAAAACGATAGAGGAGAGCTGGAGCAGAAGTGTCCTGATTGATAATATAAAGGCTCATTTATATCAATCATCGGGTAATGCCCTGACTAATTTTGCTGAAAAACTTCCGACCATACAGGGGAAATTGGCACAGGAAATTGTTAAGGATACTTATGATTTTGGGTTTGTTTCATTACCGGCAGGCTATGATGAAAAAGAATTAGAAGATGCGTTGGAACAGAACATAACAAGATTTTTGCTGGAACTTGGATCAGGTTTTGCTTTTATAGGACGTCAGAAAGAGATTATTGTAGCCGGGAAAACCAGAAAGATTGATATGCTTTTTTATCATATAAAACTTCGATGCTATGTTGTCGTTGAGTTGAAAGCGGTATCCTTTGAACCGGAATTTGCCGGAAAACTGAATTTTTATGTGAATGCAGTAGATCAGCTTATGAAAACGGATGATGACAATCCGACAATAGGATTGCTTATATGTAAGGATAAGGACCAGACGGAGGTACAGTGGGCATTTCAGGGAATTGAAACACCTATGGGAGTTGCAACCTATGATAACATTCGGATGAATGAGATTAAGTCTCAGTTGCCATCGGAGGAAGCAATTCAGAAACGCTTGGAACAGGCAGAAGAGGAATATCTGCTGAAACTGCAGGAAAAGAATAAATAAGTTGGATACAACCGTACAGTCATTAAGGAGTCACCTCAGTTGTGGCACTTTTTTGATGCGATAAATCGCACTAATATACTACGAAACATATAGTCTAGCAAAACTAAAATTTCCTATTTATACTAATAGTGTGTCCACATGTGGAGACGGTGGTATTGCTTTCCCACAAAAACTGACAGCGGAATCAATGTAAAAGTCGAGTTTGGCGAGGAAGAAGGTAAAGTGCTGCCTGGTAATATCGCCAAGAGAGCCGAAGCGTAC
>ENA-ORRO01002972-ORRO01002972.1-human-gut-metagenome-genome-assembly--contig:-NODE-2972-length-10204-cov-2.640851_pt1 | contig 10204 bp, 5 predicted proteins | sample MGYA00242176_ERZ509136 | MGnify/ENA primary metagenome ERZ509136 (study PRJEB26280, sample SAMEA2338644) | human gut metagenome | biome: human gut; feature: human-associated habitat; material: faeces... | reverse complement strand
GGATGCAATGCGGCTTTTTTCGGACATATCCACGTACCGGTTGTTGAAAAGGAAGCAGGTGTGCTTCTGGTAAATCCCGGAAGTCTGGCTTATCCCAGACAACGGGGACGCCGTCCAAGCTATGCAGTAATGGAGACAGATGGAAAGGGCGAAATGCACGTAGAGATCCGTTACCTCTGATTCCGGCAGAAAAAACAAATAAACTGTCATAATTGATAAAATTTGTGCCAATATTCAGCATATATTAGTCAAAAACGATTGCGAAAGTCAGCTATGTGCTATATAATGAACAAGTAGCTGTTTTCTAGTAATATAGAGCATTCTTTAGGGTACTGACCATGAATGGGTCTCGTTCCTGAGAATGCAGCAGAGCGGAATGAGAAGGTCCGCTTTACATAAATGAAGGGGGAAAATACGCATGACTGCGGTTATTATAGGGAGTATCGGCTTTTTATGTTGCTTCCTGTATGATCATAACAGTATCCGATTGAAAAAAAGCTTTCTTCATCCGTTTTTTAGCATAGGATGTTTCCTGATCGCAGTGTCAACAGGTCTGGTGATCCGGAGCTGCTGGCCGCGGCGGGGAAGTTCTTTTTTTATTTCTGCTGTTTTTCTGACAGCAGCGATCCTGTTTCTGGGACTGTTGATCTATACATTGTTTGCAGAGATTTTATTGATCGCACTGTACGTCGGATACTGCCGTTTGATTGAGAAACGCTCCTTTTCCTCTATGGGATTTACCAGAGGGCATATTCTAGTTCGATATATCAAGGGACTTTTGTGGGCAGTTGTTCTTTTTGGAGGAGCCTATCTGTTCTGCATAGGAACCGGGGCCGTGCATTTCGGGGGAGTGTCAGCGGACATGATACCGGGTTATATCGTGCTTTACTTTGTAGGATATATGATACAGGGGATGGCAGAGGAAGTGATTTGCAGAGGATATCTTCTGGTTTCTCTTTCGCGGAATCATTCGGTCTGGTACTCTGTGGTCATCAGTAGTGGGGTATTTATGGCAATGCATATGAGCAATGATCATATGACACTTCTGGCATTTATCAATATATTCCTGTGTGGATTGCTGTTTGGTCTGATCTTTGTGGAACGAGGAAATATCTGGATGGTGGCAGCACTTCATTCCGGATGGAATTTTCTGCAGAACAATATTTTTGGAATACCGGTCAGTGGCATGGCACAGGGAAATTCTGTCTTTCTTACCTCCTTTACTGAGGGAAGAAGTCTGATCAGTGGCGGAGCCTTTGGAGTCGAAGGCGGTATTGCGGTAACAGCAGTACTTGCTGTGGGAATTTATATCACATATCGCCGTATGGAGAAAAAGGGGATGCTGGTGGAGCCGGAGCAGTTGGAAAATCCGGGTCAGATGTTTACCGGAGAAGCTCCCCGGCAGGAAAGAACGGAAAAAGCACCTGAATCTGCCGATGAGCAGAAGGAAGAGGTGGAATACACGTCTATGCCTTTAAATCTGGACACCTTGAATCGTATTGAAACACAAAAGCGGGAGGCGGGAATTCTGACAAAGTCATCAGGAGAACAGATCACATATCCGAGAAGTACTGTGTTTAATGCGGATTATTTCAGGGAAAAGGATGAGGAGTAAAACATCGCAAATAAATAATTAGAAATAAATAAGGGATACAGATGATATCATCTGTATCCCTTATTGTCGCATCGCCATCTGCCGGAAGCAGGCTCCCGCATCTGTCTATGCGTCATGCTCACTTTTGCCTTCGCGCATATTTTTGACAGCGGTGGAAAGCATCAGCTTAATACGATTCAACTGGTTTACCTCGCTGGCACCCGGATCGTAGTCAACGGCTACAATATTGGATTCCGGATACTGGCGGCGCAGCTCTTTAATAACACCCTTACCTACCACATGGTTTGGCAGACAGCCAAATGGCTGGGTACATACGATATTTGGCACGCCGGAATGGATCAGCTCCAGCATTTCGCCGGTCAGGAACCATCCTTCCCCGGTCTGGTTACCGCCACTGACGATCGGCTCTGCATATTCTGCCAGCTTATTGATTCTTGTGGTTGGCTCGAAACGATTGCTGGCAGCCAGAGCGTCATTGGCAACCTTACGGTAATGTTCCAGATAGGAGATCAGGAAGTTGTTAATATGTGCAGAAGACTTCTTTTTGCCAAGGTATTCTGCCTTGAAGTTAGCATTATACAGGCTGTACATAAAGAAGTCCAAAAGATCAGGACAAACTGCCTCTGCACCTTCCGCCTCCAGAAGCTCTACCAGATAATTGTTTGCCAGTGGAAGGAATTTGACAAGGATTTCTCCTACAATTCCAACACGAGGCTTTTCGATATCTTTTAGTGGAAGCTCATCAAATTCTTTAATGATCTGACGGATATTCTTCTTAAATTCTGATTTATTTCCATTGCGGACGGCTCTCTGGGCTATGGCTCTCCATTTTTCGTGAAGGGCATTGGCTGAGCCGGGAACCGCTTCATAAGGTCTTGTCTTGTAGAGAACACGCATAAATACATCACCGTAGATCAATGCCTGGATTGCACGGTGTGCCATCTTCAGATTAATCTTTAAACCGGGGTTTTTCTCGATGCCGGCGCTCATAGAAACAACCGGAATCTGTCCCATACCGGCTTTTTCCAGCGCACGTCTTATGAAACCGATATAATTGGTAGCACGGCATCCGCCGCCGGTCTGGGTAATGATCAGTGCCACCTTATCCAGATCGTATTCTCCGGACAACAGTGCTTCCATAAACTGACCAATGACGATCAGCGACGGATAGCAGGCGTCATTATTGACATATTTCAGGCCATAATCAACAGCGGCCGGTGTGCTAGGCAGGATTTTCAGTTTATAACCGCAGGATGCCAATGCCGGCTCCAGAATATCAAAATGAATTGGAGACATCTGTGGCACCAGGATCGTGTATTCCTTGCGCATTTCTTCTGTAAAGATAACTCTGTGATGTGCTGTATCCACATCTGGCTGTGGCTGTATATCCTTGGCGGCACGTTCCTTGACAGCCGCCAGCAGGGAACGGATACGGATTCTTGCCGCTCCCAGATTATTCACTTCATCAATCTTTAATACGGTATAGATCTTGTTACGTTTCGTCAGAATATCGCTGACCTGATCTGTTGTTACGGCATCCAGACCACAGCCAAAGGAATTCAATTGAATTAAATCAAGATTTGACTGCGTGCTTACGAATGATGCTGCCTGATACAGACGGGAATGATACATCCACTGATCCATAACGATGGTTGGTCGGTCTACTTTGCCGAGATGTGAGATACTGTCTTCGGTCAGTACGGCAACACCATAGGATGTGATCAGATCAGGAATACCGTGATTGATTTCCGGATCTGTATGATATGGACGTCCGGCCAGAACGATTCCACGGTGGCCGGTTTCTTTCAGATACTGTAATACTTCCTCGCCCTTTTGTCCCATTTCCGTGCGGACTGCCTGCATTTCCTTCCAGGCAGCAGCGGCGGCATGGCGGATCTCATCGGCCGGGATACCGTTTTCCTCGGTGAAATACTCTACCAGACGTTTTGTGGCGATCGCTTCACTTTCCAGGGAAAGAAATGGATTCTGGTATGTAATTTTGTCGTCACGGAGTTCTTCGATATTATTTTTGATATTTTCACCGTAGGAGGTGACGATCGGGCAGTTGTAATGGTTATTGGCGTCCTCTACCTCAGTACGCTCATAAGGAATACAAGGATAGAAGATATAGTCAATGCCCTGGCGGATCAGCCAGGTCACATGACCGTGGGCAAGTTTAGCCGGATAACATTCGGATTCACTTGGAATGGATTCAATACCAAGCTCGTAGATCTTACGATTGGATTCCGGCGATACAACGACCCGGTATCCAAGCTCCGTAAAGAAGGTGAACCAGAATGGATAGTTTTCGTACATATTTAATACCCGTGGAATTCCAACGGTGCCCCGGACAGCATGCTCCTCATCAAGAGAAGTATAATGCTGGAAGAGACGTTTGTTTTTGTATTCAAAAAGGTTCGGAATATGATCCTTATTTTTCTCTTTGCCAAGTCCCCGTTCGCATCGGTTTCCGGAAATGAACTGACGACCGCCGGTGAAACGGTTGATGGTGAGGAGACAGTGGTTTGTACATCCCTTACATCTTGCCATGGAGGTCTCAAACTTCAGATCATTAATCTGGTCAATGGTAAGCATGGTTGTCTCCTGGCCTTCATAATGGTTTCTGGCGATCAGCGCAGCGCCAAAAGCACCCATGATACCGGCAATGTCCGGGCGGACTGCTTTACAGCCGGAGATGCGCTCAAAGCTTCGAAGTACCGCATCATTATAGAAGGTACCACCCTGAACCACGACCTTTTCGCCCAGATCCTTCGGATCTGTCAGTTTAATAACCTTTAAAAGAGCATTTTTAATAACAGAATAAGCAAGGCCGGCAGAGATATCGGCAACAGATGCCCCTTCCTTCTGCGCCTGCTTTACCTTGGAATTCATGAAAACGGTACAGCGGGAACCCAGATCGATCGGGTTTTGCGCAAACAAAGCAATCTTTGCGAAATCTGCCACATCATAATTCAGAGATTTTGCAAAGGTTTCGATAAAGGAACCGCATCCTGAGGAGCAGGCCTCATTTAACTGAACCTTATCTACGGATTGATTCTTGATCTTAATGCACTTCATATCCTGTCCGCCGATATCAAGAATACAATCAACCTGTGGCTCAAAGAAAGCTGCTGCATGATAATGGGCTACCGTTTCAACTTCACCTTCATCAAGCATAAGTGCTGACTTGATAAGAGCCTCACCATAACCTGTTGAACAGGCCTGCACAATCTTAGCCTTAGGTGAAAGCTTTGTATAAATGTCTTTAACAGCCTTGATTGTAGTATCAAGAGGAGAACCGTTGTTGCTTGAGTAAAATGAGTATAATAAATTACCATCTTCATCTACTAAAGCAGCTTTAGTTGTTGTAGAGCCTGCATCAATACCAAGGTAGCAGTTACCTTCATAAGTGCTTATATCAGCAGTCTTTACATGATGTGCATTATGTCTTTTAGTGAAATCATCATAAGCTAACTGATTGGCAAAAAGTGGTTCCATACGTTCAACTTCAAATTCAAGCTTGATTTTGCCTGAAAGTCTTTTGATAATATCTGCAACATTTACACATACATTTTCATCATAATTCATAGCAGAGCCAACTGCCGCAAACAAATGAGAGTGGTCAGGTGCTATAACCTGTTCAGGTGTTAAGCTTAATGTGCGGATAAATGCCTGCTTAAGTTCTGATAAGAAATGAAGCGGACCACCAAGAAATGCCACATTGCCACGGATAGGCTTGCCACACGCAAGACCAGAGATTGTCTGGTTGACAACAGCCTGAAAAATAGAAGCTGATAAATCTTCCTTAGTAGCACCCTCGTTAATTAGAGGCTGTATGTCTGATTTGGCAAATACACCACATCTTGCGGCAATAGGGTATATTGACTTGTAATTCTTGGCGTACTCATTAAGACCAGAAGCATCTGTCTGTAAAAGTGAAGCCATCTGGTCGATGAAAGAACCTGTACCACCGGCACAGACACCATTCATACGCTGTTCGATTCCATTTGTAAAATATATGATCTTAGCATCTTCGCCACCAAGCTCGATCGCAACATCCGTCTGTGGAGCATAGTCCTGTAATGCTTCGGAAACACAGACTACCTCCTGCGTAAAAGGTACACCGATAACCTCTGCCAGCGCAAGACCGCCGGAGCCGGTGATCGCCGGAGTAACTTCTACATCACCAAGCCTGGCTTTTGCATCATTTATAAGAGACTGTAATGTCTCCTTTATGTTTGCGTAGTGTCTTCTGTAATCAGAAAATAAAATCTTGTGTGAATCATCAAGAACAACAACTTTAACGGTTGTTGAGCCAATGTCAATTCCTAATTTGTACATAAAAACCATCCTAATCTTTTTGCAAAATTTTCTCTTTATTGAACCGAATCTATTATAGTGGAACGTTTTACAAAAAACAATGATTTTTTCCCTTTTCTGACGAACTTAATATTTATTTTAGGATTGATTTTCCTTGATTTTTTATTATTTAATTTTTATTTTAGAAAAAGGCAGAGAAAGATTTATATTTTAATAAGAAGAAAAGGGAACATTTTTCAGATTCCGAATATAATAATAAAAAAAGCCGGATGGTATGAAATGGAAAATTATGATCATTGCAATGGAGTGATCCATGTAGTAGAAAAAGGGGATACATTATATAAGCTTTCAAAACACTACAAATGTAATCTCTGTGACATCATAACTGCAAATCCGTATGTAAATGTCTATAATATGCAGGAAGGGGAAGAAATCTGTATTCCGATAGAACAGGAAGGCTCCGGAGATGGAAAGATGCATTATACAGTGAAAAAAGGAGATACCTTTGAATCTGTATTCATGTATTTTGGTGTCGGTCCACAGGAATTATTTGAGAACAATAAGAACTTGTATCAGGTCGTTTTGCCGGAAGGATTGGAGCTGGTTGTGGATTAAGATATATAAAAGTTAGAAATTCTTCATGATTGTGCTGTTGTAAAGTTTTTCGTTCTATTATATAATTTGATAATGTCGGGATACTATCAGCCATATTCTCATTGGATGGGAATATGGCAGTTCCCTGATTTGTGGATATAACAGATGTTGGAAAATCTGTTTATATACCGAAAACAAATAGTTTGAATGAAATTAAAAGGAGATCCATTCATGAAGATGATAAACAAGCTTGAAAGGAAGTTTGGTCGGTATGCGATCAAGAATCTGTCCCTGTATCTGATCCTTGGATATGTCATTGGCTATCTGCTTCTGATGTTTGCACCACAGGTTTTATCAAAGCTGATTCTTATTCCTGCATTTGTTATGCAGGGAGAAGTTTGGAGATTGCTTACATGGGTAATCACTCCTCCGGAATTAAGTGTCAGTATTTTTACTATCATTATGTTGTTTTTTTATTATAGTATCGGTAATCTATTAGAACGTTCAATCGGTACGTTTTTGTACAACCTGTATATATTTGGTGGTATGTTTCTCACGATGGCAGGAACGATGATCGCATATATACTTTGTCAGTATGTATTTCATATTCCGATGTCATGGGATTCTCATATCTATATCGTATCCAGTTATTATATCTGCCTGTCTTTATTTTTGGCAGTTGCAGTTTGTTATCCGGATATGCAGGTACTGTATGCAATGATCATTCCGGTTAAGATGAAGTGGTTATCTGTTTTGTATCTGGTGTTTATAGGATATTATTTTATGAACGCAAACCTGATGGGACGTGTAAATATCGTAATGTCACTTTTAAACTTTGTAATTTTCTATTTCAGCACAAAGGATTTCAGACGGCTTTCTCCAAAGCAGATCAAGCGAAGGAGGAATTATGCGAAGCAGGTGCGTGTCAACAATTCAGAGAATGTGACACATAAATGTTATGTATGCGGCATCACAGATAAGGAAGCACCGGACATGCAGTTCCGTTATTGCTCCAGATGTACAGGCAACAAGGAATATTGCCAGGATCATTTGTTCACGCACGAGCATAAATAAGAGATGGATTTAATTAAGGATGAGAGGATAATAGATAGTTATGTATAATGAAGATAAAAAACTGATCACAGAGATAACCCGTAAGAACAATATGGATGAGAATCTTGCAAAATTTGCAGATGCAGTAATGACGGCAGATTTCGAATATGCCTGTCAGAAATTTGCGTTAAACTATGTCGTGATCCGTGAACTGATGGCAGACAAAGATTTTGCAGAGGATCCATATATTTATGAATGTGTTATGGGAATCAATAAGCTGGTCGGAACTTATCTGGCAGGAGATGCGGATCAATTGGATGACAAGGATCTGGCGTTTATCTCCGGAATGAGAAATAAGATCACGGAGAAGATGAAGGTACTTACTGCATATACTGATGCGTTTGAGTTGTACGAATATATCCTGAACCGAAAAGAATATGGATTCGAGGAAAATGTGGACGAAGAACTTGAGAAGATGTTTGAGGAATTTGATGCAGAGCAGTTCAGTGCGGAGGTCTTTAACTTCATCTTTGCAGACAAGGATAAGGTAGCGGTAAATGCGAAGATCCAGCAGATCGTAGGTCAGCTTCCGCTTCGTATGACAAAGGCAAGATTTTACGATATTATCGGACAGACTTTATCAATTTATAATGGTTGTGAGATCAGTTCATTGGATGATTTTATAGAGACAGTAGAAGAAACTGCCTTATTACAGCTTCCGGAGAAATTCGAGACAGAATATTCTTCTCTGCATGAAGCGTACGAGATTATTAAAGAGGGAGATTATGCACATCTTGATTTTGACGGATACAGGAATCTGTCAACGGTTCTGGATAAAAGTGCAGGCTTTATCAATGATGTCGTATCTGATTATATGATGCTGATCGAGCTGGTAAATGATCTGTACAGCATGATGCTTGCGGCTGAATGCAAGTCAGGAGTATCGGAATCCTGTATGCGGGCATTATCTATTATCAGACGTATCTATGAATCCATGGAAAATGAAGATGAATTCCCGACGGATGCATATGACATGCTGGTTGCAAATGAAGGCGCACAGGAGGAAGCGGGAGAACACCGGATGGTGCTTGAAGCTCCGATCTATGATATCATATCTTCCAATCAGCCGGATATTATCCGCCTTGGTCTGGAGGATGCTTATCATCGTATTGATACACTGGAAAAGCTGTTATCCGGCAGTATGTTTGTAGATATCGATCATGTGAAGATTGAGACAGGCGCACTTGCGGATTCTGAATATATTATTTCGAAAAAGGATAAACTCATAGAAGAATTCGGAGAGGTATTTACCGGAAACTCACAGGTAGTTAATCGTGCGGTCATGGCGAAGATACTTTCTACAATTCCTGTGTTCTTTAATACACAGCAGGAGATCAAAGATTATATTGATAATGCACTGGTGCGCTGTTCAAATCGCAGCGAGGTTCTTGCATGTTATGTGATCATTCAGGGAATTATGGAAGATTAGAGAGAGGTCTGACAGAGCAGGGGAGTGAAAAAATGACAATAGTAAAGCGGCTTTATACCGGAGTTATGCCGGATAGGACGGCATCCCGACTGATAAAAAGAATAAAAAAGCGGAAGCCCTGTGCGGATGTTTATGTCATAACACTTCCATTGTTTGAGGACGGGCTGTTAGAGGTTTATGAGGCAAATGAATTCCTGCAGCCGTACTATAAGAAACGAACGGATGATATCGTTATCGTTGGAATGTCGATGACAAAGGCCGGAGCGTTTTTTCTTATACGGGATATTATCCGGGATGTATACGGTACGACCGGAAAGTTTGATTGTAAGGACTATTTTCTATATGACATGACAGTGTGCTGATATAAGGGGAGCATATGTTACATATTTTCTTATTGATATTAAAGATTCTGTTGATTACAGTATTGATCCTGATAGGGCTTGTACTTGTACTGTTGCTTTTATTATTATTCGTTCCTGTCCGGTATCGGTTTTATGCAGAAAAACATGACAATTTTATATGCAAATTAAAAGCCTCATGGTTGGGTTTTGTATTCTGCTTCAAAGCAAATTATGATGAAAACGGCTTTTTATATTGGCTGCGGTCATTCGGCGGAACGCTGGTATCCAATGAAGATGGATTTTCGGAAGAAAGCCAGGAAGAAACAGATACGGAGACAGAAGCCGCAGAAAGTGAAAAAGAAACTCGTATGCGGAAAAAAGCTGAAGTCAGAGAAGCAAAAAAACTGAAAAAACAGGAAAAGGCAGAGACACGAAAAGCAAAGAAACAGGAAAAACGCGAACAGGCGGAAGCCGGAAAAGCGAAAAAAACGGAAAAGCAGGAAGCAGAAGATGCTGAATCCGATCAGCAGGATGGTTTGTCAGATCAGATGATACAGGATGCAGATCCCGACAGAGAAGATAGAGATGCTAATCGGGAATTTGCAGAAGATCATTCGGAATTTCAAAAAAGTCCGGAGACGATATTTACCCGTATCGGTAAGAAGTTTGACCGATTTGTTATTGCGGTAAAGGATAAGATCGAAGCAGTTGTAAGAAAACTGCGCCATATGAAAGATAAGGCGGAGCAGTATAAGAAATTCGTCCGGGCGGGTACAACGAAGCAGGCATTTC
>ENA-ORRO01002971-ORRO01002971.1-human-gut-metagenome-genome-assembly--contig:-NODE-2971-length-10204-cov-6.944329_pt1 | contig 10204 bp, 9 predicted proteins | sample MGYA00242176_ERZ509136 | MGnify/ENA primary metagenome ERZ509136 (study PRJEB26280, sample SAMEA2338644) | human gut metagenome | biome: human gut; feature: human-associated habitat; material: faeces... | reverse complement strand
AAAATGGAAATGAAAATCCGAACAAATAATAAGATAAACGATAATTTATCGTATCAGTCGCTGATGGTCGCCTGACCGTTCATTAGCATAGGTAGCAACCAGTCACGAAGTTTAACAAGTTCTTGATTTTCGCAAACATTTTTACTTATTTGTGCATATATAGCTTGAGTAGTTTCGTGATAAGCACGTAAAACTGTATCTTCAGGAATAATAATGTGAACGCCTGCTAAATCATCATTGTTTACAGCTTCTTGAGTCGCTCCGTGAGCAAGCATATCTTTATGAATTTCAAAATATGCATTTGAAACATAAGAAGCAATATATTCAAAACTGATTTCGTTGCATTGTAATCCGCAAAATCCTGTTGAAAGAATAGAACTTGAAATAATAGGTTGCATTTCTTTGTTTAGGTAAAGATGTTTAATACTATTTTTCATTTTAGCAAACCATACAGAATTTATACTTGGTTGCATATTAGCACGACTTTCTCTACCGTCGTAATCAACAATAGTCCCTGTTGAAATAGAAGTACCTTTAACATCGGCTGTTGCTAAGTATGTTTTTGTATTAAAGATTTCGACTCCGGGTTTTATTATGGAAGATAAACAGTTTGAAATTACAGATTGAACTTTCCAATTTTCAGGAATATTACGCTTCAAAGTATCATTCCAAACCATTTTCCCACCGGAAGTCTGATAAGGATTGCCGTCGTTATCAGGAAAATCAAATTGGGTAAACCAATAATCATATAAAAGCATAAGTTGCTGCTCTAAATTATCGTTTATGTTATTATTCAAAGCGATTTTTTCATCAATTTTTGAAAGTATATTAGCAATTTTACGCTGCACTTTAATTGAAATATTAGGAACTGTATATGTTGGAAAATCTTCTACAGAAATTCTATTTACAGTGCTACCTTTTATAATCTTGCTTTGAATAAATTGTTTCCATTCCGGCGAAAGAAAATAATAGTACAGCCACAATGTGTCAATATCCTTACTTACATTTCTGATAATAGCTAATCTTCTTCCTAAACACCCATAAAAGTCTTTAGGTATTAAAGCGTACCTTCCCAATGTTGCTTCATACGAAAAAACAATATCTCCATACTGTGGGGTTACTCTTTTTGTCCACTTAATATAATCTTCTTCTGACAAATGAGCAAATTCTTTTGCATTTATTTTTCCATCATCAGTTATTGCATCTATTCCCAAGTAAACTGGACCATCGACTGTTTTCTTTGGTGTAGCATGTGGACCATCGTACACTTCGCATATCTCTTTTATCACTATTCTTTCTGACATAAATTCCTCCGCTATCCGATGTATTTTCTATGAGCCAATTTAACATTGCTCTGTTTGACCATTGCATATTGCAAAGTCGTATCTATTTTTCTATGTCCCAAAAGTTGCTGTAACTGTTCAATGGGCATTCCCTTATCTATTGCCATAGTCGCAAGAGTACGCCTAAATTTATGTGGATGCACCTTACTAAGACCTAATTGTTTTCCAAAATTTCGTAATCGCACTTCAATACCACCAATTTTCAATCGTTCATAAGGAGCTTTTAATGATACAAACAGTGCCGGATTATTATCCATTCTGCTCTGTAAATAATTCTGCAAATGTATTTTTGTTCTGGCGTCAAAATAAACAACTCTCTCCTTATCGCCCTTTCCAAAAACAACACATTCACGCTCATTAAAATCTATATCTTCTCGATTTAATAGAACCATTTCTCCTACTCGCATACCTGTTGATGCCAACATATCAATCATAGCCAAGTCTCTGAGTTCTGTGCAATTATCTCTCATCAATTCAAGTGCTTCATCTGAATAAGTTTCCTTAATATTCGTTCCAGTTTTAACCTTATGTATTCTTCTGACCGGACTTTTCAAAATATAGTCCTCGTCCTCAAGCCAAGAAAAAAAGCTGGAAAGTATTCGTCTTATATTATCAATCGTAACTTTACTTGAATTTTTATTTGACTGATATTCAGTAAGGTAACAGCGTATATCATCGGTTACAATATATTTAATACATTTACCTATACTATCAATCATTGCCTGTATAGTTGCTTTGTAATATTTCAAAGTTTTCTCGGAACAGCCCTCAATTCTCTTTGCCGATAGAAACAGTTCAACCAAGTTCTGCTCCGATAATCCTTTATCACTTTCTGTTTTTGCAACTTCATAATCAAAAAGCGTATGTTGCAGTACCTCCTGCAATCGCTGTGTTTGTGCATTGTTCAAATAAGGTAGCATACCCTGAACAATATCCATAATTAAATTCTGTTTCATAGTCAATTCTCCTTTTATTTAACTTAGAGAACAACTATGGAGCGGTAGTCCCCTGCTTTAACTCCTGCCACTCACAAGAGTTATGGGATATGTGTTAAACGATAATTTACCGTATCAATCACTGATGGTAGCCTGACCGTTCATTAACATAGGTAAAAGCCAATCTCTAAGAGATGTTAGCTGCTGATTTTCTCTTGTGTTTTCAGAAATAATATCAAACATCGGCATTACTTGACGGTTAAATGCTTCTAATTCCATTTTTTCAGGAACATAGATAGGTCTGTCTTTAAGTAAAGGCTTTTGTAAATGTTTCAGCCCTGTTCCTTGGAAGAATTTTTGGTCAAGTTCAGGCTTAATTGAAAATAACATTAAGTAGAGATAGTCTGACATTTCGGATTTTGCAGAAACGCTCCAAGTATCTGTCGAATAAGCTGCTTTACCAACATAAAACTTAACATCAGCGTTACCACCAGTATTTAAAAAGCAATTTCTACCATCAACAAATGGTTCGTTCCATTTCAAAATAGTTGAACCACTTGTAAAGAATGGATATTTGCCATTTGATATTTTTGCTTCTCCGACCTGAATAGATGACTTTTCAGCTTCAGTCAAAATATCTTTCAGTTTAGCATTAGGCTTTTTGGAGAAAAAAGTATGCATATAAATATCATAAGCCATTGCCGCTAAATTATCGTTTATCTTATTATTTGTTCGGATTTTCATTTCCATTTTATATAATAAATCGCCTATTCTTACCTGTTCTTCATAATCAGGCAAATATAAATACAAAAATGAAAACATATCCTCATTAAAACTTGCTCTCAAAGTCATTATCGTATTGCAATCTAATACTTTACGAAAATACTTACTTCTCAAAAAAAAGGCAATATACTTTGAGTATACTATTCCCGTTGTTTTCGGTCTTAGTCTTTTTACAAAGCCACTAAAAGTTGCTTTCGGATAGTCTTTAACAGCAACACAACTCATTGCCAAAGCGTCAACAGTTTCACTTGTTCTTGTAATAAACACATCATCTTTTTTTACAGAAAATATTTCTTGCTCTTTAAGAGATGTATCCATCAAATCTGGTAATTCTTCAGGCAAAAAATAATTATTAAACACGGTGCTAAATGATATAAACGGCGAACCGTGTCCGGCTTGTTCTTTTGATGAAGATATACCTGAACTCATTTCATATAAATCACTAAATTTGTACTTTGTAAGTTTACTCATACTTTACCTTCTTTAACTGCTCCATAATTTCCGTTTTCAGTTTGTCGCCCTCTGCAAAATATTCCTGCAATTTCTCCGCATAAGCACTCATACGAGCATTAAACTCGTCCTGTGACAATTCAACATATTCGATTTTTACATCAAAATATTGTCCAGCCGCAAGTGAATACTTCTTTTCTTTGATTTCATCATAGGTAACAGCAACTGAAAAATCATCAACAGCTTCTTTATTAAGGAATGTATCAACAATTTTATCAATCTCAAAATCACGAAGTCTGCGTTTCTGATTATTACCGTCCTTATATTCTTCTCCCAGTTTTGAAGCATCTATCAGTACAACCTTATCTGTTTTTCTTGAATTATCAAAAAATAATACTGATACATTCGTGCCGGTATTAGCAAATACATTTGATGGCATACTAATACAGCCATAAACAATATGTTCATCTACAATATGTTGTAGTATCTTCTTTTCTACACCTGATTTTGCGGTTACAAATCCAGTAGGAACTACAATCGCACCTTTTCCGGTTGATTTCAATGAATTAAGAACGTGCTGAATGAACAACGTATAAATTGCCATACTCTCTTTCTTCTTGGCAGGTACTTTCGGAACTCCCGCCCAAAAACGAACGGGCATTGCTGCTATACGCTCTCTTGTATCTGAGAAATCCATCTTAAAAGGCGGATTTGAAACTACATAATCAAAAGTTCTTAATTCCTGTCCATTATCACTCTTATGATATGGAGCAATCAGCGTATCTCCTTGAATTGCGTGGTCAAGAGAAGATACCAAGCTGTTCAGGATAAGATTAAGTTTTAACATTTTATTACTTCGCTGTGAAATATCCTGTGCAAAAATCGTACACTTATCTTCGCCAATTTTATGGGCAAGAGCCATCAAAAGTGTTCCTGTTCCGGCTGATGGGTCATAACACTCAATGCTATGTAAATCAGTTGCATTTCCAACAAGCAATCTTGCCATAATCGTTGCAATAGCGTGAGGAGTATAATACTCTGCATACTTACCACCGCCTGCGGTATTGTAGTCCTTTATCAGATATTCAAATATATCTGCAAAGAAATCATAGTGCTTCTCAAATGCTTCTTCAAAAGAAAAGTTTACCAACTTATCAACCAAAGCACGGGCAAAAGGTGCTCTTGCTGTATCGTCCGTTACATACTGTGTCAGCTTTTCAAAAAGCGGTATTTTTGTATTCTGAGCAGTCTGAGTTGAAAATATATCAATATTCTTATCTGCTATATCTGTCATCGTGCTGTCAAAGATTAAATCAAAATCGCCCTTTGCCTGCTGATTCCATAAGTTGGCAATAAGATGTTCCGGATTAAGTAATGGAATATCTGACGGTAAACTATCAAAAATATCCAAGCGGTCATCTTCTGACATTTCTGCATAAGCAAGTTCCCATTTTTCAGCATTTTTAAGAACCGGACTTACTTTTTTTACTTCATATCCGAACTTATCATTAAGGAACTTATAAAGGAAAACCTGTGTGATAATTTTATATTCGTTACCATCGTTTCCCATACCATAGGTCTGACAAGTTGCTTTTAAGGCATCTATCAACTCTATGGTTTTTTCTTTTATCGTCTTTATTTCTTCCATTGTGTTCTCCTTTATGCCACTGAATAAGTCTGGTTATACTGGTCAAGATACTGTTTTGTAATCCTGCTCTGTATAAATACTCTATCCTCACGAGCACTCGCTATTCCCAACTTATCAATGCCTGCTTTTATTTGTGTCATAACCGTTCTCTCAAAATATGCGTCTTTCTTCAATATATCATTTCTGTCATACACTTTCTGGTCAATATCAGACTTAATAGAAAGCAAAACATTCATAATAGACATATCATATTCTGAAACAATCGGCTGTTTATTTGCTGCTTTTCGAGCAAGATTTTCTTCCCTGATTCTTTTATGAACCCTTGCGAATTTCGCATCGCCATTATATTTTCTCAGCAGAACCGTGTTTTTCTTCTGCAATTCATCAAGCTTTTTCAGAATATCTTCCAATTCCTTTCCTTGCTCCTCAATCTCAGATACACTCTTAGGTTCAAAACCATGTTGCTTGAAGCGAAGCAAAAATGCTTCCTGCAAAGTAATAAACTCAGGGTCATCAGGGTCGATATTCTGAGTAAAGGCACGAACAGTCTTTTTATACTTTTCTGTTACTGCGTCTTTACCACCAACGATTTTCAATTCTTCCTCGCTGATTTTGCTGAAATTAAAAGTAATATCCTCCATTGCTTCATTGACAAGCAACTTTGTGGTATCATCACTTGCAAAAAGTTCTTTCTGATTTATGTTATCAATATGATGTTGCACCTCTGAAATCAATGATGGCAATTTTGTTAATTCCATTTTTGCAAATGTTTCCTTTAACTCATCATCGCCAAAGGTTCTTACCAAATTACAACAATCACGAGCAGCAATAAGAATTTTTTTGAGTTTAAGCAATTCCTGCTTATCCTCAATCGTGGATATCTCAGAACTAAATTCTTCTGCATTATCTGTGGTGTAGTTAAAAAGAACCTGCTGCACTTCCTGCATTTGTTTAATGAGTTCTGCCGGGTCTTCAATAACCTGTTTGAATGTATCTGTTTCATTTCCCGCACCAACTTCATTCGGGTCATTAAAACGGTTCAGCTCTTTGAGGTATGCTTCATTTGTTTCCTCAAAATTCCTTTTTATATTTGCAAAATCAATGACATAACCATAATGGTTTTCTTTATACGGTCTGTTGACTCTTGTAATTGCCTGCAACAGATTATGGTCTTTCAATTTTCTTCCAAAATACAGACGTTTCAATCTTGGTGCATCAAATCCGGTAAGAAGCATATTGAAAACGATAAGAATATCAACTGTCATATTATTTTTGAAGTCGTCAATAATCTTATCTCTCGTATCCTTATCATCACTATCGTGAAGTATAAGTCCAGCTCGCAAATGACTTTTCATAGAAGCGTCTTTATTTAGTTCCGCTTGAATTTCATCAAAATATGCAAACAGCTTCCTTGCCTGCTCACTTGTTTCACAAATGACCATACCGCCGAGCGTATTATCTCCCTGAATTTGTCTAAATCTCTTTAGGTCAGAAATAATATACCTAAGCAACTCTTTGACATAATTATCGTGTTCAACAATCTGACTTTTCTTTACATCTTTCTTTTCTACCAAGGTTTCAAGTTTTTCGTAAATTTCAGAAAGTCGCTCTTTATACTGAGTTTCTATATCCTCACGGATAATTTTCAAAGTATATCCATCTAAAATTGATTTGTCGTAATAGTATGTATGAATATAATTACCAAAAACTCTCCAAGATTCTCTTTCTTCTTTCAAAAGCGGGGTTCCTGTCAAAGCAATCTTTATAGCATTTTTATCCGCATCAAGAAGATTAGCCAAGAATGAACCTTCTGGTTTATACCCTCTATGTGCTTCATCAATAATAAACACTCTCTGCAAATTCGTTGCATACGCAGGAAGGTCAACTTTTGACCTATCTTCAGCAAAACGCTGTATATTTACAACTGTAATTTCAGGTTTTCCCGTATTTCCCTCTTGTGCCTGATTGTTACGGAACTGCTCCATAAGTTCAGCACGGGAACTTGCCGTTTTTACAACCAATCCACGAGCTTCAAATTCTTCTGAAGCCTGTTTCAACAAATCAAGACGGTCAACAATGAAATAAAACTTTGCAACTTTATTTTGCTTGCTGAAATAGTCAGAAAGAACATAAGTAAGATAATAAGAAAGGGCTGTCTTTCCACTACCTTGAGTATGCCATATAACACCTGAATTGACACCTTCATCAATCTTACTTCTTACTGTTAAGGCAGCAAACATCTGTTGATAACGCATTATATGTTTCTGCTCAATAAACTCTATCTTGCCATTTATTTCTTTATGAAAACGAACATAGGCAATTCCATATTTCAATATAAATAGCAATCTTTCAGGACTGCACATAGATGTCAGTACACGGTTGGTCGGTGTATAGGTATCTAAATTTGTTTGATATTCCGGAGAAGTATGAATAACCTGACAATTAAAGTCAGTCAATATCTTCTTTTCAACAATCGGGTCAATATCCTTATATGGGAAATCTGCATTATAAGGTGCAATATCCAAATTAGTAGGATTTTCTTCTCTAAAACAGTTGAACGGTGCAGACTGTTTTGCTGTCGTACAATAGAATGCTCCCTGAACCGGAACAATACCACCCATAGTGTCATATTCCATATTATTAGAGAAAATCATCAACTGTGTAATATTCAAAAATCTCCTAAATTTTTTATTAGGAAATCTCTTTTGGTTCATTCTCTTGCTTTCTGCAACCATACCACCGTGATTATTCGGCTTCTTTACTTCAATAAATACAAGCGGAAGTCCATTCACAAACAGTGTAATATCCGGTCTAAATTCATCTTGGTCACGCTTACAGGTGAACTCGGCGGTAAAATGATATGTATTATTCTTTGGATTCTCAAAATCCACCAATCTAACAGGCGAAACAGACGATAAACGCTCGTAAAAACTACGTCCTATATCATCATTATCTAATTCCTGCCTAATAGTTTTCAATGTCTGTTCCGCTTCTCCTGCGTGGGTAGGATTAAGCCGTGCGAACTGCTCCTTGAAAACGTTAATTAAAATATTGGTATCAGGGTCATATACTGTGCCTGCCATATCTTCAGTTATCTTCCCGAAATAGGTATAACCAAGGCGTGTCAAATGAACCATTGCTGGCATTTGAACACGGGTAGCTTCGTTAAACATATTTTTCTTACCACTTGCCGCCATCTTCAGACCTCCTCATATCATTCGTCTAATATGACTTCACATACATCGCCAATATCACAATGAAATACTTTGCAAATTCTCATAAGCACATCAAGGGATACTGTTTCATTCTTATTTAATTTTGTTGCAACAGACGATGAAATCTCCGCAGCACGCATTAAATCTTGTCTTTTCATTTGATTATCAATCATAAGTTTTTGAAGTTTGTTGTAGCTTATTCTCATCTGTAACGCTCCTTCGTATTCTCCGTTCCTTTTGGTTACAGTTACTCATTTGACATTATACTATGAATAATCTATTTTTTCAAGATATAGGGATTTATTCGCAACTCCTATCCGACAAGGTGTCACTTTTTACAAACACCTAATACGACTCTTTTAAAGAATAATAAAAAAGAGATGCCGAAGCACCTCAATTATACATTCTATTATTAACATTCAATGCAATCATTGCTATGACCTTTTCTATCGGCGGCTCTTTTCCGTCCGGTGCAACTGCTTTCCAAAAAGCTATTGCTTCCGGTTCAGCACTTTTCATTGCTTCCCGAATGGCAAACTGCATTTCCTCTTTTACTGCTTTTTCGGTTGTTCCATTTTCTTTTGCTATTTGTCTGAAAATGTCGTTCACTTCTACTTCCTCCTATGTCTATTAGTATGTGTCTATCACTGACAGTTGTTGTTATAGCATATTCTCTCTGTCGAAGTCCCGAAAAATTTGTCGATAGCAGAAATTTTTTATACTGAAAAAAAGAAAGCTCGTCGATTAGGACGAACTTCTGTGTTTTATGGAAGTATTTGCTTTGACTGCTTCACAAGTGTATCTATGACTTCATAAATTCTGTTTCTATCTTCAGGAGCAAGTTTTTCAAGCTTCTCATTCAGCATTGAGTTCTTGACTGTATATCCCGTTTCCAGAACATCTGTAAGAACCATATCCGATGATACACCTAAAGCATTTACTATCTTTATGAAAGTTTCGAGTGACGGAATTTTCTCTCCACGCTCAACCATACCAATATAATTTGTTGTCAAATCTGTTTTCTCAGCCAAATCTTCTTGGCGTAATTTCCTCGCAAGTCGGAACTTTCTTATATTCTTGCCGATTGTATCGAGCTTCATCACATCACCTCCCTTAGTGTGTTTCCATAACTAATAGTATAGGTTAAGTCGATTTCAAATCACACGCACCCAAAGGAAGTTAAACCAACTATTAGTGATGATTAGCAACTATTTTTATGTTATACTATAAAAGTAGTAATTCACGATTGTTAATGGCGAAAGACAAATCACAACCCAAGAGCCAAGTTAAACAATCTCCATAGAATAAACTTAGGGGTAAAAGGAATGGACGAACAAAAGATAATATTCAGTAATCGGTTTGAAAAAGAGAAATTTGAGGATTACAAAACAGATTTGGGAACTGACAGCTCAGTCACTCCCGACTTTACGGAAGCTGATGATTTTTTAAAATTTATACAGAAGAACCGCAGAAGTGTTCCAAGTAAAGAGCGAATTGCTGACAAGGATAAATTTATCAAAACCGTTTACGAACTATCCAATAGCTTTGAAATTGACGCTGACCTGATAGAATTTGCCGAGGGATATATCGCCAACATCTATGTAGATTATGCCTGCTACACTGGATATATCAAGAAGCTGTTAGCAATTCTTTTTATCCTTGCCGATGATATTTCCTTTTTAGACGGCAGTAAAGAAAATGCCGATATGCTTTTCAGCTTCACTTATCACACACACCATATTTTCCTGAATAACAGAGAAACAACCGATTTCTCATAATGTACCCGATGGCTACTCAACTGAGCAGCCATCTTTTCGATTTTCCAGACAC
>ENA-ORRO01002968-ORRO01002968.1-human-gut-metagenome-genome-assembly--contig:-NODE-2968-length-10208-cov-5.230474_pt1 | contig 10208 bp, 7 predicted proteins | sample MGYA00242176_ERZ509136 | MGnify/ENA primary metagenome ERZ509136 (study PRJEB26280, sample SAMEA2338644) | human gut metagenome | biome: human gut; feature: human-associated habitat; material: faeces... | reverse complement strand
CTTCGGGCCATGGTACGCCTCTCTCCCTCCGGCCCTGCGGGGCCACCTCCCTCCCAGAGGGAGGCAAGGGGCTGAAGAGAAATGGAGCATTCGTATGAGAATCGTGGTCGTCGGCCTCGGCAAGGTTGGCCGTGCCCTGACCGCCCAGCTTACGGCGGAAAATAACGACATCGTCGTCATCGACCAAAACCCTGACCTGATCGAGGACATTGTCAATATCTATGACGTGCGCGGTCTGGTCGGCAACGGCGGCTGCTATGACGTGCAGAGGGAGGCGTTTGAGGACGGCGCAGACCTGCTGATCGCCACAACGTCCAGTGATGAGAGCAACATCCTGGCCTGCCTCGTCGCCAAAAAGCTGGGTACGCAGCACACGATTGCGCGTATCCGCAACCCGGAGTATGAGAAGCAGCTGCGCTTTATGCGCGATGACCTTGGTCTGTCGATGTTCGTCAACCCGGAAAAAGCCACGGCGCGTGAGATCGCCCGCGTGCTGCGTTTCCCGTCTGCCATCAAACGTGAGCAATTCTGCCGCCAGCGGTTTGAGCTGATCGAGTACCGCCTGGCCGACGACAACCCGCTGGTGGGCTTGCAGCTGTCGGACCTGTACCGCAACATCCGGGTCAAAATTCTGATCTGCGCCGTCGCCCGCGGCAGCGAGACGATCATCCCCACGGGTATGTTTACGCTGCGGGCCGGGGACAAGATCTACCTGACGGCCTCGGCCCGGGATCTGGAATCCTTCTTCCGCAAGCTGAACCTGTTCAAGGCCAAGGCCAGCAACGTCATGATCGTCGGTGCAAGCCGGATGACCTACTATCTGGTCAAGGAGCTGCAGGACATCCAGAAGCGGGTGACCGTCATCGACAGCGATGCGGCCCGCTGCCAGGAGATGAGCGAGAAGTTCCCCGGCGTGCTGGTCATCCACGGCGACGGTGCGGATGCCGAGCTGCTGAGTGAGGAGCGCATCACCGATATGGACGCCTTTGTGGCGCTGACCGGCCTGGACGAAACAAACATCATTCTGGCGATGTACGCCTCCCAGATAAACTCCTGCAAGGTCGTGGCCAAGATCAACCGCGAGTCCTTCGCCGAGCTGGCCGCTGCCAAGGGGATGGTGGACAGCGTCGTCTCCACGGCGTCGGTCACGTCGGAGTCCATTGCCATGTACGTCCGCGCCATGCAGAACAGCTTTGAGTCGGAGAACATCAAGACGCTGCACCGTCTGGTGGGCGGGCGCGTGGAGGCGCTGGAATTCAACGTTGCGCCGGGTTTGCCGTTCATCGGCGTACCGCTGAAGGATCTGACCCTGCGCAAGGGGCTGCTGGTGGCGGGCATCGTGCGCCGCAATGGCCAGACGGTCATCCCGTCCGGCAACGATGCCCTGCAGGAGGGCGACGATGTCGTCATCGTCACCACCGACACAACGCTGCACTCGCTGCGCGACATTGTAAAGTGAGGACGCAGCCATGAACTATAAAATGGTAGGGTTTGTGCTGGGGCGCATCTTCCTGATCGAAGCAGCCCTCATGCTCTTTCCCATGGGCTGCGCCGCCATCTACGGCGAGTGGAGCGTTGTGCTTTCCTTCCTGTGGCCGACGCTGATCGTGCTGGCGCTGGGCCTGATAACCAGCCTGCGCACCCCCCAAAACACGAAAATCTACGCCCGTGACGGCCTGGCCATCGTGGCGCTTGTCTGGGTGCTGATGTCGGTTTTCGGCGCAATGCCGTTTGTCATCTCCGGCGAGATACCGTCCTTTGTCGATGCTTTTTTTGAGACGGTCTCGGGCTTTACGACGACAGGCTCGACAATTCTGACCGACGTCGAGGCGCTGAGCCACGGCACGCTGTTCTGGCGCAGCTTTTCCCACTGGATCGGCGGCATGGGCGTGCTGGTCTTTGCCATGGCCGTGCTGCCCATGACCGATGGCCGTGCCATGCACCTGATGCGCGCCGAGGTCCCCGGCCCGACCTGCGGAAAAATTTCCAGCAAGCTGAGCGACAGCGCAAAGATTTTGTATGCCATTTATCTGGTCATGACCGTCATCGAGACGATTCTGCTCTGCGCGGGCGGTATGCCGCTGTTTGACGCGCTCATTCATGCGTTCGGCACGGCGGGCACGGGCGGCTTCAGCAACAAGGCGCTGAGCGTCGGCGCGTACAACAGCCCGTATTTTGAGATCGTCATCGGCGTGTTCATGCTGCTGTTCGGCATTAACTTTAACCTGTATTATTTCCTGCTGCTGCGTCATTTCCGTGAGGCGTTCGCCTCCGAGGAGATGCACGTCTACTTAGGCATCGTCGCGTTCTCGACGCTGACGATCACGGCAAACATCGCGAGTATGTACGACAGTGTCGGCACGGCGCTGCGCACGGCGTTCTTCCAGGTGTCGTCCATCGTCACGACCACCGGCTACGCCACGGCGGACTTCAACCTCTGGCCGACCTACTCCCGCATCGTGATCGTGATCCTGACGTTTGTGGGCGCATGCGCGGGCTCGACGGCGGGCGGCTTGAAAGTATCGCGCGTCATCATCCTTTTCAAGGCGGCACGGCAGGACCTGAACAAGATGCTGCACAGCCATGCCGTGACGACGGTCCGCTTTGAGGGCAAACCGCTGGACGAAAAGACGCTGCGCGGTGTACACAACTATTTCAACATTTATATGCTGCTGCTGACGCTGTCGGTGCTGCTGCTCTCGCTGGACGGGTTCGATCTGGTGACGACGTTTACATCCGTCGCGACCTGCCTGAACAACGTCGGTCCCGGCCTTGAGATGGTCGGTCCGATAGGCAGCTTTGCGGATTTCTCCGCTCCGGCCAAGCTGCTGCTGGCCTTTGACATGCTGGCGGGCCGTCTGGAGCTCTACCCGATGCTGGCCCTTTTTGCCCCGCGCCTCTGGCGCAAGCGCATCAACGCGATGCACGAGGCAAGAGCAAAGTAAGGGGCGGGTGTTCTTTCTTTACAAAGAAAGAACCAAAGAAATTCCAAACCAATACAATCATAGAACCGGGCAGCTGCCATCTTTACGGCAGCCGCCCGGTTTTGGTTTATGTATGGACGTTTCGGGGGTAGAGTGTAGGGCGGCCAGCCCTCTGGCCGCCGCAAGGGGCGTACTGCCTTGCGATGCCAATCTGTTTTTAAAGGGGGCTATAGGCGGGAAAAAATGTGAGTATCCCCACAAGCTGGAATTTGACACTTTGTATTTATCGAGAATACTCTTGAAACCATTTTGCAAAGCGTGATTTATTGAAAATAATGAATTTATATAGTTCTCCATTTTTCATATTAACTGTTGCAATTGGAAAGACTATCCACTTCCAAGAGATTTCTTTTATTTCCTGCATCGGCAAAACTAAATTTCTGTATTTTTTGTCAACTGTAAGCTTGTTTGTCTTGTAAGTAAGCGACTGACTATCGAGGTACAGACCTCCTCCAAGTATGCCATTGTGACACAAACTGCAAACAAAAGATTTCATAGAAACATCCCTCCATTAAATTGCGATTTACCTTATTATACCACACCCCGCCGCTGCGTGTCTATTTCCCGCCGCGCCCGCATACCTTGTATCAGACCAAAACAGGGGAGGGGCTTGCCATGCGGCGGGATGCAGACAGAGAGGAACGAAACGCAAGATTGCTGGCGGGCGTGGTGCTGGCGGCTATGTTGGTGATGCTGTCCGGCATCATCCATCTGCTGTACCACCGGGAGTATGCCGAGACCGACACCCCCAACGACTGCTTTGCGGTGTCGGCGGCGACGGGGGAGACGGCGCTGCCCAAAATCGTCTGCCTGACCTTTGACGACGGCCCCAGCAAAAACACCCGGCCAATTCTGGAAATTCTCGATAAGGAGCAGGTCCCGGCCACCTTCTTTGTCTGCGCGCAGGACGCCAACGAAAAATATCTGCCCCTTGTGGCGGACATCGCGGCGGCGGGGCATCAGATCGCGCTGCACAGCGCGACGCATCAATACTCCAAAATTTATGCGAGCACTGACGCATTCTGGCAGGACATCAGAACGCTGCGCCAGGCGTTGGAGCCGTATGTGGATGTGGCGGCCATCGACTGGCTGCGTTTCCCCGGCGGCAGCACCAACACAGTCAGCCACCGCTACGGCGGAAACGGCATCATGAAGGCCCTGAAGGCCCAGGCCGAGGACAAGGGCTACCACTGGATCGACTGGAACGTCTGCGCCGAGGACGCCACCGCCAGCCACCCGGATGCCGCGCAGATTTTGCGCAACATTCGCCGCGATGCTGATGGTCAGGACACCTGTGTCGTCCTGCTGCATGATACAAAAGCAACAGGTCAGACCGTCAAGGCCCTGCCCGATATGATCGCCTATTTCCGGGAGCAGGGCTACAATTTTTGTACGGTTGCACAGATGGATGCCTTGCAATGTGAAACAAAATAGGGTATAATGTACAAGAATCGAAAAGCGGTGGGAGGCGGAACGATGCGCAAAACGGAAAGCCAGAAGATAGCCCTCTGCGGTATGCTGGGGGCGCTTTCGGTGGTGCTTTTGCTGCTGGGCAGTGCACTGCAGATCGGCACCTATGCCGCGCCGATGCTGGCGGCGTTCCTGCTCATCCCGGTGCTCGAGGAATACGGCACGCGCTACGCGCTGACCCTCTACGTCTGCGTGGCAATTCTGGCCGTGCTCTTTGTGCCGGAGACCGAACTGGCGCTGTTTTACGTGCTGGTCATGGGGTATTACCCCGTGCTGCGCGTCAAGCTGAACGGCGTAAAAAGCACGCTCCTGCGCTGGGTGCTGAAGTTCGCGGTGTTCAACGCGGGCACGGTGCTGGTGTATCTTTTACTGTTTGCGCTGCTCGGGCCTGCCGTGCTGGACGAGCTGCTGGCCGACGGCGTCGGGATGCTGGCAGCACTGCTGGCCGCGGGCAACCTGTCGTTCTGGCTGTGTGACCGCGCACTGGCGGCACTGACGCGGTATTACCACGTCATACTCAAGCCAAAGCTGAAAAAGAAGTTTTAATTCGGGGAGGAAAACAACATGTGGTACGATGAGGCAGTAGTTTATCAGATCTACCCGCTGGGGCTTTGCGGCGCACCGCTGCAAAACGACGGTGACCAGGCGCAGGCGGGCGAGCACCGCATTCTGCGGGTGCTGGACTGGGTGGAGCACATCAAGCGCCTGGGCGCGACCTGCGTGCTGTTCAACCCGCTGTTCGAGAGCGACGCCCACGGCTATGACACCCGCGACTACAATAAGGTGGACTGCCGCCTGGGCACAAACGACGACCTCAGGCAGGTCTGCGCGGCGCTGCACGCGGCGGGCATAAAAATCCTGTTTGACGGCGTGTTCAACCATGTGGGCCGTGGCTTCTGGGCGTTCAAGGACGTGCAGGAGAAGCGCTGGGACAGCCCGTACAAGGACTGGTTCCACATCAGCTTTGACGGCAACACCAACTACAACGACGGCTTCTGGTATGAAGCGTGGGAGGGCTGCAACGAGCTGGTCAAGCTGAATCTGCAGAACCCGGCGGTGAAAAATTACCTGTTTGACGTTGTGCGCGGCTGGGTGCGGGACTACGACATCGACGGCCTGCGTTTGGATGTTGCCTACTGCCTCGACCTTGGCTTTTTGGCCGAGCTGCGCGGGCTGGCCGACAGCATCAAGCCGGAGTTCGCACTGGTGGGTGAGACGCTGCACGGAGACTACAACCGCTGGATGAACGACCACGCCTGCCACAGCGTAACGAACTACGAGTGCTACAAGGGCCTGTATTCGAGCTTCAACACGGGCAACATGCACGAGATCAGCTACAGCCTGAACCGCCAGTTCGGCTCCGAGCAGTGGTGCCTGTACACGGGCAAGCACCTGCTGAGCTTTGTAGATAACCACGATGTAACGCGCATTGCGACGATTTTGACGGACAAGGGCTGCCTACGCCCCATCTACGGTCTGCTGTTCGGTATGCCCGGTGTGCCGTCGGTCTACTACGGCAGTGAATGGGGCATGGAGGGCGACAAGCGCAACGGCGACCCGACGCTGCGCCCGGCGGTGGAGAAGCCCGAAGAAAACGACCTGACCGCTTGGATCGCGGCGCTGGCCCACGCCCACACGGGCAGCAAGGCGCTGTGCCGGGGCAGCTACCGCAATGTGCTGGTCCAGCCTAAGCAGCTGATTTTTGAGCGCTATGCCGACGGTGAGCGGGTGCTGGTGGCCATCAACACGGACGGCAATCCGTTTGACGCCCACTTTGACGCGGGCTGCGGCCGCGCGGTGGACCTCATCACAGGCGCCGACCACGACTTCGGCGGCGGCAGCAGGCTGGAGCCCTTTAGCTGCTATTTCTGGAAATGTGAGCGATAATACGATATAAAAAGGCACCTGTCCGTGTGGGCAGGTGCCTTTTTGTGCTATGCTGTATGTTGTAGGGGGGGCGGCGTCCTCGACGCCCCGCAGGGCAGTATGCAGGGCGGCCTGCCCTCAGGCCGCCGCAGCGGGGTGAGGGTGCCCTGCCCTACAATGTATGGGTTAAAGGGGCAGCCCCTGTAAACCCTACGGGGCGGCCCATGTATGGGTTAAGGTTTTAAAGTTTCTTTGCCTACTTTCTTTTCAAAGAAAGTAGGTCACAGGTTCGTATATCCCATCAGCTTTTCATCCACGACGGCGGCGGTGTCGCGGCCCTCGCGCAGCGCCCAGACGACAAGGCTCTGGCCGCGGCGCATATCGCCGCAGGCGAACACCTTCGGGTCGGCAGTGGCGTACTTCACATCGGCCACGGTGCCGCGCTTCGTGCGCTCGACGCCGAACGCATCGGCCACATAGGGCTCGCAGCCCGTAAAGCCTGCCGCGATCAGCACAAGGTCGCAGTCCACGGTGAACTCCTCGCCGGTGGGCACCATCTGGCGGCGTCCGTCCGCGACCTCGCTTTTCAGCTTGGAGATCAGCGCGCCGCAGACCTGCCCGGCCTCGTTCTTGTAGAACTCCTTGACCGTCGTCTGGTAGACGCGGGGGTCAAAGCCGAATTTGGCGATGGCCTCCTGCTGGCCGTAGTCGGTTTTCAGCACGCGGGGCCACTCGGGCCAATCGTTGCCGGGGGCGCGGGCCGCGGGCGGGCAGGGCATCATTTCCAGTTGCATGACGCTCTCGCAGCCCTGGCGGATGGCCGTGCCGACGCAGTCGTTGCCGGTGTCGCCGCCGCCGATGACCAGCACGCGCTTGCCCGCGGCGGAAACCGCCTTGCCGTCCGCAAAGTTGGAATCCAGCAGACTGCGGGTCACGCTGGTCAGGTAATCCACCGCAAAGAAGATGCCCTGCGCGTCGCGGCCCGGGGCCTGGATGTCGCGGGCCTGCTTCGCGCCGCAGCACAGCACCACGGCGTCATAGCGGGCTTTCAGCTCCTCGGCGCTGACCGTATTGCCGACGTCGGCGTTAAAAACAAATTCAATACCCTCGTCCTGCAAAATTTTCACGCGGCGGTCAATGACCCACTTTTCCAGCTTCATGTTGGGGATGCCGTACATCAGCAGGCCGCCCGCGCGGTCCTCGCGCTCATAGATGGTCACGCGATGGCCGCGCTTGTTGAGCAGGTCGGCCACGGACAGGCCCGCGGGACCTGCGCCGATGACCGCCACGGTCTTGCCCGTGCGGGCCGGGGGCGGCACGGCATGAATGGCGCCGCTCTCGTAACCGTATTCCACGATGGCGCGTTCGTTTTCCTTGACCGTGACCGGGTCACCCGTGACGTTGCCGCAGGTGCAGGCCGCCTCGCACAGGGCGGGGCAGACCCGGCTCGTGAACTCCGGGTATCGGTTCGTGGCAATCAGCCGGTGCACGGCCAGATCCCACTTGCCCTGATAGACCAGGTCGTTCCACTCGGGGATCAGGTTGTTCAGCGGGCAGCCGCTGAACATGCCGCCCAGCTGAACGCCGCTCTGGCAGAAGGGGACGCCGCAGTCCATGCAGCGTGCGCCCTGGGCCTGCTGCTCGTCGGTGTGCAGCGGGACGTGAAACTCGTTAAAATTCCGGATGCGCTCCTCGGGCGGCAGCTCTAAACTGGTCTGCCGCGTAATTTCCATAAATCCTGTCGGTTTGCCCATGGTACTCTGCCTCCCTTACTTTGCGCTTTTCATAGCGTAGAACGCCTCGATCTGGGCCTGCTCGCTGTCCTCGCCCTTTTCCTCCATCTGGGCGATCAGGCGCAGCATCTTGTCGTAGTCGTGGGGCAGGACCTTCTTGAACTTGGGCAGATACTCGCCGAAGTTGTCAAGGATTTCCTTGCCGCGCGGCGACCCGGTCAGCTCCACATGCTCACGGATCAGGTCTTTCAACAGCGATACATCGTACTTGTGCTCCACAGGCTCCAGACTGACCATGTCCTTGTTGACGCGCTGGTAGAAGTCCCAGTCCTCGTCCAGCACGTAGGCGATGCCGCCGCTCATGCCGGCTGCAAAGTTCTTGCCGGTCTTGCCAAGCACGACCACCGTGCCGCCGGTCATGTACTCGCAGCCATGGTCGCCCACGCCCTCCACAACGGCAGTTGCGCCGGAGTTGCGCACGCAGAAGCGCTCACCGGCCACGCCGTTGATGAACGCTGTGCCGCCCGTAGCACCGTACAGTGCCACGTTGCCGATGACGATGTTCTCGCTGCGGTCAAAGGCGGCGTCCTTCGGCGGGTAGACGATGAGCTTGCCGCCGGACAGACCCTTGCCGATGTAGTCATTCGCGTCGCCGACCAGCTCGAGCGTCAGGCCCTTGGGGATGAACGCGCCGAAGCTCTGGCCGCCGTAGCCGTGGCAGACGACATGGAACGTGTCGTCGGGCAGCGTGTTGCCGAACCTGGCGGTGATCTCGCTGCCAATGATCGTGCCGAACGCGCGGTCCGTGTTGCCGACGTCCAGCGTGACGGTGCTGGGCTTCGGCTCGGCGGAGTCGAAGCTCTTTTTGAACTTCTTCATCAGGATGCGCATGTCGGGGGTCTTTTCCAGCTGGAAGTTGTAAACATCCTTCGCGTTGAAGTGTACGTTGGAGTTCTCGACCAAGGGGTTCTGCAAGAGGGCCGAAAGATCCATCTCGCTGGCGCGGGAACCTGCGGGCACGGCCTTGACCTTCAACAGGTCGCCAACGTCCTTGGCTCCGGCCATAAAGGCTTCGTTGTTGATGTCCCAACCGGCGGATACCGACCAGAACGAACCCCAGCGGTGATCTTTGGCGAAGGCCGAACTACCGTCACGACGCCAAGAGGCCTGCAGATAGTAGCGGTTGTCATAATTGTATTTCAGACGGGCAAGTACCGAACGGTGACCGAGAGAGGAGCGAGCGCCCGAACCGAGCTTATTGTCGATGGTGTTGTTAACCACGTCTGCATCGGGGAGATAGAGGTTCTGACCTTCGGCATCCACGTACTCGCTGCGCTCGTCCTGAGACTCGACAGCGGCCATAATGCCTACGGTGTGCTTCTCGGCAAACGTGCGGGTGTAGTCCACGAGACCTTGCAGATTTACAGTGCTGTTACGACTCATCTGCTGTTCTACACGGCCGCCGAAGGATGCGAGCTGGCCGTAAAGCGAGTTGTTGAGTTCGTTGAATTTGGTGTTGTCAAGATAGTAGCCTACGCTACCGCTGATGGTAAGACCTTTCAGAGGCGTCAGGATGGCGTACCATCTGGCATCGAAGATATCGGACACGAATTCGCGGCTGTCGTATGCTAACGAACCGGCGGGGGCCCAGGCACCGGAGGCGCGGGCGGTCAGACGGCCATAGCCGTAATCGGTAGGCAGACCGAAGTCATACAGCGGCTTGCCATAGTGCTCGTTGTACATCACGCGGCCTTCTTTATCGCGTACATAGATGGGGAAGATAGGAGCCAATTGGTTGACTACGGCGAATGCATTGGCCGAAGAATTGTAGCTGCTGGAAGTCTGGCTGGCGGGATATCCGGAGGTAGAGTAGATGTAGTTGAGCTGTGTGCCCAATTTCAGCCAATCCTTAGCCTGATATTCTACGGTCGAGCGGGTGCTCAGACGTTTGAAGTCCGATCCTTCGATGATACCTTCATCGCTGAGGTAGCTGCCGGATACATAGTATGTGAAGCGACCGGCACCACCGCTTATGCTCAGGGAGTAGTCCTGACGCAGACCGGTGCGGAATGTTTCGTCGGCCCAGTTGTCAGGCGTATAGTAGTAGTTTCCGTCGCTGTAACCCGGAGTGGCATTGGGATTGAACTTGCCGTTG
>ENA-ORRO01002964-ORRO01002964.1-human-gut-metagenome-genome-assembly--contig:-NODE-2964-length-10219-cov-2.238292_pt1 | contig 10219 bp, 9 predicted proteins | sample MGYA00242176_ERZ509136 | MGnify/ENA primary metagenome ERZ509136 (study PRJEB26280, sample SAMEA2338644) | human gut metagenome | biome: human gut; feature: human-associated habitat; material: faeces... | reverse complement strand
CATGCCACCAGTGTCACGGGGTAGGCAAGCCAACCCCGTGCTAACATGTGAAACCGCTCTTCGGCGGTTTTTCCTTTCCCGCAGCATCTCTCTACAACCGCTCTTCGGCGGTTTTCCCTCCGCGCAGCATCTCTCTACAACAGTTCTTCGGGCGTTTTAGAGGATAATCGGAGATATTATTTTTATTGTGTTTGATTTGCGTTAACTTTGCTGTCGTTAAAGGATTCGGATATGGATATAACGCAAGGCCTTGTCGGATGCTGTCTTACCGTTGTGAATGCAGTTGCATTCATCGTGTATGGCATAGACAAATATAGGGCGCGAAACGCCAAATGGCGCATACCGGAGGCAACGTTGCTGATGCTGGCGGTTGTGGGCGGAAGCGTCGGAGCGTGGCTCGGCATGAAGGCGTGGCATCACAAGACACGGCACATGAAGTTTCGGTATGGTGTCCCGGTAATTCTGCTGTTGCAGATTGTGGTGGCGACTCTTTTATATGTGAATCATTGTGTGGGAAAATGTTATTAAAACTACTGATAATATGAAACTGAACAAAATACACCATGTGGCAGTGATTTGCTCCGACTATGAACGGTCGAAGCGTTTCTATGTAGACGTGCTCGGTTTGAAGATTGTGAGCGAGCACTATCGTAAGGAGCGCGACTCCTGGAAGGCAGACTGCTGGCTCGGCGGAACGTATGTTGTGGAGCTGTTCTCTTTTCCGAATCCTCCAGCGCGTCCTTCCCGTCCGGAAGCCGCCGGTCTGCGCCATCTTGCCTTCGAAGTCGACGATGTTGCCGCAGCTGTAGGCGAGGTTGAGGGAAAAGGCGTAGCCTGCGAGCCGATACGCACGGATGAATATACCGGCAAACGGTTTGTGTTTTTCAGCGATCCTGACGGGTTGCCGATTGAATTGTATGAGAAGTGATGTGGAATTGCAGCCAAAATGTAGCAATAAGCAGGTGATGTGGCGAAGATAAGAGGCAGGCAACCGGTAAGTGTACAATATTACGACTCGCCGTGCGGAGAGATGGTCTTGGCGTCGGTGGGAGAAGCTTTGTGCCTGTGCGACTGGAACGGGATGCCATGCGCCTGCCGCAACAAGCGCCGGCTTGCGCGCCGGCTGAATGCGGAATTCCTGGTTGAGACATCCGCCGTGCTCGAGCAAGCGAAGAAACAACTTGGAGACTACTTCGCATGCCGCCGCAAGGCTTTCAACATCCCGCTGCGTCTTGTGGGAACGGATTTCCAACAGCAAGTGTGGGAAGCATTGCTCGGCATACCATACGGAGAGACTGTGAGCTACAAAGATATTGCCCTGAGAGTTGGCAATCCTGAAGGCGTCAGAGCCGTGGCGCAAGCCGTAGGGGCAAACGGCATAGCAATTTTTATTCCATGCCATCGCGTCGTGGGCATCAACCATTCCCTGACCGGCTTTGCCGGAGGATTGGAGGCAAAAAGAATGTTGCTTGAAATAGAAAACAAAAACAAAACGAAGATATTATGACCATACATCAGATTGCGTTCAGCCCCACTGGAGGCACACGCCGCGTCAGCGAACTGCTGTGCAGCGGCATTGAGACAAAAAGCATACTTACAGAACTTTGTGTAAAAGAAGAAGAGCTGTGCTTGCCAAGTATAGCAGCCGGCGACTTGGTGGTTGTCTCGATGCCGGTATATGCCGGGCGCGTGCCGGCATTGGCTGTGGAAAGGCTGAATGCCGTTGAGTCAAACGGCGCCACCTGTGTGATTGTCGCCGTTTACGGCAACAGAGCTTACGAGGATGCTTTGGTTGAAATGCAGGATGTGGCGACAGCGCAGGGATTCAACGTCGTAGCAGCCGTTGCCGCCAACGCAGAGCACAGCATTTGCCGTATGTACGGCGCCGGCAGGCCTGACGCAGCCGATGCCAGAGAGCTGGCATCCTTTGGCAGAGCCATTCTTGAGAGGGTGCAAGGCGGCAAACCGTTCGGCCGTCTCGCATTGCCAGGCAACCGCCCGTACAAGCAAGGCTGCATCGGACCTTTTCCTGTGGCAAACCAAGACTGTACGGAATGCGGTGTCTGCGCGAGCCAATGCCCGACAGGTGCAATATCTGCCGACAATCCAAAAGACAACAACAACCATCTCTGCATCGGCTGTATGCGGTGCGTGTCGGTCTGCCCGTCGCATGCGAGGGGCATCGGCGAGTCTCTGAAAGTGCTGGCAGCCCGCCTTGAGCCGCTCTGCCGTGATCGTAAAAAGGACGAGTTGTTTTTGTGTTAAGCCTTTCCCAGCTTCACGCGGTTTCTTTCGAGCTCCTGAAGGCTTTCCATCTTCTTTGACTCAAGAAATTCGTAGATGCCGCACAAGTGCTCGCGTACGCGGCCGTGGCCGAATTCGTATACCTTGCTGACAAGTCCGTCGAGGAAGTCGCGGTCGTGACTCACCACGATGAGCGTGCCATCGAAGTCCAGCAGGGCTTGCTTGAGCACGTCCTTTGTCTTGAGGTCAAGGTGGTTGGTCGGCTCGTCAAGGATAAGCAGGTTGACGGGTTCCAGCAGGAGTTTGAGTATGGCAAGGCGAGTGCGTTCGCCACCAGACAGCACCTTCACTTTCTTTGTCGACTCCTCTCCTCCAAACATAAATGCGCCGAGAAGGTCGCGAATCTTGTTGCGCACATCGCCTTTAGCCACGTCATCGATGGTCTGGAACACCGTTAGCTCGCCGTCGAGCAGCGAAGCTTGATTTTGTGCGAAGTAGCCAATCTGCACGTTGTGTCCGAGTTCGAGTTTTCCTTCGTTTTGCAGTTGCCCCATAATGCATTTCACGAGAGTCGACTTTCCTTCGCCGTTTCGCCCCACGAAGGCAATCTTGTCGCCGCGTTCAACGGTAAGGTTGACACCGCTGAAAACATTCTTGCCGTCGAACGACATTGCCACATCGCTCATTTGCACAGGGTAGGCACCGCTGCGCGGACTCGGAGGAAACTTCAGCCGGAGTCGGCTTGTGTCTTCCTCGTCCACCTCTATGAGTTGGAGTTTCTCAAGCATTTTTACGCGGCTCTGCACCTGCAGAGTCTTGGAATACGTGCCTTTGAAACGCTCGATGAATTCCTTTGTGTCGGCAATCATCTTCTGCTGCTCCTCATATTGTTTCATCTGCTGTTCGCGACGCTCCTTGCGCAACTCCAGATATTGGCTGTAAGTTGCCTTGTAGTCGTATATCCGTCCCATTGTCACCTCGATGGTGCGAGTGGTTATGTCGTCGACAAACTTGCGGTCGTGGCTTATCACCACCACGGCTTTTGAACTGTTGCAGATAAAGTCCTCAAGCCATCCGATCGACTCGATGTCGAGGTGGTTTGTAGGCTCGTCAAGAAGCAGCACGTCGGGCGACTTGAGCAGCAGTTTCGCAAGCTCGATGCGCATGCGCCATCCGCCCGAAAACTCGCTGGTTGGGCGGTTGAAGTCCTCGCGCTCGAAGCCCAGACCGAGAAGCGTTTTCTCAACATCCTCCTCGAAATGAGTCATGTCGATTGCGTAGAACTTCTCAGAAAGCGATGACACATTCTCGATGAGCTGCATGTATTCATCGCTGTCATAGTCGGTGCGTGTCAAGAGTTCGTTGTTTATGCGGTCTATCTCTGCTTGGATTTGGTGCAGATGAGCGAAAGCCTGGCATGTCTCCTCAAACACGGTGCGGCCGTCCTCGGTCATCAAATGTTGGGGAAGATAGGCGATTACGCAATCTTTAGGCGCGGAGACAGAGCCGCGTGTGGCTGTCCGCACGCCGGCGATAATCTTCAGCAAAGTGCTCTTTCCTGCGCCGTTCTTGCCCATAAGGGCTATACGGTCTTTCTCGTTTATCTGAAAGGAAATATCCTTGAATAGGGTGGTGCCGCCAAATTCGACGGTCAGTCCATCAACTGTAATCATAAATGTTTCTTGTGGTTGTTGAAAAAACGCTGCTAAAGCATATGCATGCCGCTTTCTTTCTGCAAAGGTAGTGTTTTTCTTGGGAATTCGGCGGTTTGCCGGGTGAATCAGGTGTAAAGAGCCATCTCCACACCTTGACAGGCAAACGTTGTCGGGGGTGCTTTTTCGCTATTTTGTCCCGAATTTGTCCCGGATGTTGTTGAAAAATAAGGCTTAAATGATTGGATGTCAATCATTTAAGCCTTTGATAGTCGGGGTGAGAAGACTCGAACTTCCGACCTCCACGTCCCGAACGTGGCGCGCTAACCAACTGTGCTACACCCCGAGTCCGAAAATCGAATGCAAAGGTACTCACTTTTCTGAATATTGCAATGTTTTTGCGGATATTTTTTTATTGCAGGGCAAAATTTTTATTTAAAGACGCGTTTGCGTCGGTGCTTGTCAATGCGCTTCAAGCCAGTTTGCGCCCGAACCGCAGTCGGCAACGAGAGGTACAGTTCCGCTGAACGCAGCCTCCATCTCTTCTTTTACAATGCGTGCCACAGAATCCTCTTCGCCAGGAACGACGTCGAAGTTCAACTCATCGTGCACCTGCAGCAGCATCTTCGACCGTATTCCATCGCGGTCAAACCGACGGTAAATGCGGTTCATCGCGATTTTGATGATGTCGGCAGCAGTTCCCTGTATTGGAGCGTTGATTGCGTTTCGCTCGGCATATCCGCGCACCACGGCGTTTCGCGATGTTATGTCGGGAAGCATGCGGCGCCGTCCGAACAGGGTTGTCACAAAGCCTTTCTCTTTCGCCATCTCGATGCTCTGGTCCATAAACCGACGCACGCCGGGGAATGTCTCGAAGTAGCCTTCAATCAGTTGCTTGGCCTCGCTGCGAGGTATTTGCAGTCGCTCCGACAGTCCGAATGCCGAAATTCCGTAAATCATACCGAAGTTTGCGGTTTTTGCTTTCCGTCGCTGGTCGTCGGTCACGTCTTCGGTGCGTTCATGGAAAATTTTGGCGGCAGTGGCACGGTGGATGTCCTCGCCGGCAAGGAAAGCCTCCACGAGCGCCTCGTCCTTGCTGATGTTTGCCACGATGCGCAGCTCAATCTGCGAATAGTCGGCAGAGAAGAACGAGTGCCCGTCGTCGGGGATGAACGCTTTGCGGATTTCCCGTCCGTCGTCGTTTCTGATAGGGATGTTCTGCAGGTTCGGGTTTGTCGACGACAGGCGTCCAGTGGCCGTGACAGTCTGATTGTAGGTGGTGTGGATTTTTCCCGTGTGAGGGTTTATAAGTTCGGGGAGAGCATTGACGTAGGTTGACAGAAGCTTCTTTATCTTTCGAAACTCCAGGATCTTGCCCACGATGGGGTGTTTTCCCGACAGCTTCTCAAGCACCTCCTCCGTGGTGGAGTATTGCCCAGTTTTAGTTTTTTTCGCTTTCTCGTCGATTTTCAGTTTGTCGAACAGCACTTCGCCCACCTGTGCCGGCGAACCCACGTTGAACTGTATTCCCGCAAGGTCGATGCATGCCCGCTCGATGTCGGCAAGACGCTGAGTCAGGGCTTTGGAGTAGGCGGCAAGGGCGTCTGTGTCAATGCGCACGCCAGTGTGCTCCATGTCGGCGAGCACCTCGACGAGCGGCAGCTCGATGTCGTGGAGCAGATGCGCCATTTTCTCCTCCTCGAGTTTCTTGTCAAACACAGGCTTCAGCTCGAGGCATGCCGCGGCACGTGCGCAAGCCACCTTGGCTATATCCTCGATTTCAAGTGAGAGCGCCGGGTTGAACTTGTTGGCCTTTGCCGTGGCGGGCAGCTGATAGTCGGGCAGAATTTTTTTCAGATATATCTCCGCCAACCGGTTTATTGAATGGCTCATCTCCGGCTGCAGCAGATAGTGCGCGATGGCGACATCGTAGTAGGGCGCCGCTAATTTCTCAGCAATGTTGAGCGCCACCACCATGTCGAATTTCAGGTTTATGCCCACTTTCTCCACAGTTTCCGATTTAAGGATGCGCAAAATGTCGAAAGCCGACTCCTCGGTGGCTTCAAGATAGAAAGCCTCGTTGGGGCTCAGTGCCACAGCGATGCCGGCAGGAACAGCCTCCATGGCGTTTGGCGCGGTGCAGACCATGTGGATTCCTATTGTTTTCTGCGACAACGCCTTGTCGACAAGCTCGTCGATGTTGGCATCGGTTGCGATGATCGTTTTGCAGGTATGCTCGGTTGGCGCAGGCTCCGCCTCTGCGGCTGTCGCGTCAGTTATGTCGTTGCCGAAGAGCGAAAGTTCGCCGAAAGCGGGCGCAGGCTTTGGAGCAGGCTTTGCCTCCGCCTTGTCGCCGAGCACGCGCGACAGCAACGAGCGGAACTCCAGTTTGCCGAAGATGTCGCGGATGGCGGCTTCGTCGACAGGGTGGCGGCTGTAAGCCTCCTCGTCGAATTCAATTGGCACTTCGGTGCATATCGTGGCGAGTTTTTTTGAGAACAGAATGTTGTCCACGTTTGACTTCACTTTGGTTTTCAGCGCGCCTTTCAGCTTATCGGTGTTGGCAATGAGATTCTCCACGCTGTCGAACTCCAGAATCAGTTTCGACGCCGTTTTCTCACCGACGCCCGGGCATCCGACAATGTTGTCCACCTTGTCGCCCATGAGCGCCAGAATGTCGATCACCTGTATCGGGCGGTTGATGCCGAACACGTCGCACACCTCCTTCTCGCCGCGCACCTCCGCCGGCTGTCCCTTGTAGCCCGGACGGTAGATTTTCACAGACGGGTCGACAAGTTGACTGAGATCCTTGTCGGGCGACATGATAAACGTTGAGAATCCGCGGCTGCGGCTCATCGTGGCAAGCGTGCCAATCACGTCGTCGGCCTCATATCCCTCTTTTTCCACCACAGGGATTCCGTAAGCCCGTATAATGTCTTTGATGTATGGAACAGCCACCTTGATATCCTCCGGCGTAGCCTCCCGTCCAGCCTTATAGTCGGCAAACATCTCGTGGCGGAACGTTTTTCCCGCAGGGTCGAAACACACGGCGATATGCGTCGGGTTCTCCTTGCGCAGCACCTCCTCGAGCGTGTTTACAAAGCCGAAGATGGCGGAAGTGTTCATTCCCCCCGACGTGAATCGAGGAGAGTATTTCATCGCGTGGTATGCCCGGAAAATCAAGGCATAGGCATCGAGCAAAAATAATTTTTTCTGTTCCATATATTGTAGGTGAATAGTACTAATTAATATAAAAAAATCAATGATTCGGCATTAATTCACCGTGAAATTACAATTTTCGCAGAATAAATGATTACTTTTGTGTCTTAAAAATCGTTTTATGACGAATTTTGATGAAATAAGAGACCTGATATCATCCGATTTGGAGCGGCTGCAGAAGATAATAAAGCAGTCGCTCTCAAGCAATAGTCCGCTGCTCAATAAGATTGTAGACAAGTATTTGGAAACAAAAGGCAAGCAGATACGCCCGATAATCGTTGTGCTCAGCGCCAAGTTTTTCGGCGCCGAGGTGTCGGACGGTGTGCTCTGTGGCGCAGCGTCGGTGGAATTGCTCCACAATGCCTCTCTGATACACGATGACGTTATCGACGAGACCAAGCAGCGTCGCGGCCACGACACCATCAACAACACGTGGGACAACCATATCGCCGTGCTTGTCGGCGATTTCTTTGTCAGCAATGCCCTTGCCTGTGCCATCCGCACCAACGATTTCCGTGTGATAAGCACCATCTCCGAACTCGGCAAGGAACTGTCGACCGGCGAGATTGACCAAATCGACGTTGCCAAGCATCATTCCATCGACGAGCAGACTTATTTCAGCATCATAAACAAGAAGACGGCATCGCTGTTCCAGAGTTGTGTGAAGGTGGGCGGATACTCTGTAGGTGCCTCCGACATCGACATCGCCAACCTGTCGAAGTTTGTGGAGCTGCTGGGACTGTCGTTCCAGATCAAGGACGACATCTTCGACTATTTCAAGGATGATGCCATAGGCAAGCCCACGGGCAACGATTTGCGCGAGGGAAAGGTGACGCTGCCGCTGATTTACGCATTGTCGCACACCGACGCTCCGCGCCACGAAGAGATGCGCCGTCTTGCCGACTCCGACTCGCTTACCACCGAACAGATAGAGACGCTGATAGACTTTGCCAAGGCAGAGGGCGGAATCGAATATGCCTATGCCACGATGGAGCGTCTGCGCGCCGAGGCACGCAGCATCCTTGAGCCATATCCCGACAACGAAGCCAAGCGGGCATTCCTGTCGCTGTTCGACTACATAATCAAACGCCACCACTGATGTTGTTGCCGTATCTTGAACCGGGACGCCTCGAGGCAGGATGCGACGAGGCTGGGCGCGGATGCCTTGCCGGACCGGTGTTTGCCGCGGCGGTGATTCTGCCCGACGGCTACACCAACGACCTTCTCAACGACTCAAAGAAGCTTTCCGAGCATGCCCGCGACGCACTGCGTCCCGTGATAGAGCGCGACGCCCTGGCTTGGGCTGTGGGCATAGTTGACAACGATGAGATTGACCATATCAACATTCTTCAGGCTTCGTTTCTCGCCATGCACCGCGCCGTGGACGGCTTGTCGGTGCGTCCCGACTTTCTGCTTATCGACGGTAACCGTTTCCGTCCCTACGACGGCATCAGCCACCAATGCATTGTGAAAGGCGACGGCAAGATGATGAGCATCGCCGCCGCGTCGATTCTCGCCAAGGTGACGCGGGACCGGTACATGGAGGAGATGGCGGAGCGCTACCCCGAATACGGCTTTGCGGTCCACAAGGGCTACGGCACCAGGCGGCACTATGCCGCGCTGCGCGAGTATGGTCCGTGCGAGATTCACCGGCGGACATTTCTCAAAAAGTTCTATGGCGGCGGCTGACACAAAGCTCGGTCCGTGGGGCGAGGCGCTGGCAGCGGAGTATCTTCGCAAGCGGGGCTATCATATTGTCGCGACCAACTACCGCAGCCGCTACGGCGAGATCGACATCATCGCCGAAAACGCGGAGTATCTCGTCTTTGCCGAGGTCAAGCTGCGCAGGACGGCGCATTTCGGCGCGGCGCGCGAGTTTGTAGACCTTCGCAAGCAGGAGCGTCTGCGCGCCACAGCTTCGATGTTTCTCGAAGAACATGAAACGGCGCTTCAGCCGCGCTTTGATGTCATTGAAATTTATGCGCCGGACGGGCTGCAGACCAGGCATCCCTACCTCCGGCAGATTGAGGATGCATTTTATGAAATATAACATTGTTGATGGACATTGCGATACGCCGATGGAGCTGTATCTGCGGCAGGAGGACCTGCAGGATAACACCTGTCAGGTGTCGCTCAGCCGCGCGCAGACGCTTGCAGGCTACGTGCAGTTCTATGCGTTCTGCACGGTGTGGCTCCCCAAGCACACCAGCTTCGAGCAGCACTATGAAGCCGCTCTTTCCTATTTTGACCGCCAGCTGGACAAGCATGCCGGCAGCATCGTCCGCTGCAGAACCGAAGCCGATGCGCGCGCGGCGATTGCGGGCGGCAAATGCGGTGCATTTTTGTCCATCGAGGGCGCGGAGGCAATCTCCTGCGACCCCGGAAAGCTGGAGCTAGCCTATGAACAGGGCGTGCGCATGATCGCCCCCTGCTGGAACGCGCCGAATGCGCTCACGGGAAGCATCGTCTCCGGCGGGGGGTTGACGGCGCAGGGACGCGAATTTGTGCGCCGGGCGCAGAAGCTCGGCATCCTCCTCGACGTAAGCCACATCTCGGAAAAAGCCTTCTGGGATCTGTGCGATATCACGGAAAAGCCGTTTGTCGCAAGTCACTCCAATTCCCGCGCCGTTTGCCGGCATGTGCGAAATCTGACCGATGAGCAGTTCAAAGCGCTGTGCCAGATCGGCGGCACGGCAGGGCTCAACCTCTACGGCGCATTTTTGAAGGACGATGGTCCCGTGACGCTCGAGGACGTCTGGCGGCATATCGAGCATTTCCTGGAGCTGGGCGGCGAGGGACATATCGCGCTCGGCGGCGATCTGGATGGCTGCAGCGTGCTGCCCGAAAGTTTTACGGGCGTAGACAGCTATGAGCTGCTTGCGCAGTGGCTGGAAGAAAAGCATCTTCCCTCCGGAGAAGAAGTGCGTCAGCATAAGGAAGCATCTGTGCTCCAGAAAATCCGCGAGGTGATGGAGGAAGCAAATACCGCGGACTGCTATCGTGCGGTAGAGCGCTTTGAAAAAGAAACCGGCATTTCCGCAATTGAGCTGGCAGCCGCATTTTTGTATGAGCAGGTTGGCGGTGAGCCGGAAGAAATCGTAGAA
>ENA-ORRO01002963-ORRO01002963.1-human-gut-metagenome-genome-assembly--contig:-NODE-2963-length-10219-cov-2.427883_pt1 | contig 10219 bp, 11 predicted proteins | sample MGYA00242176_ERZ509136 | MGnify/ENA primary metagenome ERZ509136 (study PRJEB26280, sample SAMEA2338644) | human gut metagenome | biome: human gut; feature: human-associated habitat; material: faeces... | reverse complement strand
GTTGCCATGGTTATGTCAGCCACTCTTTTTGCCAGCGTATTGCACAGGACGGAACGGATATTTATCTGCTGGATCACGGTGATGCATATCCCCGGAGTATTTATCTGCAAAAGATTGATGCAAAACTGAAAAAAGTATCAAACGCCCTGAATATTATAGCGTTTGACGGAGCAACAGGGAACAATCATACGGGAGGATCTATCGGTGGTGTAGAGGTGATCGGTGACAATATATTTACTGCCGGTAACTGCACAGAGCAATTTGGGGAATTATATAATCCTTCCACATATCGTCGGAATCTCTGGGTATCTGTAGTAGATAAAAATATGGAGACATCCCAGAAGCTTATCTGGCTGACAGAGCATGAAAATACCGGAAATTGGAATGCAAGAACACCGTATCTGATCCCGGCATCCGACGGTAGCTGTTATGTGATGTGGGAGGATGTAAATGAAGAAAAGGAACAGCTTGGAACCACCGGGGGATTTTTTCGTTATAATTTAATATACGGTCTTACTAAAATTGCCAAGATTAAGCCGGATGGCACCATTGACGGAAACATTCATTCTATTTATGGCAGATTATCTGACTGCAAGCCTGTGATCACCTCCGATCAGAAGCTGGTATGGTATACAACGGAGAACAATTCTCCTTTGTTTTATACCCTTGACCTGAATCAGTTAGATTCCTATGAATTTAATGGTTTTGCAGATATCCGCAAATGTACGGTCACGTTAGCATCCGATTCCTATACTTACGACAGCAATGTAAAGCCGGGCGCAGCCTCCGGACCAGCTATCGTAAGTATTTCCTATGGCGATTACCAGTTACAAAAAGGCATCGATTATGATATGTACTATAGTAATAACTCCAAGGCGGGAACCGGTTATGTGAATATCACACCAAAAGGAATTTTCGCAGATCCTACGGAGACAACTCACAAAAAACTAAGAATTCCATTCCAGGTAATCTATCCTGCAGATACTCCGGAACCAACTTTAGAACCGACTTTGAGTCCCACTTTGAAGCCAACTTCAAAACCAGCATCAGAGCCGTCAACGACACCAACTTCCCCGGAAACACCGACACCGGAAAAGACACCATATCAGGAGCCATCATGGTTTCAATCACCGTTTCCGGGAGTAACACAGACACCATTCCCTGAGCAGCCGACTGTTTCACAAAAACCATCGGTTTCCAAAAGTCCGTCTGCCACTCCGGGAACCGCTGCAACCAAAAAGCCGTCTGTCAAAACGACAACAGCTCCGACAAAGACAGCTATTCCATCTAAGAATCACAACCAAAATAGGACTGCATCCCAGACGAAACCGTCTAAAGTAAAAAATGTCAAGGTCAGCAATCTGACAGGACAGAAACTACAGATCACCTGGATGCTGCAATCAGATGTAAACGGCTATCAGATACAATATGCACAGAACAAAAAATTTACCAAAAATAAAAAGACTTCTTCTGCCAGACTGTATCGTCCGTATAAGATCATTTCCGGTCTCTCAAAAAATAAAACGTATTATATCCGTATACGTTCCTATCGCCGGCAGGATTCCGGAAAACTGTATGGAAAATGGAGTAAAACTGTAAAATGTAAGATAAAAAAATAAATACCAGAAAGAAGGGATTTCATTGAAAAAAATAAAAATATTAAGTATTCTGCTGGCATCAAGCCTGACTTTGGGAAGCGGTCTTCTGCCGTCGTATTCTCCTTTGATGGCGGCAGAAAAGGATCAGACACAGACAGCACCTGTTACGGTAACACCGGATCCGGCACTTGGTGCGGCCGATGCCCAAAAGGATCTACCCCAGCGATTCTTTCAGACGCAGTCGGAAGGAGGAACCGTATCCCAAAATATATCTCAAAATAATTATAAGATATGGGGAAATGCGGTGAATTCTTTTATAGAAGAAAATGAGGATGGCAGTTTCCTGCGGATTGAACAGATAGATTCTGAGCTTATTGTAGAAAAATATGACTCAGACTTTAAAAAGGCAGAATTAGTTACAAAGGTGTCTGTTCCCCTTCCAATCTATGGTGGTTATTTCACCGGAGAAAATGCCCGTTTTCTGGTTTGTGGCGAGAGCAATCCGGAAGAATCTAATGAAAAAGAGGTTGTTCGTATTATCAAATATGATAATGACTGGAATGAGCTGGATTATGTTTCTGTTTATGGGGCCAACACATATAATCCTTTTGGATCAGGAATTCTCCAGATGACAGAGATGAACGGGATCCTTTATATTACCGGATGTCATACCATGTATGCAGCAGATGATGGGGTACATCATCAGGCAAGTATGAATTTTGCAGTAAATGAAGAAAATATGGAGCTGATCACACAAAACACAGAAATAGGTTGCCATGGTTATGTCAGCCACTCTTTTTGCCAGCGTATTGCACAGGACGGAACAGACATTTATCTGTTTGATCATGGTGATGGATATCCACGTTCTGCCTATCTACAAAAAATTGATGCGAAGCTGAAAAAGGTCTCTAAGGTTTTGCCTGTTATTAAATTTAACGGAAAAATAGGAGCCAATGAAACAGGAGCATCCATCGGAGGTATCGAGATTGTCAGTGATAATATATTTACTGCCGGCAACAGTGTCGAACAATTTGGCGAAGTATATGATCCCTCCACATACCAACGTAATATCTGGGTATCCGTTATAGATAAAAAGATGGAAAATCAGACATTTGTCTGGTTGACAGACCATGAAAATCTTGGCGAATGGAGTGCAAGAACACCATATCTGATCCCGGCACCGGATGGCAGCTGCTATGTAATGTGGGAGGATGTGGTTGAGATTCCAAAAAACATCAACGGATATAATTATAACGAATTAAAACAAACTTTTACGAAAATCGCAAAGGTTAAGCCGGATGGAACAATAGATGGTGAGATTCATACCATTTACGGCAGATTATCTGACTGTAAGCCGATCGTCACCTCTGATCAGAAGCTGGTATGGTACACAACCGAGAAAGCTTCTCCACTCTTCTATTCCCTTGACCTGAATCAGCTTTCCTCTTATGAATTTACAGGCTATGGCAACATTGAAAAGTGCAGCGTTACGATATCTGCTGTTTCCTACAATTTTTATGATCCGAGTGATAATAAAACCCATATAGGACCGGAGGTCTTATCGGTTAATTATGGTGATCTGAAATTAACAGAAGGTGTTGATTATAATGTGTCATATAATGACAATGCAGATATGGGTACCGGATATATACAGATTACCGGTAAAGGATTTTTTGAGGATCCGGCCACAGATGCAGCGGATAAAATACTTCGTATTCCATATCAGATAAATTATCCAACGGAACCGGAGGATACCGAAGAACCGACCGGTACCCCGTACCAGGAACCGTCATGGTTTGTTACCGGCACTCCTGCCACCACCAGAAAACCATCCGCTACAAAGAAGCCGGGAACCTCATCATCTCCTGCTGCTACAAAAAAACCGGTCACATCGACAGCACCGAAAAAGACATCATATCCAAAAAGAACGGCCAAGCCAGCCTCTTCCTCTGCTCCTGTGGCACCGGAAAAAATGACAGGTATCAGTCCGGTTAATCTCAAAGGAAAGAAAATGATGATCACCTGGACGAAGCAGGATAACGTATCCGGTTATCAGCTCCAGTATGCGATGAATAAGAAGTTTACTTTAAAAAAGAAAACTCTTTCCTGCAGCAAATACCGTTCTATGAAATTGGTATCCGGCTTAAAGAAAAATAAAACATATTATGTCCGGATGCGTGCTTATGTCCAAACAGACAGCGGTAATTTATATGGCAAATGGAGCAAAAAGGTGAAATGTAAGATCAAGAAATAAAAAGCAGGTCATCACCAAAGAATAACAAAAGAGAAAAAGGGTCTGTACAATAATATGTACAGACCCTCTTCTGTTTTACGCATATAAAAAATAAATCATGGCGGCTGCAGCGATCACTTCCAGAATAAAAATCGCCGGCACACCAATATAAAACTTCGGCTTGTGTGTTTTATGGTGAAAAAAGTGCATACCGCCATAAGAACCGAAAACACCAAAAACAGCGGCAAGCATTAAGGTATGCTCCGGTATACGCCAACGATGATGAGAGGCCTTCCACTTATCCAGGCCATAAATAAGAAATACAATCCCGTTGATCAGGAGATACAGAATAATCCATTGGTAGTCCATATCGCAGTCTCCTTACATATCAGTTTTAGTAAATAACAATTATATCCTTATTTTACCTGCTTTTTTTCCATATGTAAACCTTTTGCCAGACGGTATGCCATATAACCGCACAGACAGCCGAGCAGGGCGCCGCCCAGAATATCCGTCGGGTAATGAACATACAGATACATTCTGGAAAATGCAATCAGCACTGCCGGAATCAGGGCAAGCTTCCAAAGAAGCTTTTCTCCTGAGAAATAAAGGGCAGCTACTGCTGCAAAAGAGACCGCTGTATGTCCGGATGGAAAAGAATAATCTTTTGGTCTGGCGATCAAAAGCTGTATGGCAGTATTGACATCACATGGGCGGACACGGCAAAACAAATGCTTTAACAGTCCATTGCATAAAAGTACCTCCAGTCCGATAGCGATAAAAAGGATCAGGCCGGCTCTGACCTTAGACGGTTTTAATAGAAGTAAAAGCCCCAGCGACAACCAGAAGACACCACCGTTACCAAGACGGGTGATGCCACACATAATGGTATCCAGAGCCGGTGTATGTATGGTCTGGATTGCATTTAACAGATCTAATTCGATACCCATAATAATCTCCTTCTTTCTTTTCCTCAGTATAACACAAAACCTCCCTTCTTTTGAGTATCCTATATTTTATTTTTCTGACGGTCGGTCACATATAACATTCCCGGAAGCACCAGAAATACACTGATCCTCGGCACCGTGTCGTTAATATCCTCTTCTTTGATCGTAATGGTATATAATGCCGTTTTGTCTTTATAATACTCTTCTACTGTTTCGGTATCCAGCATAGACAGGGGCATATCCATGGGGTTCTGGTCGTCAATCCATGTCACTTCTCCCACGCCTTTGTCTCCGGTAAATTCCTCGTGCATTTATCCAGAGATACGGTAGAAAGTGACTCGGTGGCAGATAATCATTCATATCATAATTAACAGATAACTCCTGTCTTCCCACAGCTCCTGCCAGTGCTACGATAATAAACAAGACAATGATGGGAATTCGAAGACGGATCACCTGTTCAAAAAATTTCTCTTTCACAATATCACCTCACAAAATAAAGGAAACATTACCATAAAAGCGGAACGGGAAGATCACATGTTTTTCGTAAGTCCCACCGGCTTATTGATACAATCTGCAATTGCCTGTGCGAAAGTACGTGTTATAGTTGTCTTTTTCATGGTGGTCACCTTTCTGTCAAAAATCAAATGTCAGTGGGTCAAAGCTGGTGCGTTTTTCCTGCCTTAACTGATCTAACGCATTCCTGTCCTCTGCTTTCAGCGAAAAATCAAAGATATCTATGTTTTCCCGTAAACGATCCGGATTTTTTGATTTTGGAATCGGTATGATTCCATGTTGTATATTCCATCGAAGTAAGATCTGTGCCGGAGTCTTTTGATATTTTTCTGCAATGGACAGTATCGTTTCTCCAAAACTTCCCCGTTGCAGCGGAGCCCAGGCCATCACCTGAATCTTATGCTCCTTACAATAGGAAACCAGTTCCGGCTGATGGAACAATGGACTGTATTCTATCTGGTTGATCATCGGCTGGATCCGGCAATGCTCCATCAGATACTGCAACTGGCCAATCTCAAAATTGCATACACCGATGCTTTTCACAAGACCCGACTCATATGCTTCCTCCATCGCTTTCCATGTGCTTATGGTCCGCTCTTTATTTTGTCCCGGCCAATGTACCAGAAATGCATCTAAATAAGAAGTCTGAAGCCTCTCCAGCGTGATCTTAAGGCTTTCCAATGTCTGGTCATACCATTGATTTCCGTTATCCACCTTACTGACCAGAAAGATATCTTCTCGTGGAATGTCATTTTCTTTCAGCGCTGTTCCAAGTGCCGCTTCATTTCCGTACATCTGAGCCGTGTCAAACAGACGGTATCCGTTTTCATACGCGGCTTTGACCGCCTGATTCATCTCCAACCCCGCCTGCATCTTGTATACGCCAAGACCGATTGGTGGCATTTTTATATTACTCGCTAATGTTATGTCTTTCAATTTCAACATCCTCTCTCTTTTTTATAAGAAATCCAGATAAAATTATATCATTTCTATGGGAAAAATCAATTTTCTCATAAAAATAACCTCAATAAGATAAAGATTCTTATCGAGGTTATAACAAAAAAGATACGAATTTTTATAAAAATCCCCTTTTTCTATATATGTTATATCAGTCTAATTCCAAAGCACACTCTGCTTCTGACTGTTTTTCCCGAAAAATTGTCCGGAATACCAGACGTACAAATGGTCCGCAATAAAACATCTGGTAACAGATCGCCATAGGAAAGTTCATGACCCAGGTCTGAATCCATGTTCCGAAAGATTGATTCTCCTTAAATAAAATCGTAGCGATCAGACTCATCACCGGACACATAATACAGCAGATACAAATAGAAATTGCATAGGTAATAAACTGTGGTCTGTCATCCGGTCTCATCACAGAGAATGCAAGACCTCTGGCAATCCTTCCGACCACAAAAAACTCTAAAACAAATGCGATGGGTACCATAACCGGCAATTCATGAAGGGCAAGAAGAAATGTCTGGCCGGTCACGCCTCCCGTGTTTAACGCTACGTTGTAAACGACCATTCCATAAACCATCACTGTCGCCATAATAATTGTAAATACAACATCCTGAAATTAGTTTTTTGGCATAAAAAATCCTCCTTATGATAACTGATTTTGACGTGTTGTTCGTTATCATCCCGGAGGATTGTGCGTTTCCAATTTCAACCTTATTTACTTAGCGAAGCGATTATATCACAATTCATTTTGAAATGCAATGAATTTTTATAACTTTAACAGCATTTTATTCCTATACTCTTACAGGCATCATATAAAGCAGATAACCCTGTCTCTTCAAAATCAAGATGCTGTTCATATTCCTGATCGGCAGACTCAAAGATCAGACTGCTTTTCCCGCGGCTTTTGATCTTGAGCTGATATTTTCCCTTTTCGGTGTATATCCGGTTGATCAGCATGACTTTGCGGACTTCGGTGATATCGGATATATTTCTGATATATTGTCTGCCATTTATGGTGATTTCCAGCTTTTCCTGCGAGATCAGAATTACCGCTTTCATCACACCCTTTGTCTTTCGGTCACGAATATAGTAGAACACGCATACGACCAGGACACTGATGACCAGTGCCAGCAACGGAATCATATCCTCCCTCTTACCTGAGATGATTCCCAACTGATCCAGTATGACATATACAACAAACTGGAGCAGAAAGCATACTGCAAAAAGAAGGAACATATGAAGTCCTGCCCCTTTTGTCTGAAAAACACTGTCTTTTACTGTAATCTGAAATTTTTGTTCTGTCATTTTTACTCCTTTGAATGAATCTCTGGTTATTGTACGCAAATTGATTGCTGAGCATATTATATCATACCAACGTGCAAATGAAAATCGGGATTTTACTTTATGATTATCTGCCTATGATTACCTGCTATTTAATCTTGACAAATAAAAATGACAATGATATAATTCATTTTGACAATAATCCTTGTCATTTTGACAACAATTTTCGTCATATGGAGGTGTGTGTATGATCCTGCGAAATCGTTTAAAGGAACGCAGAGCCGCACTCAATGTCAACCAACAGGAAATGGGACGTCTTTGTGGTGTATCCCGGCAAACCATCAGTCTGATCGAACGTGGAGATTATTCTCCATCCGTTACGCTTGCCCTAACGATTGCAAAGGTGTGTGGTGTTACAGTAGAAGAAATATTTTATTTAGAGGAGGACAATGAAAATGGAAAATAACGCGATCAAAGAGGCAAACCGTAAGGCAATGCCTAAATTTATTTTGTTAACGATCATCTGTGTGATCATCGGTGGTGCCGGGGGATATCTGTCTGCCAGATTCAGCCTGAACACCTTATCCGGCACGCTCTGGTCTACCGGTTCATTTTTCGGAACATATATTGCTCCATGGTTTCTGATAGGTATTGCCGTAATTATGCCTGTTATCCTGGTACCTTGTTATCAAAAGGCAAAAAAGCTGCTGGAAGGCTGGGATGGAGAAACTGAAGAGGTTTCTGATGCCATTGAGAGTCAGGTTACCTTTATTATCTGGCTGTCAAATGCTGCCTTGATCCTCTCCTATTTCTTAATTGCAGCATGCTATTCCAAAGGCTTTGCCACTTTTGAAAGTTCTTCGAAAACGACTCTGTTATTTATCGGTATTGCGGCTTTTGTTGGAATTATACCGGAAACTATTATTCTACAACAAAAGAGCGTAGATATTGTAAAGAAAATGAATCCGGAAAAGACAGCCTCTATCTACGATATGAAATTCCAAAAGAAGTGGATGGATAGCTGCGATGAAGCAGAAAAGCTTATGATCGGAAAATGTGCTTTTAAAGCATATCGTTCTACCGACAGGACCTGTGGCACTCTGGCAATTATTCTGGCATGCTGTGCTCTTGTTTTTGATATTGGATTCCTGCCATCCTTTTGCGTCTGTCTGATATGGATCATAAATCATACTTCCTACTGCCGCGAAGCCTCAAGATTAGCTAAAATGGGAAACAAAATTTCTTAAAATATTAGACGCTTGAAAAAATTCCTATACGTACACATTTTTAGTACATATAGGAGTTTTTCTCTACAATCCTTTATTTTTCAGATCTGCGACAAGCTGCACATAAAATTCACGTACATCAAAACCCGGAATATTTTCCCGGTTCAGATCGATCACATCTCCGTGGGAAATGCCCCGTTTGCCCTCAACCGTCAGAAACTGATAGTTTTCTCCCCAGGGAAATGATTCCTCTCCCACCAGCCCATCATTGGCTCCATCGAAATATTTCACCAAAGGATAGGTAAAATTTAACGGAAATCTTCCGGACATAGGTTTATTCAGCTTTGATCCTACGGATTGATAAAATATGTTGGGATCATCCTTAATCTCCTCGTTGAACTTTTCGCAGTTTTCAAAGGTAAGATCATGCACCGCTGCCAGAAAATCCGGATTCACATCTCCCAGCTTTGCAGCCCCGGCATTATATGCCTTTTCCACTGCCTTCTGCTGTTTTGCAGGAATTTTGTTCAGAAGATAATCCGCAAACTGACATCCCCGGTGCGGCGTATTGATTGTGGTCAGGGATGCAACATATGGTGCTGCATCTGTCAGAGCGATCATAGCTCTGGAGTCAAGTCCCCCCTTGGAATGGGAAATAATGTTTACCTTCTCACAGCCTGTTTTATCGATAATCTCATGAACCCTTGCGGCAAGCTGCTCTGCACTGTCCCGCACGGCAGATGCACTGTTATGATTGCCGTAATAAATCCTGGCTCCGTTTTTCTCCAGCTCCTCTGGAATCCGTCCCCAGTAATTTAAATGTTCAAAATCCCTGAAAAAAACGCCGTGAACCATCAATAGTGGGTACTTTGTCCGGCATATCTCCTGTTTCGCCCGTTTTTTATTTCGTTTGGCCCGCATTTTTTCCATTTTTACTTCCTGACCGGTGGTTTTAATGATCACATGCAGCATGATCAGATGAACAACCGGAATCCATCCGCACACAACCCCAAGAACACGCCACCGGATCCCGAGCTGTTCCGAGGTCAGGTATACTGTAATAATGCCGGTCCAGAAAATAATATTTTCCAGCAGGATCACGATTCCAAGACGGATCAGCCAGTATGATGTCTGCTGTTTCAGCCCTGCCGGTCCTCCAAACCACGTTTGATAGAGTCCAAAGAAGCCAAGCAACAGATAAATCGACAAGATGACTGTGGTAAAGCAGAATAATTTTAACATGATCCTGCCAAAATTACAGATTCTAACTCGTTTCATATTAGTCTAACATTCCTTTCTCCTGCCGCACCTCTGCATCATTCTCCGGGGCTGCTTGAGATCACTTTACCGGTATTCCAAAGCATAACGGTCCGCCTGGCAGCATCCAGACGCTCCTCCTCGGAATGAAAATCAATGGTGACAGAATGACAGCCACATTCCAGGCACATCACATAATAA
>ENA-ORRO01002962-ORRO01002962.1-human-gut-metagenome-genome-assembly--contig:-NODE-2962-length-10219-cov-33.520464_pt1 | contig 10219 bp, 9 predicted proteins | sample MGYA00242176_ERZ509136 | MGnify/ENA primary metagenome ERZ509136 (study PRJEB26280, sample SAMEA2338644) | human gut metagenome | biome: human gut; feature: human-associated habitat; material: faeces... | reverse complement strand
CAGATTGCCGCTAAGAATAACTCAGCGATTTAGCAACTGCGAAGTTTGAGTATATATATTATCGGTTATGGCGTTGCCTTCTTATGAGAGATGGTCATGGCCGGGGGAAGGGATTCACATTATACGATTGTCAGAGGAAAGGATCTTGTATCATGAGAAAAACATGGCTTGTTTTACCGATGGCTGCTGTATTGGCATTGGGGATGCCGGTACAGAGCGGAACGACGACGTTGGACCTGGGGATGCAGAGAGCTGAAGCCAGCATGTTCTCGAAGGCAATTGGCTCGATTGGAGATAAAGTCGGCGGCCATGCCAAGAAGGCGGCCAAGGACGCAGTCAATCAGGCATTCGAAATTAACATCGACGGCATGCAGAATCATCAGGCCGATATGCACAACCATATTATGAAGGCAGTTGGCTATTGGTCGGCTTCGGAATACCAGCTGGGCGTTGCAACAGGGAAATCAGATGCCCGTCTAGGTGTGCTGGCCAATAACCTGATGAGTGCAGATGGCTCGATGGATGATGTCTTTGAAGCGACCTCGCGTTCGCGCATCAGCAATGATGAGGTCAAGCAGGCACTCTCAAATCTCATGTCGTCTGGCTCAAAGGAGCAGATTAATCAGGCCAATGCGGCAATGAGCTATTCGAAGCACGATAATGTCGCGGCCATGATCTACACAGGGCTGGCTGCACGCGATGCTTCGTTCCTGCTCAAGGAAACGGCTAAGGGGCTTGCTCACCCGAAAGATCTCAATGGCATTCTCGATACACTGAAGACATTCCAAGCGCAGGCTAAGGACGTTGAGACAGTGGTCGGTTTCGTGAACAGTAGCATCAAGAAGCGCAATGATGCTCGCAAGGCATACGATAAGGCTAACAACATCAAGGAACCGTCTAAAAAGGAAGTCATGGCGCAGATCAACGAGATGCAGGCTGAGTAAATCCATCATTTCCTCGATGATACTCCGATATTTCGCTGTGTCATCGAGGTTTCTCTTTTCAAGAGGAGTTGTTTCTATGTATAGAGATTGCAAACGATATCTTGTCCTTCTCATGGCCGTCCTGTTTGTCATGATGTCTTCGCTGGCATGTGAGGCGAAGGGGCAGAATCTTCAGGTGGGGTTCGTCGATGACATTGTCTCAGCGGATTCGGAGAACCATCTCTTGACACCACAAGCTAAACAAGAAATCCGGCAGGCATTGAAAGAACGCCTTCGTGCGCTTCAGTCAGCTGGGAAACTGCCGTTTGAACTCAAGAGTTCGGATGTACAGCTCAACAATCTGCAGCAGACGTATGACACGGGCATACCAGTCGTGTTGATCCCGATTGTCACGATGGACGATTACTTTCCTGTGAAGTATTATGCTGATGGCAAAATCTTTTACAAGGCGACGGTCCTTAGCGGACTGAGCCTGGCGGTCTGTACGAGCAGCGACAATATGGACTGCCGACTTTTGGCCGTTGTGCCGCTCAACCGCTATGGCATCATGGGCGGCGATATTCGCCGGCCCATCATGCAGCCCATTTCGAAAGCCGATGCTTCACAAGAGTACATTGCGCTGACGAAGCAGGGCATTGCGGAAAATATGGATTTCCGTTCAGTGAAGCGCGTGCTCAAGGATTGGCAGCTCAATCAGGCTATTCCTGCTTGTGGTGTCACGGAAGTAACGATGACTTCGAAGAAAGCGAAGGCAATCTTTCAAGATGACCCGCATCACATCCGCAATGCCATTGCGGACTTCTACACGATGGCTTATCAGCAGGCGAGCGGAGAGCCGGTCATCCTGCCGATGACGTCCGTGAAATTTGTCGAGGATGTTCATCGCTCTATGTACGAAGGTGTGCTGCGCGGTGACAGTGGTACGCTGAATCTGGTTATGGCGAAACCGGCGCATCCGATCGTGCTTGATGTGAGCGGTGCTGCATCCAAGGTCCTGCAGCGCAGCGACCCGTCTGACGTTCGGGAAGATATCGCGTATAAGGTGTGGCTCTCTGCAAAGACAGGATCTGATGCGCCTGTACAGGACAGCGACTATGCGACAGAGATGCGCATCAAGAACCCGGATGGTTCCCTGCAGAACAATTACGATGAGGTCGATACCTGTTCGAAATTGCTCATCAACCTGGCTGGCAAGATGGGGAAACAGGCTGGCAAACAGAAGCATTGAATGCAATGACAGGAGAGGAGAAGTATGATGGAGCGACGATTATTTGCATGGCATTTTTCAAGGATTGTTGTTCTGCTGGGATTGTGCCTGTGCCTTCTCGGACCGTCGTACTGCGCGGCAGATGTCATTGAGGGACAGGCAGCAATCCTCAATGGCAATCTTGATGCGGCGCGCCAGCAGGCACGTGAAGATGCCATGCGGGCCTATGTCGAGCAGAAGGTCGGCGTCCATATCCAGGGAACAACGGAAGTGGACATGGGCATGGTGGTCAGTGACCATATCTTGGCGCAGTCGGACGGCTATGTGCAGATCAACCGCATTGTCAAGGAGTGGCAGTCGGGCGGCATCTACTACATCCAGATGGATTTGACAGCCAGTGACCAGAAGATTGCTACAACTGTCCGTGATATCCGTAGTCGCATCGAGGCGATACAGGATGAGGGGACGACCCGTTCTGGCGTCCAGGTAGCTGTGACAGGACGCGATGAGATGGGGCGGCCGGAGGCCATTGCATCGCTGCAGAATTATGTCATGAAGAAACTTGCTGATGCTGGTTTTCACACTTGTGCGAATGATGCGGTCCTGGCGTACATGAATCGCCAGACGGACCTTGGCGATGCGCAGGCGACGGCAGAGATACGCCGAATTGCACGCAACAGCCGCATGGGAGATGACAGCGGCAATTCCCTCCTGCGTGGAACGCTGTCGGTGGTGGAAGTCCGCTCTGCGGGTACGCAGACTGTGGCAACCGTCCATGCCTCATTCGAGTTGATCGGCCTTGATTCTTCGGAGGCCAACAACTTCGACGATTATGCTACAGCCGTTGGCGCTTCATGTACGGATGCCATCCGCAAGGCTCAGGATTCGGCCGTCCGGCATGCTGTCGAATCATTGGCTCAGTCCGCTCTCTCAACGGTGCAGAGCGAATTTCGCGGTGGTGTCCATCAGGTAAAGACGGCAGTGGTTGTCACAGGCATCACGGACCGGACGGCGCAGGGAAGTGCCATCAAGCAGTACTTGACTTCCATTGGCTGTACTATCCTGCGCAGCAACTACAGCAGCACAGGAGCCCTGCAGATTTTCTTGAAGACGACCTCGGTGGACAGCATTGAGGAATTGAAGGAGAAAATCCTATCCGGCGTGCCGGGATTACAAGAAGGAAACACAGATGAAAACGCTATGGGAGCGACAAAAATCTATCTGACATTCTGAGGTGGTGCAAGTATGAAACGGTACATAGTGTGCATGGTATGGGCTGTAATTGCTGCAGTGCTATTGGTGGCAGGATTCCCTTCTATTGGTGCTGCAGCGCCCGTCACCGTGCAAGTCTGTGGTATTTCTGCAGGCAATGATGAAGGAAAGGCTATGGCAGATGCAAGGCAAAAGGCGGTCAAGCGTATCTTGTCCCAGATTTTATCGCCATCAGATGCGCCGGACAGCCTTTATCAACAGATCTTGTCACAGTATGCATGCTATAGCCGCGATGGCAAGGTCGTGCAGAAGACTTGTCGCGATGGTCAGCTTTATGTGATCGAAAGCGTGCAGGTGGATGCTGATGCGATGGCAGCTGCTGTCAAAACACATATTGCAGGACAGCAGCAGGCAGCAGATGAAGAGAAGCTGTGCTTTGCTGCACGCATCCGTGGCCTGGCTCCGCAGGAGACGCGCAAGGCAGAGCAGGGACTGGCGAATATATACGGCACGACTTTCCAAAATCTTGGATTTGCTTCAAAGCGCAGCGACGAACTGATGTTGGCAGCTGCTCGTGAGACGGCGGCAACACCGCAACAGTTCATGAGCGATATGGTGGCAATGGCCAGGGATGACATCGAGATCACGACGGCAGTGATTGGCGATATCGATATCCAGACGATGGCAGAAGATGAGGCTTCGACAACACTTCACGCCAATGTCAGGATGCGCGCGATATCGTTGCTTCATGACCGGGAGACCGTTGTCGCTGATTTCTCGGAGTCGTACGATATGAAGCAGTCCAGTCGTGAGAAGGTTCTTGAAATGCTCATCTACAAGATTGGTATGGACACTTCCCGCGACCTGGCTGACCGGACATTGAGCTATTGGAACAAACAGCATTGATTCAGGGCAACGGTTACATTTAACGTCTGACAGGTCGCAGCCGTGCAGGAAATGGGCACGGTTGCGGCCTATTTTATATTTCATCTTTGTTTTTTTGACTTTTTTATGGATTCGATATTGACATTTTGACTTAGAGGGGGTAATATAAAGACTGTAGTTAGCACTCAGGTCTAGTGAGTGCTAACACCATCAACATGTAAATTCATTTTATAGGAGGAAGATACCTATGATTAAGCCATTGGGCGAAAGAGTTGTCATTGAAGTTGCAGAGAGCGATGTAAAGACGGCCAGCGGCATCGTGCTGCCGGACACGGCTAAAGAGAAGCCGCAGAAGGGCACGGTCGTTGCGGTTGGCGCTGGCAAGCTGCTCGATAATGGCGAGCGCGCTGCTATGGAAGTCAAGGTTGGCGATGGCGTCATCTTCTCCAAATATTCGGGTTCTGAGGTCAAGGTAGAAGGCAAGGATTACCTGATTGTCCGCGAGAGCGATATCCTCGCAGTCATCTGACCGTCCCGCGATTGAAATACCAGATACGAATTTTCTCGGAGGTAATATAAATGGCAAAGCAGATTCTGTTTGACGAAGAAGCACGCCGCGCACTCGGCCGCGGTGTTGATGCACTGGCAAACGCAGTAAAGGTAACGCTTGGACCGAAGGGCCGCAACGTCGTCCTCGACAAGAAGTTCGGCGCTCCGACGATCACGAACGATGGTGTCACGATTGCACGCGACATCGAGCTCGAAGATCCGTTTGAGAACATGGGCGCACAGCTCGTCAAGGAAGTCGCCACGAAGACGAACGACATCGCTGGCGATGGCACGACGACGGCAACGCTCCTCGCACAGGCCATGATCCACGAGGGCATGAAGAATGTCGCTGCTGGCGCGAACCCGATGATCATCAAGAAGGGCATTGACGAAGCGGTCAACGCACTCGTCGACGAGATCAAGGCAAAGTCCAAGAAGGTCGAAGGCCAGGCTGACATCGCTCAGGTCGCTACGATCTCCTCCGCTAACGAAGAGACGGGCAAGCTGATCGCTGAGGCCATGGAGAAGGTCGGCAAGGACGGCGTCATCACGGTGGAAGAGTCCAAGACGATGCGCACGAACCTTTCCGTCAAGGAAGGCATGCAGTTCGACCGTGGTTACATCTCCCCGTACCTCGTCACGGATACGGACAAGATGGAAGCAACGCTCGATGATCCGTACATCCTCATCACGGACCGCAAGATCTCGGCCATCAACGACATCCTGCCGATCCTCGAGCAGGTCGTCAAGGCTGGCAAGCAGCTCGCCATCATCGCTGAGGATGTCGACGGCGAAGCACTGACGACGATCGTCGTCAACAAGTTGCGCGGCACGTTCAAGGCTCTGGCTGTCAAGGCTCCGGGCTTCGGTGACCGCCGCAAGGCTATGCTGCAGGATATCGCTACGCTGACGGGCGGCACGGTCATCAGCGAAGAGCTCGGCCGCAAGCTCGACAGCGTCACGCTCGCTGACCTCGGCCAGGCACACAAGATGGTCTCCACGAAGGACGAGACGACGATCATCGGCGGCAAGGGCGACAAGGAAGCCATCGCTGAGCGCGTTGCTCAGATCAAGCAGCAGATTTCCCAGACGACGAGCGATTTCGATCGCGAGAAACTGCAGGAGCGCCTCGCAAAGCTCTCCGGCGGTGTTGCCGTCATCGAGATCGGTGCAGCTACGGAAGTCGAGATGAAGGACAAGAAGTACCGCATCGAAGACGCTCTGAATGCTACGCGTGCTGCTGTCGAAGAAGGCATCGTCGCAGGCGGCGGTACGACGTTCCTCGACATCCTGCCGGCACTCGACAAGCTCGAGGTCGAAGGTGATGAGAAGGTCGGTGTCAACATCGTCAAGCGCGCCATCGAAGAGCCGGTCCGCCAGATCGCTCAGAACGCAGGCCTTGAAGGCTCTGTCGTCGTCGAGAACGTCAAGAAGGCTGGCACGGGCATCGGCTTCAACGCACTCAAGAACGAGTACGTTGACATGCTCAAGGCTGGTATCGTCGACCCGGCTAAGGTCACGCGCTCCGCTCTGCAGAACGCTGCCTCGATCGCTTCCATGGTCCTGACCACGGAGACGCTCGTTGCCGACAAGCCGGAAAAAGAAGCACCAGCACCGGCTGCACCGGGCATGGGCGGCATGCCGGGCATGATGTAATCCCCTGAAATTACATCCTCCAAACTGAATCAGAGACCCCGTTCGGATTTTTCCGGACGGGGTCTTTTTTTTATGGCGAAGGTTTGAAAAAGCCAGCTGGAGTGGGCAGTTGTTGACAATAAGGCGGTTTTAAGCTAGAATATCATCGTATCAGAATCGCCTGAGGCGGTTCTGGAGAAAATCATAAGGATGCAGCAGAGTTGTTACCGAAAAGAAGCAATTCTTAGCGCTAGTTCCCCGAATGAGTTTCCAGTCGGGGAGGACGAGGAGAAGGTTGTCGAGATGTCAGCGGATGCCTTCCGGCCGTCCCAGTCGAGAGAGCCTGACGAAAGCAGGGGAGTGATCCCTTGGGACAAAGCCAGGCTCGGGGACCTGCTGCAGGAATACCAGGAGGTATGTATCATGTGTGGTATTGTTGGTTATGTCGGTGACAAGCAGGCAGCGGACTTCCTGCTCGAGGGCCTCTCGAAGCTCGAGTACCGCGGCTACGATTCGGCCGGCATCGCCGTTTATGACGGCAATCACATCCGCGTCGAGAAGAGCGTCGGCCGCCTCTCGGCACTGCGCGACAAGATCAAGGACAATATGCCGCAGGGCACAATCGGTATCGGCCATACGCGCTGGGCGACGCATGGCCGTCCGTCGGACCGCAATGCGCATCCGCATACGGACTGCTCGGGTGACTTCGTCGTCGTGCACAACGGCATCATCGAGAACTATCTCGGCCTGAAGGAAGAGCTCATCGAGAAGGGCCATGTCTTCAAGTCGGAGACGGATACGGAAGTCGTCGCACACCTTCTCGAAGAGGTCTACAACGGCGATTTCGTCTCGTCGGTACGCGAGGTGCTGCACCGCATCGAGGGTTCGTACTCGCTCGTCTTCATGAGCAAGAGAGAGCCGGACAAGCTCATCTGCACGAAGCAGGACAACCCGCTCGTCATCGGCATCGGTGAGGGCGAGAATTTCATCGCGTCGGATATCCCGGCCATCATCGCGCGCACGCGCCGCACCTACATCCTCAACGATGGTGAGCTCGCTGTCGTCACGAAGGATTCCATCAAGATCACGAACCGCCGCGGCGAGCCTGTGACGAAGAAGGTCTTTGAGGTCAACTGGAATGCTGAGGCAGCTGAGAAGGGCGGCTACGAGCACTTCATGCTCAAGGAGATCAATGAGCAGCCGAAGGCAGTCCGCGACACGATGAGTCAGCGCATCGCGAAGGACGGCAAGTCCATCGTCATGAACGAGCTCAAGTGGGATGCAGATTACCTCAACTCCTTCAACAAGATCTACATCGTTGCCTGCGGTACGGCATACCATGCCGGCCTCGTCGGCAAGTTCTACATCGAGAAGCTCGCCCGCGTCATGGTAGAGGTCGATGTCGCTTCGGAGTTCCGCTATCGCAACCCGATTGTCGACGAGAACACACTGTTCATCGTCGTCTCGCAGTCAGGTGAGACGAGCGATACGCTCGCCGCACTCAAGGAGTCGAAGCGCCTCGGCGCTAAGACGCTCGCTCTGACGAACGTCGTCGGTTCCTCGATTGCCCGTGAGGCAGATCAGGTGCTCTACACCTGGGCTGGCCCGGAGATCGCCGTCGCTTCGACGAAGGCATGCACGACGCAGCTCATCCTGTTCTTCATGCTCGCCCTCTACATGGCGCAGATCAAGAAGACGCAGACGCCGGAGCGCCTCGAGGAGCTCATCGCGAAGCTCAAGAATGTACCGGCACAGATCAGCGAGGAGCTCTCGGATGTCGATCCGATCAAGACGTTCGCGAAGAAGTACGGCTTCAATGAGGACGTCTTCTACATCGGCCGTTTGCTCGACTACGATGTCGCTCTCGAGGGCGCGCTGAAGCTCAAAGAGATCTCGTACATCCATGCAGAGGCGTATGCAGCCGGCGAGCTCAAGCACGGCACGCTGGCCCTGATTGTCGAGGGCGTGCCGGTCATCGCTCTCGCGACGCAGAAGAGCGTCTACGAGAAGACGCTGTCGAACATCAAGGAAGTCAAGGCACGTGACGCCGTCGTCATCGGCATCGCAGCAGAAGGCGATACGGAGCTCGAGAAGTACGTCGACCATGTCATCATGGTACCGGAGACGGATGAACTCTTGCTGCCGTTGCTGACGGTCGTGCCGCTCCAGCTGCTCGCTTACTATGCCGCCATCACGCGCGGCTGCGATGTCGACAAACCGCGTAACCTCGCAAAGTCGGTCACGGTTGAATAAGAGAACCGCATAAGATATCTGAATCAGATTGTACACGAGAAGCCTTTCTGCCTGTTGGCAGGGGGCTTCTTGTTCTATTGCCTGACTGCCACGCCTGTGTGGCAGGGGCACGACACGAATGGAGGCATTTTCATGAAGGCATTTATCTACGATATGGACGGCGTCATTGCCGATACCGAGCCGGTACACATGCAGGCAGAACAGCATGTCATGAAGAAGATGGGCGTTGAGCTCGAGGTATCGTATTTCCAGCGCTATCAGGGCATGACGGATATCATGATTTTCGAGGACCTGCGGAAGCAGTTTGGCGTCAAGCCAGCAGCAGAGAAGCTCGCGAAGGCCAAGGCCTACCTGTTCAATAAGATCCTGCATGAAACACATGTCACGCCGATTGCAGGCAGCCTGGAGCTGATCCGTGCGACGAATGAGCTGCGCCGGTCGCAGGGGCTCAAGACGGCCATTGCGAGCTCGTCGAGCGACGATTTCATTGCCTTTGTCGTCGACGACCTCGGCATCCGCGATCACTTCGACCTGCTCATGAGCGGCACGAATCTGCCCGAGTCGAAGCCAAATCCCGCCATATACCTGCAGACAGCTGCTTATCTGCGCGTGGACCCGCGGGACTGCGTCGTCGTTGAGGATGCTGCGAACGGTGCGCGGGCGGCCAAGGCGGCCGGCATGACCTGCATCGGTTTCAAGAGCCCGCACAGCCCCAATCAGGACCTCTCTATCTGCGATAGGATTGTCGACAGCCTCAAGTCCATCGATCTCTCGAGTTTTTGAGATGTAAAGGAAAATTAAAATCAATATGTTTTAGAGTCTCCGTTCTGTTTATGAGAATCCGGCAGGAATATCCATCATCTACGTCGAATCCTAGAACTGTCGAAAAAGATAATCAAATAATAAATGGATAGCAGTAGACAATAGAGGAGGAAGCGTGATGGCAGAAATGGCAACGAAAGCAAGAGCATTCCAGGATTTCCTGGATGCGAAAGAAATCAAGGCATTCGTATCGGAGACGATTGAGAACGACCCAGAGCAGACGACGGTATTCCGCTCGCATGTAGAGGTGGATGGGCAGCAGCTGCCGCTGCTCGTCCTGCTGGACCGCAGCATCTTCTCCATGATCCGCGTGCAGGTCTCGCCGAAGTGCAAGACGGAGGAGAATGAACTGGCCGTACTCAAGCTGGCCAATGACCTCAACCTCAAGTACAAGCCGTTTAAGCTTTACTTCGATGGCGAGGGCTCGCTGATCCTCGACATCTGCATGATTACGCCGGACGAGAAGGCCGAGGAGATCGGCGACATGGTCTACGGCATGTTCAACGTCATGATCACATTCCTCAACGAGAATTATCGCACGATGATGAAGACCATCTGGTAAGCAGAGGATAGCATCTGGACGCTGCTAAAAGAAGACTGTCTCATGGGCAGTCTTCTTTTTTTATCTTTTTTCAAAATAGGTGTTGACAACCCGACTTGTATACTGTATCATAATACAAGTCGCTGAGAGATACGGCAACGGCAAAAGCCC
>ENA-ORRO01002957-ORRO01002957.1-human-gut-metagenome-genome-assembly--contig:-NODE-2957-length-10235-cov-2.077308_pt1 | contig 10235 bp, 6 predicted proteins | sample MGYA00242176_ERZ509136 | MGnify/ENA primary metagenome ERZ509136 (study PRJEB26280, sample SAMEA2338644) | human gut metagenome | biome: human gut; feature: human-associated habitat; material: faeces... | reverse complement strand
CAGCCGGGAGCAGGTGGAGAACTACCTCTACCGGATCACCTACGACTTGCTGGAGGGCGTGGTGGAGGAGAAAGCTCAGGGGATGTCCGTGCGGCAGGAGGACAAGGAGCTCATCGCCACCCTCTATAAGTACCTGTTCGTGGGACTGATGCTGGACTGGATCAAGGGGGACATGAAGGGCGACCCCCAGGTCATGGTGCAGAAGCTGGAGCTGGTGATCCACGGCAGCGTGGCAGCGGCCTTGGATCGGATGCGGACGGACAAGCCTGCATCAAACGGGGCGGAATGATAAAAAACTGAACATCTCCCATCCCGGTGATAAAAAACTTATCACCGGGATTTTTCTGTTTATTGAACAAATTGCGCCCAAGGTGTATGTTTTCATCATCAGAGGAAAACATACCAGCGAGACGCCGCCGACCTCCCGTGTGCGTGCTGAGAAGGGGACGGGGCGGCGCAGCGGTCAACAGAAAGGAGCGCATTTTTATGTATTATTCCAGCGGTAACTATGAGGCCTTTGCCCATCCCAGGAAGCCGGAGGGCGTGGACAACAAATCCGCCTACATCGTGGGCAGCGGCCTGGCGGCGCTGACTGCCGCCTGCTATCTGGTGCGTGACGGCCAGATGAAGGGCGAGCGGGTCCACATTCTGGAGAAGGGTCCCACTGCCGGCGGCGCCTGCGACGGCTGGAGGTTCGAGAACATCGGCTACGTCATGCGGGGCGGCCGTGAGATGGACAACCACTTCGAGGTCATGTGGGATCTGTTCCACTCCATCCCCTCCATTGAGACGGAGGGCGTCAGCGTGCTGGACGAGTACTACTGGCTCAACAAGGCCGACCCCAACTATTCCCTGTGCCGGGCCACGGTGAACCGTGGCGAAGATGCCCATACCGACGGCAAGTTCGATATCTCCGACAAGGGTGCCATGGAGATCATGAAGCTGTTCTTCACCCCCAACGAGGAGCTGCAGGACAAGCGCATCAGCGACTTCTTCGACGACGAGGTGTTCGGCACCTTGCGAACCATGGCCGTCGACGATATGGAAGGAATGGATCCGGCAAGCCTGTACCTGACGCAACAGGAGGAATACGGCCGCCGACTGCACGCCGACGAACGCCGTCTCGCCTACGTGGCGTTGACGCGCGCCCGCTACGAGGCGCTGCTCGTATACAGCGGATGCAACGAGACGAGCCGCGACTCCCGCCTGGCGGAGGGAAAGAAAAGCGCCGCGCCGTCGAATTTCTGGCTGGAGACGCGCGATTCGATGAACGGAATCGTCACCGCGGTACGCGAACCGGACAACCTGTCCGACGATGTGGACGGCTCCCCGCACACGCTGGGACTTGACCTGCCCGACGGCTATTTCGTAGGCGAACACGCCCGCGATTTCGAGAATGCCGTGGTGGGCGATGCGTGGAACACGCCGCTCGAACCGGTCTCGGACGACCATACTTTGCCTTGGCCGTGCGATCTGAGCGCCGATGTCGCCGACAAGCTGCGTGCCGCGGCCGAACAGGTACGTGCCGTCGAATCCGACGAACCGAATATCGCTGAATCCACGGGAACGCAGGGCGACGTTGCCGATGAATCCGCCACGCCATCGCCGGAAACCGGAAACTCACTGCTGCGTCTCGCCAAACTGCTCGTCGCCGACGAACATCTCATGCCGGAACCGGACGCGGCTGACGCAGGCGAATCGCAGGACGCCTTCGACGAGGCCGTGCGTGCCAAAGGCGAACGTATCCTTGCTGCCGGCCGCCAAAACGTCACCTCGCTGCAAGCGCGCGCCGGCTCCATGGGCGAGCGTGACTCCCGCGCCTACTGGCGTGGTCTGGTCCGTCCGATTCCGCACGTCGCCTCGCCGGCGGCACAGCTCGGCACGCGGTTCCACGCATGGGCTGAGCGTTTCATCATGGCGGATGCGGACGTCGACGGCATCGGCGGTACGGAAGGTGCTGCCGGCATGGCCGCGCAGTCGCGTGCGGAACTGATCGCATTGATAGGTGATACGCAAGTCGACGCGGACAACGGCGGCGTGCAATCGCAGGACGCACCATCGCAGGACGCCCAATTGCGAGACGAACGGAAACTGGCCGCTTGGCAGCGTCGTCTCGTCGCTTCGCCGTGGGCAAAACGACGTCCAGCATGGGCGGAACGCCAGCTCGTCGTCGACATGTCCCAGCTCGGCACCATCGTCAACGGCAAACTCGACGCGGTGTTCTTCGGCGGTCTCGACGAAACGGACGAGATGAAACGCTACACCGTGGTCGATTGGAAAACCGGCGTAAAACCACGCAAACCGGACGAAATCAAGGAGAAGCTCGCACAGCTCGACCTGTACCGCCTGCTGCTCGCGGCGATGGAAGGGGTGCCGTTGGATGCAATCGACGCCTGTCTCTACTATGTGAGTGAGCCTCACGAGGCCGATCGGGAGCTTGACGCCCTCGACAAAACAGAAGAAGAGATCCTTGCCGAGTTGAGCTACGGAATTCCGCAGCAATCCGACAACGACTAGTGCCGGTGCGCAATGGCTCCTTGACCGAAGAAAGCGGGGGAGCGGCGCTTTCCGGCCTGCCTGCGGGAGAAACCGCTATGCAGGCAGCGTTGTGGAGGAACGCCGCTACCCTCGTGCAGCATGTGTGGGCGGGCGCACATGCCGGATGCAACGACAGTTAAGGAGTGTTTGATATGGCTGCGAACAGCGCAACCGCAATCCCGAACGCCGGCATGGGTGCCGGAACAAACAACGCATCGGCAATCGTCTTCCGTCCCATCGTCTGGGGCGATCTGGACGCGGTGGTCGACCTGTTCGACCGTACCTGGCCGCAGGATGTGGACAAGGTCGGCGCGGACATGTCGCGGCTGATCTCCCGATATTTCGTGCTGCACTACCTGCTGCCGACCACGTTCGCCAACGGCGCGTTCGCCGCCGACGGCACACTCGCGGGCGTCACGTTCATCCGCGTCGCCGGCGAGGCGCCGCAGCTCGACGAAATCGAAGTCGGCGAGGAAATGAAGGCCTTGGAACGCCGCATCGACGCCGATCCGGAGGCCGCCAAGCATATGGCGGCGCTGAAATCCGGCTTCTCGGTGGAACTCGATCTGGAACGCGAAGGGCGCGCCAACGAAACCACCATGGGCGAGCTGGAACTGTTCATCGTCAACCCCGACGTGCGCGGCCACGGTGTGGGCGGGCGGCTTTGGAGACGCATGCAGGAGCATTTCGCCGCATGGGACGTGCCCGCGTTCTACCTGCACACCGATTCCGACTGCGACGTGAGCTTCTACGACCACAAGGGGTTGGACTGCATCGCGCACCGCACGGCAAGCGAGACGGTCGCCCGGCTCGGCGGCAGTGCCGACGGCGAAGTGCCGCCACTGTTCGACGACATGTTCATCTACCGGGGAAAGGTGACGGCGTGACGAGCGCGAAACCGCAATCGCAATCGCACGAACCGCACGAATCGCAGAAAACGCAATCGCCATACGCGCAGCTTTTCCGCATTCCCGGCACGAAGGCGTTCTGCGTGTCCGGAGCCATCGCGCGACTGCCGATGTCCATGATGGGCCTCGGTATCGTGCTCGCGCTCAACCACATGTACGACAATTGGACGATCGCCGGCGTGATGAGCGCCGCGTACGTGCTCGCCACCGCCGCGGTCACGCCGCTGTACGCGCGCCTGTTCGACCGGTTCGGCCAGCGCAAGGTCGGTCCGGTGATCCTGACGGTGCAGATCATCGTCATGCTGGGCTTCGCGTTCGCCGCACTGATGCGCGTGCCGATTCCGCTGCTGTTCGTGCTTGCCGTGGTCATGGGCATGACGCAGTTCTCGTTCGGCGCGCTCGTACGCACCCGTTGGGCGTACGTGCTCGACCGCGCCGACAAGGAGGACCTGCTCAACACCGCGTATGCGCTCGAATCCGCCATCGACGAGATCGTGTTCATCTTCGGGCCGATTCTGGCGGCTTTCCTGGCCGCGTCCGTGCATCCCGTATCACAGCTGTTCGTGCCGACCCTCGCCTGCGCGTTCGGCGGTGCCGTGTTCTTCGCATTGCGTGACACTCAACCGCCGGTATTGCGCGAAATCACGGTCGTCGCGGCCGATGCGGACGATGCTGACGTGCGATTGGCGGCCGGCGGTGCCGCTGGTGCCGCGGTTTCCGCGGACCGTTTCGATTTGGATCGGCTCAAGACGGGCGATCGCGACCGCAGGAAACGCAACGTGCTCACCTATGCGGGTGTGCTGCCGCTCCTCGCCGTGTTCATCGTGTTCAACATGGCGTTCACCGCGTTCGACACGTCCATGACCGCCGTCATGAAATCGCTGCACCTCGACTCCGTGCTCGGCGTGCAGCTGGCCATGCTGGCCGTCGGCTCCTGCATGGGCGCGCTGGTCTTCGGCTCGCGCGAGCTCAAAGGCTCCCGCTGGCGTCACATGATCATGTTCCTCGCGTTGATGACCGTCGGCTTCGTGGTGATCCACCTGTGCCAGGGCAACCTGATCGTGATGGGACTGGTGGAGATCCTCACCGGCCTGACCATTTCGCCGGTGTTCGCCTCCGGCAACCTCGTCGTCAAGGAGACCGTGCCCGAGGAATCGCTCACCGAAGGCCTGTCCTGGGTGAGCACCGCCGGCACGATGGGCGCGTCGTTCGGCTCCATGATCACCGGCATCGTGCTCGACCATTTCAATCCAAGCGCGGGATTGAGCCTGCCCGCCGTGTTCGTGGGCTGTTCGATTCCGTTCGCGCTGATCGGCTGGCTGCTGGTGCGCCGCCGCGGCTGACCGACGTTCGATCGTCAAGCGTCATAGCCGCCTGCCTCCGCGTCGAAGCGTCTCTTTAGATTCATAAGTGGAACACGTTATGGACGCGGACACGCGATTTCGAACACATGCGCACGGCAAACGTACGACATGCGCAACATGCGCGTCCGCGAAAGCATCAAGGAGCTGCAATGATCAAGGTTTCCGTAGTCGGCGCCAAGGGCCGTATGGGCTCGCATGTGGTCGACGCCGTCGATTCCGCCGCCGACACCGAACTCGCGCTCGCGCTCGACGCAGGCGACGACCTGGCCGCAATCACCCCCGAAAACACCGACGTCGTGGTGGAGTTCACCGTGCCGAGCGTGTCGCTGGGCAATGTGCTCGCCCTCGTCAAGCAGGGCGTCGACGTGGTGGTCGGCACCACCGGCTGGACCGAAGAGAAGCTCGACCAGGTGCGTGCCGCGCTCGCAGCAGCTCCGCGTGAGGGCCAGAGCGTGTTCATCGCGCCGAACTTCGCCATTTCCGCGGTGCTCGCCGACCATTTCGCAAAGGTCGCGGCGCCGTATTTCGAATCCGCGGAAGTCATCGAACTGCACCACCCGACCAAGGTGGACGCTCCGTCCGGCACCGCTTTCCATACCGCGCAGGGCATCGCCGAAGCGCGCAAGGCGGCCGGCTTGGGTCCGGTTCCGGACGCCACCGAAACCGATGGCGGCTCACGCGGCCAGGTGGTCGACGGCATCCACGTGCACGCCGTGCGTCTGCGTGGCCTCAACGCCCATGAGGAGGTGCTGTTTGGCAACTCCGGCGAACAGCTGACCATCCGCGCCGACAGCTTCGACCGCATCTCCTTCATGCCGGGCGTGCTGCTGGCCGTGCGCAAGGTCTCCACCGGAACCTACCCGGGTCTGACCGTCGGCCTCGACCACTTCCTCGACCTGTAATCGTAATTCTTTTTTCAAACTGCCGACGGGTGCATGTGTCTCCCGTCGGCAGTTTTTTTATGGCGGATCTGTTCCGATTATTTGGCAAGGCGTGCGATGGCGGCGCTGACTTCCGCCAGCTTTTCGTCGGCGACGGTACCGCCCTCCGCCGCGGCTTTGGCGACGCAATGGTGCAGATGGTCGTCGAGCAGCAGTAGCGCCACCGACTTCAGCGCGCTGTCCGCTGCGGAAATCTGCGTCAGAATGTCGATGCAGTATTCGCCGTTTTCCGTCATCTGCCGAATGCCGCGCACCTGCCCTTCGATGCGATTCAATCGTGCGATGATCCTCTTCTGGTCGCTTGCGTACCCATGTTGTGTGGCGTTCATATCGTCCTCCTCGCTGCGCTGAAAATTTTATCTACGGCTGAAGTTTGCTCGTCCTTCTTGCCAATATACCCTATAGGGGTATATTGTGATGGTGTTTGCCGAAATCGAAAGCCAATTACGGACGGAAGGCGGCTGGAATATGCACATCGCAATCGCGCTTATTATGGCGCTGCTCGTCACGGCGGGCGTGCTGTGGTTCTTCTTCGCACCGCGCAAAGCGTATCGTGCGCCGTTGCGCGACGGCGTGCAGGAAGCGGTCGTCGAAGTCAAAGGCGGGTACAGCCCGGCCGTCATCGAAGCCGAAGCCGGCGTGCCGTTGCGGCTGATCTTCGATCGCAAGGAAGACGGCGAATGCTCGTCGCATGTCGTGTTCTCCGATTTCGGGGTCGATCTTGCGTTGCCCGCCTTCCGCACGACCACGCTGACGCTTCATCCCGACCAGCCGGGCGAGTATCCCTTCGCATGCGGTATGAACATGCTGCACGGCACGTTGCGCATACTGCCGGGAAAGCATGCAAGTGTCGGTGCCGCCGCCGGTTCCGCGGTTGGTTCCGTCGGCGCCAGTATGTCCGATTCCGGCAATTCGGACATTCGCGCGACTGCTGACGGTGCCCACGCATCCGGTTCCGCGGAAACAGGCGTGCAATGCGCGCAAAAAGGCGCCGTCCAAACGTCCGGTTCGGGTGATTCGGGCAAATCGCGCGGATCGGAATCGGAAATTCGCGCCCTCATCACCCGTCTTATCGTGGCGGCCGTCTGCACGATTCCGGTATTCGGCTCCACCATGCTCATGCTGTATCCGATGCCGAACTGGCTGCAGTTCCTGCTGATGCTGCCAATCGTCGGCTATGCGGCATTGCCGATTTTCCGCAGCGGTTTCGCCGCGATCGCCCACCGTTCGCCGGAGATGAACGCGCTCGTCAGCCTCGGCGCGCTGGCCGCATTCGCCTACTCCTGCGTGGTCACCTTCGCACCGAACGTCCTGCCCGAGAACGCGCGCGAACCGTATTTCGAAGCGGTCGGTGTGGTCGTCACGCTTATGCTTGTCGGCCAGCTGCTCGAAGCGCGCGCCCGCAAAGGCACCGGTGAAGCCATGCGCGCATTGGCGGGTCTGCAACCGAAAACCGCCCGCGTGGTGCGAGACGGCAAGGAAACCAGCATCGCCATCGATGACGTGCGCGTCGGCGACATCATCGCCATCCGCCCCGGCGAGCAGCTGCCGGTCGACGGCATCGTCATATCCGGCACCTCCACCGTGGATGAGTCGATGATCACCGGCGAAGCCATGCCGGTCGCCAAAACCGAGGGCAGCGAAGTGACGGGCGTCACCATCAACGGTGGTGGCTCGCTGCGGTACCGCGCCACGAAAGTCGGCAAGGACACCGTGCTCGCGCAGATCATCGGCATGGTGGCCGCCGCACAAAGCTCGAAAGCCCCCGTGCAACGATTGGCGGACCGTATCTCCGGCGTTTTCGTGCCGGCCGTGGTACTCATCGCCGTATGGTCGTGCGCGCTGTGGTTCGCGTTCGGCCCCGAACCGCGTGTCACGCACGCGCTGGTCGCCGCGGTATCGGTGCTGCTGATCGCCTGCCCGTGCGCGCTCGGACTGGCGACTCCGTTGTCGGTGACGGTCTCGACTGGCCGCGCGGCTCGCATGGGGGTGCTGGTCCGTTCCGCCGAAGCGTTGGAAACATGCGGCAAAGTCAATGCCGTCGTATTGGATAAGACCGGCACGATCACGGAGCCGAAAATGACCGTCGATGATATTGTTCCCCTGCAGCCGGATCGCTATATCGCCGACGATATCCGCATGATCATGGCCGATTACGTCTGCGCCATGCAGGACGACAACGACACCATGGCCGCCCTGCGCCGCTATTTTACCGGCCAGTCCATGCAGACGGCCATCGCGGCCATGCCGTTCCGGTCGGCAAAGAAATACGGCGGCGTGTCGTTCCATGAGGACGAGACGTATCTGCTCGGCGCGCCGGAGATCCTGCTGGCCGCCTGCCCGGAGAAGGACCGGTTTTTGCCGCAGGCCGAGGAATGGTCGGCCAAGGGCTGCCGCGTGCTGCTGCTGGCCTTGTACGACGGGAAGCTGGACGACGAGGCGCTCACGGCGGAGATGATGCCGCTCGCGCTCATCCTGCTGTCCAACAAGATCCGGCCCGAAGCGCCGCAGACCTTCGCGTATTTCGCCCAGCAGGGCGTGCGCACCAAGGTCATCTCCGGCGACAATCCCCTGACCGTCTCCGAGGTCGCCCGCCGCGCGGGCATCCCCGACGCGGAAAAGTTCGTCGACGCGCGCACGCTCAAAACGGATGCGGAGCTTGCAAAGGCGGCGGAGGAAATGACCGTCTTCGGCCGCGTCACGCCGGATCAGAAGAAAAAGCTTGTCGCGGCCATGAAGCGGGCGGGGCATACCGTCGCCATGACGGGCGACGGCGTCAACGACGTGCTGGCCCTGCGCGAAGCGGACTGCTCCATCGCCATGGCCTCCGGCTCGGGCGTGGCGTGTCAGGCGTCGCATATCGTGCTGCTCGATTCGCAGTTCTCCGCCCTGCCCTCCGTCGTGGCGGAGGGGCGGCGGGTCATCAACAACATCGAGCGCAGCGCCTCTTTGTATCTGGTCAAGAACATCTTCACCTTCGTGCTCTCGCTCATTACCCTGTTCTTTACGCTCCCCTATCCCTATACCCCGGCGCAGCTGAGTCTGGTCAACGCGCTGACGATCGGCATCCCGTCGTTCGTTCTGGCCATGGAGCCGAACGAGAACCGCATCAGCGGAAAATTCATGCGCAACGTGATCTTCCGCGCGCTGCCCGCGGCGCTGACGGACCTCGTGCTGGTGGTGGGCGTCATGCTGTTCTATCTGGCCTTCCACATCCGGGAGGAAATGCTCTCGACGATCTGCACGGGCATCATGGGCGTCGTGGGCCTGCTGATGGTCTACCAGACCTCGCAGCCGTTCAACAAGCTGCGCAAGGCGATGATGATCGGCCTGACGGCGGTGTTTGCCCTGTGCTATTTCTTCCTGCCGAACCTGTTTACGCTCAGTGCGCTGGATAACCCGTCGCTGCTCATTCTGGTGGTTCTGGGTCTGCTGGCGTTCTCAGTCATGTTCGTGTGCCGGAAGGGGCTGAACGCGGCCAAGGCGCAGCTTTCGCAGGGACGTCGCCCGCTGCGCAGAAGAAAACGGGAAGACGGAGGGCAATAAGCATGGACGAACGATATGTGGCCTTCGACGTGGAGACGCCGAACGCGCAGAACCGCCGCATGAGCGCCATCGGCGTGTGCGTCATCGAGCAAGGCCAGATCGTGCAGGAGCTCGACACGCTGGTCGACCCGGAGACGCATTTTGACCCCTTCAACGTTGCCCTTACCGGCATCACACCGGAGATGGAGTGCGGCCAGCCGACGTTCGCCGCGCTGTGGCAGCTGCTGGAGCCGATGCTGCGCGGCAGCATCCTGGTCGCGCACAACGCGCCGTTCGACCTGCGCGTGCTGGCGAGCTGCCTGCACGACTACCACATCGACTGGCAGCCGGAGGCGGCGTATCTGTGCACCTGCCAGATGGGAAAGCGCGCCTACCCCTACCTGCCGAACCACAAGCTGAACACCCTCTGCGACCACCTGCAGCTCTCGCTCGACCATCATAAGGCCGGCAGCGACAGCCGCGCCTGCGCCCTTCTGCTCCTCAACTATCTGGAAAAGGGCCTGCAGCCCGAAGCCTTTTTGCGCACCTACCGCTTCGCGGATCGGAAAACGCTTCCGTACTGCGCTGTATAAGCGTGAAAACGCCTGAGAGGATTTTGTATTCTGCAGCTTTCCAAGCACACTGATATCCGCAGCGCATCCCCTTCGTCATTTGCTTGCGCAAATGCCGCCTCCCCTTACCGCGCAGAGCGCGGCAAGGGGAGGCTTTTTTGCATATCTGCACACACTTTGCCGTTCTGCCCCTACCAAGCCTTCGGCGAATTCGTACAGCCCCGCAAATTTCTCTTGACAATCCGTAAATATCCGCTAATATATAGACATCCGATATATAGACCATCTATCTATGAGAGGGGGAACACCCAATGGAATTTGATAAGACCCTGCTCGCCGGAAGCTCCGGGCTGATGCTCCTGAAGCTGCTCGAGCGGGAGGATATGT
>ENA-ORRO01002956-ORRO01002956.1-human-gut-metagenome-genome-assembly--contig:-NODE-2956-length-10235-cov-7.323674_pt1 | contig 10235 bp, 7 predicted proteins | sample MGYA00242176_ERZ509136 | MGnify/ENA primary metagenome ERZ509136 (study PRJEB26280, sample SAMEA2338644) | human gut metagenome | biome: human gut; feature: human-associated habitat; material: faeces... | reverse complement strand
GGCCGCAGCCACGGCCTGCTGAAGGACAAGGACGAGAACCTGTCCGGCGCAGACGTGCGCGAGGGTCTGATCTGCGTTATCTCGGTCAAGCTGCAGGAGGCCGAATTTGAAGGCCAGACCAAGGCAAAGCTGGGCAATACCGAAATTCGTACCCTCGTTTCCAACATGGTCTACTCCAAGCTGATGGAGTTCTTTGAGGAGAACCCCGGCGTGGCAAAGGCCATTTTTGAAAAGGCCACCCAGGCAGCCCGCGCCCGCGCCGCCGCCAAAAAGGCCCGGGAGCTGGTGCGCCGCAAGAGCGCGCTGGAGACCAGCCGGATGCCCGGCAAGCTGGCCGACTGCCGTGAAAAAGACCCCACCCGCACCGAGATCTTCATCGTCGAGGGTGACTCTGCAGGCGGCTCCGCCAAGATGGGCCGTGACTCCGCCATTCAGGCTATCCTCCCCCTGTGGGGCAAGATGCTGAACGTGGAAAAAGCCCGTGCGGACCGCATCTACGGCAACGATAAGCTGATGCCCGTGGTGCTGGCTCTGGGCTGCGGCATCGGCGAGGAATTCGATATCTCCAAGCTGCGGTATGATAAAGTGTTCATCATGGCCGATGCCGATGTCGATGGTTCTCACATCTGCACCCTGATGCTGACCTTCTTCTTCCGCTATATGCGCCCCCTCATCGAGCAGGGCCATGTCTATGTCGCTCAGCCGCCCCTGTTCAAGGTGCAGAAGGGCAACACCATCAAGTACGCCTACAACGATGCTGAAATGGCCATCCTCTCGCAGGAGATGCCCGGCGCAAAGGTCAACCGCTATAAGGGCCTTGGTGAGATGAACCCCGAACAGCTGTGGGAGACCACCATGAACCCCGATAACCGCGTGATCGTGCAGATCACCATTGACGATGCAGAAAAGGCCGATGAAGCCTTTACCATCCTGATGGGCGATCAGGTGGAGCCGCGCCGCCGCTTTATCGAGACCAACGCCCAGTACGCAAAGCTGGACGTGTAATTGGAGGAAACAATGGAAGAAGATTATGTGATGATACCGGGCAGCGGAACCAAAAAGATCATCCGCGATGTGAAAAAGGAGATCGAGACCGCATTCCTGGACTACTCCATGTCGGTCATCGTGTCCCGCGCCCTGCCCGATGTGCGCGACGGTTTGAAGCCTGTTCACCGCCGCATTCTGTACACCATGCACGAGCGCGGCAACGACCCCAGCCATCCCTACCGCAAATCCGCCGACACCGTTGGTGCGGTGCTGGGCTCCTACCATCCCCACGGCGACGCATCGGTCTACGATGCCATGGTCCGTCTGGCACAGGACTTCTCTCTGCGCTATCCGCTGGTGGATGGTCAGGGTAACTTTGGTTCTGTGGACGGCGACCCCCCGGCTGCTTACCGTTACACCGAGGCCCGCATGAGCCGCATGGCGGTGGAGATGCTGACCGATATCGAGAAGGACACCATCGACTGGGACCCCAACTTTGACGAGACCAAGAAGGAACCCAGCGTGCTGCCCTGCCGCTTCCCCAACCTGCTGGTCAACGGCAGTCAGGGCATTGCGGTCGGCATGGCCACCAACATCCCGCCCCACAACCTGAGCGAGGTCATTGACGGCTGCATCGCCTATATCGACGACCCGGACATCGACCTGCCCGGCCTGATGGAATACATCAAGGGCCCGGACTTCCCCACTGCCGGCATCATTATGGGCCGCAGCGGCATCCGCGCCGCCTACGCCACCGGCCGGGGCAAGATCACCCTGCGGGGCCGCGCCACCATCGAGGAGACCAAGAACGGCCGCACCCAGATCATCATTACGGAAATTCCGTATATGGTCAACAAGGCCCGTCTCATTGAGAACATGGCCGACCTTGTCAAGGAGAAACGTATCGAGGGCATCACCGGCCTGAACGATGAGACCAACCGCAAGGGCATGCGCATCGTGGTGGACATCCGCAAGGATGCCAATGCACAGGTCATCCTGAACCAGCTGTACCAGTACACCCAGCTGCAGGATACCGTGGGCGTTATCATGCTGGCCATCGACCACAAGGTACCCAAGGTGCTCACCCTGAAGCAGATGCTTCAGAAATACGTGGAATTTCAGGACGAGGTGGTGCGCCGCCGCACCCAGTACGACCTGAAAAAGGCCAAGGAGCGCGCCCACATTCTGGAAGGCCTGAAGAAGGCCACCGACATCGTGGACGAGCTGATCGCCACCATCCGCGCCTGCAAGGGCGGCATGGCAGAGGCCAAGGCTGCCATCATGGAGCAGTTCGGCTTTGACGACCCGCAGGCAGATGCCATCGTCAAGCTGCAGCTGGGCCGTCTGGCAGGCCTTGAGATCCTGAAGATCGAGGAAGAGCTTGCCAGCCTGCAGGCCAAGATCGAGAACTGGGAAGCCATTCTGGCCGACGATGCCCGGGTGCTTGCCATCGTCAAGGAAGAGCTGCTGGAAATGAAAAAGCGCTTCGGCGACGAGCGCCGCACCGAGATCCAGTCCGTGACCGGTGAGGTGGATATCGAGGATCTGATCGCCGAGGAGCAGTGTGTCTACACCCTGACCGAGGCCGGTTATATCAAGCGTCAGCTCAAGGCCACCTATCAGGCACAGCGCCGCGGCGGACGCGGCATCTCCGGCATGACCCGCAAGGAAGAGGACATCGTGCAGGAGATGTTCGTAGGCTCCACCCACGACTATGTGCTCTTTGTTACCGACCGGGGCCGTCTGTTCCGCATCAAGGGCTATACCATTGCCGAGGGCAGCCGCACCAGCAAGGGCAGCAACATCGTCAACCTGCTGCAGCTGGCCGAGGGCGAAAAGGTCACCAACATGATCTGCCAGAGCAAGGACGCCGACACCGAGGGCGGCTTTGTGACCATGGTCACGAAGCAGGGCCTCATCAAGCGCACCCCGCTGGAGCAGTATGCTAACATCCGCAAGTCCGGCCTGATCGGCATTGCCCTGAACGAGGGCGACGCTCTGGCATGGACCCGCCTGACCTCCGGCCACGATATGCTCATCGTTGCCACCCGCAACGGTCAGGCCATCCGCTTCAACGAAGCCGATGCACGTCCCATGGGCCGCAGCGGCCACGGCGTGCGCGCCATCCGTCTGGCCGAGGGCGATGAAGTTGTGGGTGTGTGCATCTGCCGCGAGGGCGGCACGGTACTCACCGTCACCGAGAACGGCAAGGGCCGCCGGTCGGACATCGACACCTACCGCATCACCGCCCGCGGCGGCAAGGGCATCCGCAACTACGATGCCGCCAAGGATAAGGTGGCTGCGGTCAAGATCGTGGATGATGTGGACGACGTGCTGCTGAGCAGTCAGGAGGGCATCATCATCCGCCTGCACGCCAACGAGATCCCGCTGCAGAGCCGCTACGGTTCCGGCGTGCGGGTGATGCGTTTGGGTGAGAACGACAAGGTGATGGTACTTGCCCGCACCGACCACGACGACGAGGCCCAGACCGAGCAGATTGACACCTCCGATGCCGATGCCGAACCCACCGCAGAGCAGCTGGCCGCCATGGAAGCTGCAGATGCTGCCGCCGCTGCAGAAGCCCCGGAAGCGGACGATAAGAGCGAAGAATAAACCTTGAAAACACAATAAGATTTGAAAGAAGCCGCCGCGCAGAGATTTCTGCACGGCGGCTTCTTTTCAAATCCATCCAAACCATGTATAATAGAAATAGCGTGTGAGGAATAAAAATAAACACAGAAAGTGGTTTAAGGAACATGACAGAGCAAAAAAAATCCCCGGAGATCAGCATCATCGTGCCGGTGTATAAGGTGGAAAAATACCTGAACGAATGCATTAATTCCATTCTGGCACAGACCTTTACGGATTTTGAGCTGATCCTGGTGGACGATGGCTCCCCGGACAACTGCCCTGCCCTGTGTGATGCTGCGGCAGAAAAAGACAGCCGCGTGCGGGTGATCCATAAAATCAACGGCGGTGTAAGCACAGCTCGCAATGCGGGTTTGGCAGCTGCACAGGGAAATTGGATCGGCTTTGTGGACCCGGATGACTTTGTAGACAAGACTTACTACGAAAAAATGCTGCGGGCAGCAAAGCAGGCAGGTGCTGAACTTGCAGTCTGCAACGAAGTTTTTATGGAAGAGGATGGAAGTCTTTGTGATTATCAGGAACAGCCTTTACGTACAGAAGTGCTTTCCCGTGAGGAAGCAATACACCGCATCCGCCTTACGCCGTTGATTCAGGCAGCAACAAGACTGCATCGGAGAGATGTGCTGGAAGGAATCGTTTTTCCTGTGGGCAAAAACTATGAAGATGCATTTACCACACCGGAAATCATTGAACATGCAACAGCTGTGGCTTGTATAAAGGAAAAACTGTACCATTACCGGCTGCATCCGGCAAGCATCATGCATGGAAAGGTCACCTTGAAAAATCTGGATGAGATCGATGCAAACTACGGCCTTCTTGCTTGTGCACTCAAGTATGGAAAAAAAGACACAGCATTCCTGCAGTATGTACTGATGAAACGCATGCTCCGAAACACAAAAAAAAATCTGCCACCCAAACAGAGAAACAGTGAACGGGTTCAGCAGGCGGAAGCGTGCTTGAAAAAAGCAGGCAGAGAGGTTCGTCAACAGGGGGCCTGTACCCTGCGCAACGCAGCAGAAACCGCACTCTGCATTGCAAACCCGCAGTTCTACTTCAACTTCAAGTACCGGAAATAAAACTGAATTCCGAATGGGAGAAATACTGTGAGTGAAAGAACAGAAAGTGGAAGACCGGAAATCAGCATCATCGTGCCAGTGTATCAGGTGGAAAAATATCTGAATGAGTGTATTGATTCCATCCTCGCTCAGACCTTTACGGATTTTGAACTGATCCTTGTGGACGATGGCTCACCGGACAACTGCCCTGCCCTGTGCGATGCAGCAGCAAAAAGGGACAGCCGCGTACGGGTGATCCATAAGCAAAACGGCGGTGTAAGCACAGCCCGCAATGCGGGTCTGGATGCAGCACAGGGAAATTGGATCGCGTTTGTGGATTCGGATGATACGGTGGAACCGGAGTATCTGGAAAAAATGCATAAGGCAGCGCTGGAAACGGGTGCAGATTTTGCAATCTGCAGCAGTCAGTGCATTGATGAGAATGGCAAAACGCTTGCGGGCGGAGAACATCGCCTTTTGAACGAGTTTTTGCCGCAGGAGGAAGTTCTGCGCCGGATGGTGGTGTCGGATTTTCAGGTTCCGTGGAATAAGCTTTATCGCCGAAAACTGCTGGAAAATCTGCGCTATCCAGAAAACAAGGCGTTTGAAGATACCTGTCTCATGCCGGTCATTTACGCAAGAGCGGCTTCTGCCTGCGGTGTATGGGATTTTTTATACAATTACCGCATCGTTACCGGCAGTGCCATGCACCGCAAGACTACCTTGAAAACACTGGACTGGGTGGAAGCATGGTACCGCCTGTTTGATGTGCTGTACCAAAACGGCATCCGGGATGCTTTGTGTGCAGCCTACCGCCCGATTTTGACTGCCGTGTGGGACATCTGGCTGCACCTGACACCGGAAGAGCGCAAAAGCCCCCGGATGAAGGAAGCCTTTGCGTATGAGCGTACAGCCCGCCATCGGCTGATGCAAGCCCGCGGCGTAACACTGAAAAATTTGTGGGCGGCAGTGGTCTGCACTGCATCGGCCTGCAGTTATCTGGATCTATGCCGCAAAAGGGCGGAAAGACGGCAGAAAACGACCTGAAGCAATGAGGAGTTTATTGTGCAGGAACAACATAAAAAACAGCCGGAGATCAGCATCATCGTGCCGGTATATAAGACAGAGCGTTTTCTGAGCGCCTGCATCTCTTCCATCCTTGCCCAGACCTTCACGAATTTTGAGCTGATCCTGGTGGACGATGGCTCTCCGGACAGCTGCCCTGCTTTGTGCGATGCCGCAGCGGCAAAGGACAGCCGCATCCGGGTCATCCACCAGAAGAATCGTGGCCTGAGCGTGGCACGCAATGCCGGGCTGGACGCGGCAGAGGGCGAATGGATCGCCTTTGTGGATTCAGACGACATCATCACGCCGGACTTCTGCGCAAAGCTTTACCATGCGGCGCAGGAGGCCGGTGCACAGATGGCCGTGTGCAATTACCGGCAGGTGGACGAAGCCCTGACCCCCATCCGGAAGCAGTATCTGCATGTGCGGCGGGAGGTGCTGACCCCGGAGCAGGCGTTGGAGCACAGCACCCTTCTGCCCTACATGGTGGTGTGGAACAAGCTGTACCACCGCAGCATTTTTGCGCAGCTGCGCTTTGCAGAGGGCAAGCTGAACGAGGACACCCTGCTGATCGCCTACGCCTACGAAAAAGCGGACAGAATCGCGAATATCCCGGATGCGCTGTACCTTTACCGCAAGGTGGCGGGCAGCATCGTCAACAGCAAAGTCACCCTGCGCAATCTCGACCGTGTGGAAGCAAACTATACCGTGTTTGAGTGCGTACGCCGCCATGGCATCACGGGCTCGCTGTGTGAGCTGTACTGGGCACTGCTGCACTCCCTGATCGATGTGGGAATGCACCTGACCGCCGAAGAGCGCCGGAGTGCCCGGATGCAGCAGGCGCGGGAGTACGAGCGCTGCGCCCGCCGGGCCTTGCGTCAGGAACATGCTGTTACCCTGAGGGCGCTGGGCAACACCCTGTGTTTTATTATTTCACAGGACTGGTATTTTGCCCGCCGATGGAAAAATACCGTGTAACCGCGCAGGTTTGTCTGGACTTCCCTGCAAAGATATGCTACAATGGCAAAACAATCACAAATACCCGTGGGGGAGTAGCAGGCGCTTTTGCAGGGCGCAGCAAGTCAACATGATGACCGTTGGTTCCGGTCTGGCTTGCTTTCATTTGCGAGACTCATGTGTTTTTGGCGCATAGAACAGCGCCCGTGCACATGGAGTTGGTTTCAAAAAATCACCCGGTCCCGGACGTACATGTGCGCCCGTGACCGGGTTTTGTATTGCCCGATATTCTGGTCAGATTCAGGAGGCAGACAATATGGAATGGAGCTTTGTATTTTTCCTCAACAGTGCCCTGCTGGGCGTGGGCCTTGCAATGGACGCGTTCTCGGTGTCCATGGCAAACGGCTTGCACGACCCCCGCATGAGCAGGAAAACCATGTGCAGGATCGCGGGCACCTTTGCCCTTTTTCAGGCCGTGATGCCCATGACGGGCTGGGTGTGCGTGCACACCATTGTGGAGCTGTTCTCTTCGTTTGAAAAGTTCATCCCGTGGATCGCACTGGCACTGCTGGGCTATATTGGCGGCAAGATGCTGGTGGATGGCATCAAGGGCGAAGAGGCCGAAGAAGCAGCAGAGCTGAGTGCGGGTGCACTGCTCATGCAGGGCGTGGCTACCAGCATTGATGCTCTTTCCGTCGGCTTTACCATTTCGGAATACGGCTGGCTGATGGCACTTGCGGCATCGCTCATCATTGCGGTGGTCACCTTCTTTATCTGCATGGCGGGCCTGCGCATCGGCAAAAAGTTTGGCACCAAGCTCTCTGGCAAGGCATCCATTCTGGGCGGCATCATCCTCATTGGCATAGGTCTGGAAATTTTTATTTCCGGGGTGTTCTGAAATTCAGACAGCATAAAACAAAAGGGCACGGCGCTGCAATGCGCTGTGCCCTTTCGTTTTATAAAATGTTCCACATAGAACAATTACTTTTCCGGCTCAAAATAATCGGCATATTCCTCGGTCAGCTTGGAGCCAAGCCGCCGGATGCCGCCGTACAGGTGCCGTTCCACCAACGGTTCAAAGGCGGCAAGGTCGCACCGCTCGATGGCGTTCATCAGGTTGCGGTGGTCTGCGATCACCTCGGCAAGGCCGCCGGTGGTCATGGTGTCCAGCATCCGGAAGCGGCTGTAGTCGGCGTGGGCGTTCTGCAGGGTGCTCCACAGGTACATTTTATCCATGGCGGCAAACCATGTCCCGTGCAGGGCACGGTCGGCTTCGTACAGCTTGTTGTAATCCGGGCTCTCCATGGCCGCAAGGGCCTCGTAGGCTTCCACCCGCCTGCGGATCAACGCCCGCTGCTCCGGGGTGCACCGGGGCGAAAAATCCCGCAATACGCGGGCTTCCACGGCGGTGCGCTCGTAGATCAGTTCGTCCACGATGCGGCGGTTCAGCCGGGTAACGGTGGTGCCCTTGTAAGGCACGATCTTTACCAGCCCGTTTTCCTGCAGCTTCTGCAGCACCACCCGGATCAGGGTGCGCGGTGCGCCAAAGCGGGCACAGAGCGGATTTTCGCTCAGCGAAGAGCCGGGGCGGATGGTCAGGTCAATGATCTCCCGCTCCAGCACAGCATAGATCTCAGAATCAGTTTTGTATTGTTCCATACCTCTCACCTAATGGAAATGCATTATCCTTCAAACGGTTTCCAGAACGCACCCTCCGGCAGCGGTAGCGTAAATGCCATGGGCTTTCCGGTCTCCGGGTGCAAAAATTGCAGGCCGCAGCTCTGCAGGGCAATGCTGCCTTTTACGCGGCTTCCGTATTTGCCGTCTCCGGCCAGCGGATGCTTCCGGGATGCAAACTGCACCCGGATCTGATGGGTGCGGCCGGTGTGCAGCGTGATCTCAGCAAGGCTCATCTCTCCTGCCGTTTTCACGATGCGGTATTCCAGCACGGCTTCCCGCACGCCCTTGCGGGGGCGGCTGACCGGGAACACCCGGCCTCTGCGGCTGTCCTTGAACAGCCAGTCCCGCAGGGTGCCTTCGGCGGGCAGTGCTTCGTCCGGCCCGCCTGCAATGACGGCCCGATACCGCTTGATGAACTGCGGCACTTCCGGCTTCCCTTCGGCCCTGCCATCCTGCACAGCGTAGGCGTTCTGGCTCTGGGTGATCTGACGGCTGAGTGCGGCCGCAGCCCCGGGCGTTCTGGCAAACACCATCAGGCCGGAAACGCCGGTGTCCAACCGGTGCACCACGCCTACAAAGGCATCCGGCTGGCCCCACAGCTGCCGCAGGGCTGCGGGCACGCCCTCTTCGCTGGAAAGTCCGGCGGACTTGTCCAGCACCACAAGGGCGGCATCTTCGTACAGAATGTTCACAGCCTGCCCTCGGCGATCAGGGCCTTGAGCTTCAGGATACCGGCAATGGTCTTGCCGTCCCGGATCTCGCCGCTCATGACCATCTCATAAGCTTTATCCAGCGGCACACGGTCAGGGGTCAGGAATTCATCGGCATCCAGATGCATCTGGGTCTTGTGCAGGCCGGTGGCGACCCATGTATAGATCACTTCGGTGTCATAGCCCACGGTGGGGAAAAACTGGCCCAGAGAGATATAATTGTCCGCGGTCAGGCCGCACTCCTCGCCCAGCTCCCGCTTGGCGGCTTCAAAGGGGTCCTCACCCTTTTCCAGCTTGCCGGCAGGCAGCTCCCACAGCTCCTGCTGCATGGCGTAGCGGAACTGGCGCACCATGCAGATGGTGCCGTCCTCAAAATAGGGCAGGATGCACGCACCGCCGTGGTGATGCACCACTTCGCGTTCGGCGGTCTTGCCGTTTTCCAGCAGAGCAGTGTCTTTTGTCAGGGTGATCACCCGGCCCTCGAAGAGCACCTCACTGGTGAGTGTTTTTTCGTAATGCACGGTCTTCTCCATTTTATTACCCTCTTTGCCCGGCACAGCGCCGGTTTTCTATGGCTTCAGTTTACGGCAAAATGAGGTTTGTTGTCAATAAAGAGATGATAAATATAAGAGAGAGTGAACCCTCTCAGGCTCACTGCGTTCGCCAGCTCCCCCTTTGGGGGAGCTGGCACGGCGCAAGCCGTGACTGAGAGGGTTCCCTCCCCTTTTTGCGAAAAAAATTACAGGATCTGGCAAAGCAGGCAGGCCAAAACCGGAAAATCCGCGCCAGTGCTCACTTTAACGAACTAAAGACGTACAAAAGCGCTAAAAAAATTTCTTTATTTTTGGTGCGTTTGTTGAGCGGTTTACGTTTACTTTATGGGCGGAATTTGCTATTATAGTATACAAGCAATAGTGCCTTTATGGGGTTCTCCGGTCCCATGTGGGGCATATTGCCCCGCGCAAAAGGTACCAAATTCTGAATAATGGAGGAAGAAAAATGCCTAGAGCAAAGCAAACTATGGATGGCAATACCGCTGCCGCCCATGTAGCGTATGCCTACACGGACGTGGCTGCCATCTACCCCATTACCCCGTCTTCTCCGATGGCTGACTCTGTGGACCAGTGGTCCG
>ENA-ORRO01002951-ORRO01002951.1-human-gut-metagenome-genome-assembly--contig:-NODE-2951-length-10246-cov-3.209499_pt1 | contig 10246 bp, 8 predicted proteins | sample MGYA00242176_ERZ509136 | MGnify/ENA primary metagenome ERZ509136 (study PRJEB26280, sample SAMEA2338644) | human gut metagenome | biome: human gut; feature: human-associated habitat; material: faeces... | reverse complement strand
AAGCGGCTGGGCATCCAGACGGCGGAGACCATCTGGCAGGCCAAGAAGAAGTGTCCCGGCCTGGTGCTGCTGCCGCCCCACCACGGCCTGTACCGGGAGTACTCCCGGCGGGTCAACACCATCTATGAGCAGTATACCGATCTGGTGGAGCCCTTCGGCATCGACGAGAGCTGGCTGGACATCACCGGCAGTATGCACCTCTTCGGCGGCGACCCCAAGGCCATGCTGGCCTCGCTGGACCGGCTGGCGGCGCTGCCCGGCAACTACAAGGTCTATCCCGGCCATGAGGGCAGCACCTCGCTCGAATACGAGCGGCGCTTCAACCCCTATATGCAGATGGCACTGCGGGAGCAAGGCTGATATGAAGCTGGAATTTTTAGGTCATGACGAGCGCTATATCGTCGAACAGAGCCTGATGACCCTCTTCCCCTTGGAAAAACCGACCTATGACGCGGTACAGCCGGAAGATGAGGCGTGGTGCCGCCTTGCCGCCGAGGAAACGGCAGCGGACTGTCAGGTCACAGCGGAGCTGCACTATCACGGATACACCGCCGCCTGGACCTTTGCATCCCCCCTCACCGGCACGGACTTTGAAAAAGAAGGCCAGCGGCGCTACGCTGTGGCGGCCTGCTTCTATCTGGCATTTCTGGATCTGTATCCCAAGCTGCCGGAAGCGCTCCGCGCCGCGGAAAAGCTGACGCTGCCCCCCTGGGGGATGCTCACCGGCGTCCGGCCCGACAAGCCCATCACACGGGCGTTGATGGAGGGCAAGACCCCGGAGGAAGCCAAGCGGGAACTGAAGGCGCGCTATTTCGTCCCTGAGGAGCGGGCGGCGCTGGCTTTGGAGACTGGTGCCGTGGGCTATCAGGCGTTGAAGCGGTTGGAAAAGCGGGATATCGACCTGTATGTGGGTATTCCCTTCTGTCCCACCCGTTGCGCCTACTGCTCCTTTGTCAGTGCGTCGGTGGAAAAAACCTTTTCCATGATTCTAGACACTTTACAGCTAACGGTGGAAGCGAATTTCTTCCAAACCAACAATAATGAATTACTTTGGGTATCATAACTTCAATAAAAATCACCTAAATTTCACAATATAAGAATGCAATTTATAAACCAATGAATAAAGCCCACGACAAGCCAGATAAAACCGAATTTTCATCAACAAAGAAGGACAGGCTTGTACAGCCAACTTTCTATAAGGCTCACAGCATTTTTTAAACTCCCGAGATGAAAAGACTCTTCCTTCATACGCACGATACACGATAAGATAGTCCAATCGCATTTCACAAACAGGGTATACACTCGTTTGAGCCAGCAAACGACAAAATTTCCCCTTTAACATTCTATCATATTGGAAACTACTTTTATTATAGCTAAATGACAATGATTCAGGATTAAGATTTTGTACATAATGATAAAAAGCCCGAGATAGATAAGCAATTCTAAGCGGATAAAGCAACAGCGAAGCATTGAAATACAAATCTTCGCAAAATGATAGGTTCAAATCAAAATGCACATTATACTTGCTGCAACAAACTCTTCGTAAGAGTTTGTTCCAACAGCTGCCATGCAGCTGTTGGAACAGGTTTTTTAACACAGTCATATGATCCAATGTTTCCGGCTGCTGACAAACCCTGACATAACCTTCTGTTTCATCTATCTCATAGTAAAAGTCACAAATCACCATATCGGCGTCTTCCTCAACAGCCTTTTCATAAAGAGATTGCAACATGTCAGACTCCACCCAGTCGTCCGGATCCAGAAAGAAGATATACTCGCCCCGGGCTGCATCCAGACCCGCGTTGCGGGCAGCGGCTACGCCGCCGTTGGGCTGGTCGATGAAGCGAAAGCGCGCATCCTCGGCAGCAGCCTGTGCACACAGCGCGGCGCTGCCGTCCTTGGAGCCATCGTTGATGAGAATGGCCTCGAAGTCGGTCAAAGTCTGCGCCCGCAGTGAGCGCAGCGCCCGGGGCAGCAGGCGCTCCATATTATAAACAGGCACTATAAACGAGATACAGGGCATTGTTTTCACTCCTTGCCGTCACACTTCCTTCATCAGAATATGGATGCGGTCCCGCATCTCCTGCCGACTGTCCGGCATCCACACCTTGGGTTCCGGGGGCTTTTTGCGCTCCATGGCGTAGGCAAGCGTCACCAGACGCAGCGCCATCGTACTCCAGAAATAAAAGGCGGTATTATCGGTCAGGTAGGTCACCGTCATATAGCCTAGCTCGGACAGATACAGCAACGTGGTCTCTTGGTCTGCATAGCGCTGCCAGAACAGCGGAGTCAGAACATACTGGATGCTGGACCAGAGCAGAAAACCCGGAAAGCCTACCTCTACAAAGACCTTCAGGATGTCGTTGTGGAAGGGGTAAGGCTGGTTGATGAGCCCGTCATTATACCACTGGGCGATGATGGTGTCCACATATTCAAAACCGCGGCCGATATAGGTGATAGAAAATTCATAGTAGGGGTTCGCCATGCTCCACAGGTAGTCCCGTCCCATCATGTCAATGCCAAAACTGTTCAGCAACCTTGAAATAACACCGTAGCGCACACAGTAGAGGAATGCCAGAAAAAACAGGATGCAGCAGACGCCCACTGCCGGGTAAAACCAGCCGGGGACTTTGCGCTTGCGGAGAAGCAGAGCGATCAAGATGAACAGGACCACTGCCGGGATGGCGATGCGCTTCATGCCGACCAGAAAAAAACAGCAGCAGAGCAGCAGATACAGCCAGCGCTTGCGCTTTTCCTGCCGGGTAGTACGAGGAGCAAAAACGGCGTAGTACAAGATCATCTGCCCGAACACAAAGGTCAGGTCGTGAATCTCCAGCTGCAGCGCATAGCCATCCGCATCACCGAAGGTGATCAGACAGGTAATGAGAGACTGGATGCTGGCTGCAAAACCGTAGCCAGGAATGCTCAGTAGCATGATGGCCGTGTTGGCAATGCAGATGCTGATGGTAAACAGCTCGATGGCTTTTTCCCGGAACAGATAGACCAGCGCCACGGCAGTGAGGATGGCAATACTCTGGAACACGATCTTGGAGCAGCTTCGGATCATGGAAGACACTGCGGCAAAGCTTTCGATCCAGATGACCATCGACCAGAAAAACAGCGCCGCCATCAGGGACATATAAAGCAGGGTAGGCTTCCATAACTCCCGGAGACGCTTTTCGTCCGGGTAAAACAGGGTGTACAGCATTGCCAGCCCGATCACCCCCAGAGAGATGGCTTTGGGAAGGCCGCCCACTGCGCTGTTGATTGGCTTCCACTCTCCCAGCCCGGCACCGGCCAAAAAGACCACGCAACCGATGGTCAGCAGTTTTTGCCACAGCGGGCTGTCCTTATAAAACAAAGAGGCCGGAGTTTTCCGGCTGTAATCCTTTTTGGTCAGGATCTGATCCAATGTGCGCATGAAAAGGGCTCTCCTTTTATTGTGGGTGTTCCCGCAGCCGCCGGGGGGCTACGCCTGCCCTCCCAGTTGCAGGTACTGCTGCTGTAAGCGGGCGGCGGCGATGTTGATATCGTAGCCAGCCTGTCGGATCAGTTCTGCACCAGCAGAGCGGTCACAGGGCTGATGGAGCATCCGCTGCAAGCCTGCTGCCCAGTCTGCATTGCTGGCGGAAAGCGGGATCTGGATGGCATGGGAAGAAAGCAGCACCTCCGCCGGCACTGCGTCCGAAAATACGCACCCCAGCCCAGCGGCTTGCGCCTCGATCCCCACCACCGGCAGACCCTCAAAGCGGGAGGGCATGACGAAGAGATCCATCATCTGGTACCAGTCGGCCACATTGCTTTGCAACCCGGCAAACAGGATATGGTCTGTGATGCCCAGTTCCTGCGCCTGTGCACGGACAGCCTGCTCCAGCCTGCCGGTACCAATGAGCACCAGCATCGCCCGGGGCTCCAGCTGCAAAAAGGCGGCAAAGATCTCCAATAGACGCTCGTGGTTCTTGCGGACATCAAAGCGGCCTACATGACCCAGCACCACCCGGTCTTCCAGCCCGTAGCGCGCCCGCATTTCGGCGCGGACGGCGGGGGAGAAGCGGAAGGTCTCCGGCTCAATGGCGTTGGGAATGATCTGTCCCCGGCGCTCCCAGTCCGCTTTGCCAAAGTAGTAGATGCCCGCATCCCGGCCGCAGGCCCACAGGTGGGTGGCGGCGCCGGGCAGCAGCTGCTTACAGAACATCTTCAGCGGCCACTTGTAGTCCCGGACGATCCAGATGTTATGGGCGTGGGCAATGCGCACTTGCAGCCCGGCCTTCTCCGCACCCTTCAGGGCATAAAGCCCCATCGCCTCGTTGTGGGCGTGCAGGATGCGGATGCGGGGGTCTGCGGCCACGGTCTGCTGCACAAAGCGCAGATACGCCGGGTAGTGCAGCGGGTTTAATCCCGGACTCTGGTAGATATGCCCGCCCAGACGGCGGATCTCGTCGTCGTAATCGCCGGGCTTTTGCTTGTTGACGATAAAATCAAACTGGACCTTTTCGCGGTCGATATGCCGGTAGTAGTTCATCAGCATGGTCTCGATCCCGCCGCGGTCCATATTGCTGACCGAATGCAGCACTCGTATCATGGGTACTCCTTATATTATAACAACTGAAATCTTCTGCCGTAGCGGCACCACAGCCCAAAGTCCTGCTGCCGCAGCGCCCGGGCACCCCAGCGGGCGCGGCGGGGCAGTGCGCCCTCTTGCGGCAGTGCCTTTGCGTACAAAGCACAGCACAGCCGGAAAACAGCCTGCTGCGTTTCCGGCGGCAGGCCGGATACAGTGGCATAGCAGAAAGCCGAAAGCTGCAGCGTCAGGGTGCAGCGGTACAGCGCATCGTGGGGCAGGCCCAGCGCAGCATCCTGCACCGTCAGCTGCTCCATGATCCAGTAGCTCTGCACGGCGGCAGGGCGGTGCTGACTTGTGGCGGTAAGCCCCTTGGGGTTTTTGCGCCACAGATAGACCATCTCCGGCACAGAGGCCACAGTCTTTGCCAGCCGGAATACCAGAAAATGGATGATGGCATCCTCAAAGCAGGTATAGTAAGCCGGAAAGCGCACCTGTGCAAACAGTTCCCGCCGGTACACCTTGCCCCATGGCATCCCGGGCAGCTCGAACCGCTCCGGCGCGGCGGCACCGGCGTAGACTGCCGCCGGGTAGCGCTGCACCGGGCCGCGGGTGCCGTCGGTGTACAGGTACTGCCAGCCGCCCTGCACCACATCGGCGTCAAGGCGCTGTGCGGCCTCCAGCAGGGTGCGGATGGCACCGGGCAATAACAGATCGTCGCTGTCCACGAACATCAGCCAGCGGCCCACGGCGTGGCGTAGCCCCTCGTTGCGGGCGGCGGCGGCGCTGCGGGGCGCACTGCAATTGCACAGCAACACCCCGGGCAGTGCCCGGTAGCGTTCTAGCACGGCGGCTGTGCCGTCGGTGGAATCGCTGTCCACCACGATCAGCTGCACGGTGCAGCTGGTCTCCTGCTGCAAAATGCTGTCCAGACAGGGGCCGATGGTAGCTTCGCCGTTGTACACCGGCACAATGACCGAAAGGGTCACCGCCGGGTCCTGCTGCGGCAGCAGCGGGCAGGTCTCTTCTGCTGCAGGTTTCGGGCACAGGGCTGCCAGCGCGGCGCGGTCGGCCTGTGTGCTGTCCGGCAGCGGGGCACCGCCCCGGTGCAGCAGATGGTACAGCCCAAGGTCTGCATGGCCGCAGGCTGCGCCGCACACGGCGGCAGCGCCCGCCAGCAGACGGCTGCGGGTGCGGCAGTGGATCAGCTGGTAAGCGCGTCGGTTCTGGATCATGCTTCACCACGCTCCGTTCCGGCAAGGACAGCGCCGCCCTCTCCTGCGATCAGGGACATCTTTTTCTGTGCGCAGCGCACAAGGTCGCGCACATGGTAGAGCTCCTCCTCCGAGGTGGTGGCCCATGCGGCGGTGAACAGGATGGGGTACTCCGGGTTGAGCTTATTGTACTCGTCCACCTGACTTTGCAGGATGCGGATCATGACCTCTGCCTTCCGAGTGCTGCATTCATCAAAGAAGGCAAGGAACTTGCCCGCGCCGTTGTAGCCCACCGTGCCGTCGGTATCGCCCATCAGCTGCAAAAGACCGGAAAAATCCTTCAGGATGCCGTCACCCACATGGTAGCCGAAGCGGCGGCTCATCTCGGTCAGGTTGTCCAGCTGCAAAGCAAAGCAGGTATAGTCCTCCGGCAGGATGCGGTCGGCCATGCCGGTGATATACACGTTGAGCTTTTCGCGGTTGGGCAGACCGGTCTTTTTGTCCACATACAGCAGATAATCCACCGCATCCGAGATGCGGCCCAGCAGAATTGCACCGCAGCAGCCAATGACAAAGAACAGCACCAGCGCCAGCATCAGATACAGCTTGACATTGATGGCGGCAGCCACCTGCACCGAGCTGATCATCTTCAGATAATCCGCGCTGATGTACAGGTTCAGCTCCTTGCTGCTGGTATTGATGATCTCGTAGTAGCTTTTCAGCTGCGCCTCGTAGTCGTTGATCATGCTTTCCATCTTGGCGTGCTGCTCGCCTGTACCGCCAAAATCCACGTTGCGGAAGCTTTGCAGGATCTCCTCCTGAAACTGCCGGTCGATCTGGCTGGATGCGACCTGCTGTTCCAGCGATACCAGTTTCAGCACCAGACCGTCGTAGGTGGTCTGTGCCTTATCGCCAGCACCTTCCAGCTCGATGTTATTCAGGATATAGTCCGAGGACACCACCTCGCCCCGGTCAGTAAAGTAGTTTTGCAGCAGATCGGCGTTCTTGTACACATACTGGTCGGTCAGGCTCCACAGACTGTCCCGCTGCTCGGTGGTGATCTGTTCGTTCTGCTTTGCAGTTTCGATGGTGTTGGCCAGATATTCCTGCAGCACCGTGCCGTCCCGCACCTGCGGGCCGTTGAGCACATAGGCGTACAGCGCCGGGATGGTGTATTTTTTGAAGTCGGAATAGATATCGCACAGGTCTGCATAGGTGTAGCCGGTGCGGGAGGAGCGAAAATTCGGGTAGTGCTCCCGCTTGCTCAGCAGATAGTCCTGCATCTCGTTGGTATCGTTTTCCAGAATGCGGATGCACTCGTAGTAGTCATAGCCGTTGTCCAGCAGGCCGGACGAGGGGTTGAGCGAGAGTTTCTGCTCCACATATTTTTCCGTATAATAGGTGCAGTAGCTCTGGATGATGGCATCCAGCATATTGCGGGCATAACCCGCGCCCTGCTCTCCATCCACCACAAGGCTCACCTTGTAGGTATCCGGGAAATAGGTCACCTCTTCGCCCTTTTGCAGCAGGGCGTCGTTGATGGTCTCCTGATCTTCCGAGATCACCGGGGTCACCGAGATGTTGGAACGGATGGTGCTCAGCCGCCCGGAAGCACCCAGTGCATCCATGGCCTGCGAGATGACGGTGGAGGAGTAGATCTCGTTGACGTCCAGCTCACTGCCGTCCGGGGTGTAGCCGTCCGAGATGCCGTCGTTGGTATAGCGGATAATGACCGATGCAGTGTACTTCTGCCGACCGTCTGCATACAGGTAGATGGCGGCTGCACCTGCCAGCGACACCAGAAAGATCAGCAGGCTGAAACGCTTCAGATAGCGCAGGATCTCAAACTTTTTCATCTGCGGTGCCTTGCCTTTCTGCGTTTGCGTTCGTGGAGCAGCCATGCGCTGCCCAGCATCACGGCAACGGACTCCATCAGGGTCTTTTTCAGGCTCAGGCGCTGCAGGAAGGAGGCCGAACCGTAGGTAAAGGTAATATAGTTCTGGGATTTGTACTTGATATACGCCTTGTCCAGTACAAACAGCTGCTCCGAGATCTCGTTGATGGCGGTCTCCAGCTTGTTCACCATGGCCTGTGCCTCGGCCAAGCGCGGCTGCCCGGCGTCCAGCTCCCGGATCTTCTGGATCACATAATTCGTGCTCACGATCTCGGACTGGTAGTCGGTGGCATCGGCCAGAGAAGCGTCTGCCGCCCGCGCCAGCGCATCCATGGCGGTCTTGGTGCGGGACATATAGTACTCGCTTGCTTCATCCACGGTGGGGATCATCATGATGGAGGTCATGGATTTTTCGTAGATGGAAATGCCCTTTTTATCGGCGTCATAATAAGCCTGCTGGGTGCGCATGGCAAGATCGTCGATCTTGTTCTTGTATTCCAGAATGCTGGTCAGCATGGACGGGTCGCGGGCAACGCCGCCCTCAATGACAAAGGCCATGGCATTGGGGAGATCGTAATCCACCAGATTGTTGATCTTTTTACCCAGCGTGGTAAAGTTGTTGGTGGCAGAGTCAGGGTTTGCCTCGTCCGTAAAGCTTTTGTTCTCCTGCAGACGGGCGTTCAGGTAGCGGTTCAGCCCCTCAGCGCGCACCTCCAGCTCGTTCAGTCGCAGGTAAGGCTCGCACGCGGTGGTCACTTCCAGCTTTTCCTTCAGCAGGCTCTGGTTGTCGCAGTAGTTGCTCTGAAAGATCTCCCGGTAGGATTCGCACACGCTCTGCAAAAGATCCGTAGCCTTGCGGCTGCCAAGCTCCAGCTTGCGGGTATTGATGGAGAGATAGTAGTTGGTGCTGATATACTCGCTGCCGTTGGCGCTGCCGGTGCCGTCCGGGCTCAGGTAAAGGCACTCTGCCAGCTGGGAGGCAGTCAGGCTGTCCTGCAGGCCCACCCGCCGGATGGCGCGCTCCATCACCTCGTCCGACACGATCTCGTAGGCGTTGAAGCGGGTCTTGTTGGGGTTCATGCCAAGCGCCGCCTCGGAGTAATTGAAGGAGATGCTGGCAGTGGCGCTGTCCGCACTTTTGAAATAGTGAACCAGCCCGAACAGACAGCACAAGGTCAGCAGGCAGAGAAACAGGCGGTATTTATTTGTCCAGATATGACGCAGTGCCTGTTTGATTTTTTCTTTGATGTCATCCATGGCATTCTACCCTTTTGCAGCGGCCTGCACGCGCAGCGCAGGCCGCTTAGTCGATGTCAATGACCGAAAGCTCCGGCACATTGTTGATGCGGGGCGCCCGGCTGGAATCGCCCAGTCCCCGGCTTACAATGAGGGTGGCGTTGTTGGCAAGCGTATAGCTGCCTCCGGCATAGTCGGGCAGAAAGCCCTCCTCGGCGGTATAAAGCGGACCGATCTTCGGCAGACGCACGATGCCGCCGTGGGTGTGCCCGGCAAGACCCAGCTCAAAGGAATAGTTTTCCAGATGCTCGGGAAAGTAGGTGGGAACGTGTGCCAGACAGATGCGCAGGTCGTAGTCTGTCTGCGGCTCCACGCTGTCCATAAAGGTGCTGGCACCGTAGTTAGAAAAATCCGCCGGGCTGCCCTCCACGCCCAGAATGCTGATAACATTGTCGTGGATGGTATAGCGCGCCTCCTGATTGCGCAGGACGGTCACCCCGGCGGCGGTGAACTTTTCCACCAGTTCCCGGTCGTTGTCCAGAAAATACAGCTCGTCCTCGTGGTTGCCCAGCACTCCGCATACCGGGGCAATCTCGCTCAACTGACGGAACAGGGAGAGCATATTATCATAATTGGTGCCTTCGCCGTAGGTCACAAAGTCGCCGCCCAGCAAAATCAGATCCGGGGCAAGGCTGCGGACATCCTGCACCAGCTCACAGTTATCTGCTCCGTACTCCCGCAGATGCAGATCGGTCAGAAAAACGACCCGGCAGCTCTGGGTCAGCTTGCGGGAATGGATCTGATAGAACTCTGCCGTATAGTGGGTGCGGTTATAGCAGATATTCTGCCACAGCGCCCCGCCCAGCAGAGCGAGCAGAGCAATAAAGATCAGCAGCGTCAGCAGCACCTGCTTCCAGAGGGGCGTTGCCCTCTGTGCGCAGCTGCCGCTGTGTGTGTGTCTGCCGCTTTGTGCTGCGCCTTTTCCGTGTTTTGCTTTGATAAAGGCCACATCCTTTCTGCCGGGGAACGTTGCATAGAGAAGGGCGCAGCACAAGGCCGCAGCCCATCTTTCCAAAAGCGGATACAAAAACTGATATATAAATAAATTATAACATATTTAGTAGGAAAAGCAAAGAGTGCATCTCTGCCATGGGCGGATTTCACATTTGGGAGTTCCCATCAAAAAAGGGATGCCGCGCACGCAGCATCCCTTTTGTATATTTGCAGATCAATCGTCGTCGCTGTCCAGCTTGAGCACGGCGGTAAAAGCCTCGCTGGGCAGGGAAACGCTGCCCAGCTGGCGCATCTTCTTTTTGCCTTCCTTCTGCTTTTCCAGCAGCT
>ENA-ORRO01002948-ORRO01002948.1-human-gut-metagenome-genome-assembly--contig:-NODE-2948-length-10253-cov-3.081094_pt1 | contig 10253 bp, 7 predicted proteins | sample MGYA00242176_ERZ509136 | MGnify/ENA primary metagenome ERZ509136 (study PRJEB26280, sample SAMEA2338644) | human gut metagenome | biome: human gut; feature: human-associated habitat; material: faeces... | reverse complement strand
GGAAGATGAACTGACGGGCAACGATCTCGTTACGGAAAGCCTTACCAATCTGAGCGATACCGAAAGGTATTTTCATGCGGCCGGTCTTCTGTACGTTCAGGAAGTTGACGAAAATACCCTGTGCTGTTTCCGGCCGCAGATATACTTTCATGGCACCGTCTGAAGTAGAACCCATCTCCGTAGAGAACATCAAATTGAACTGGCGGACATCGGTCCAGTTACGGGTTCCGGAGATCGGGCAAACGATTTCGCAATCCAGGATCAGCTGGCGCAGGTCTTCGAAATTGGAATCATTCATGTCTTTCGAGTAGCGTTCGTGGATCTCGTTCCACTTAGCCTGATATTCAAGCACGCGTCCGTTCGTCGCGCGGAACTGGGCTTCATCGAAAGCATCACCAAACTTCTTCGCAGCCTTGGCCACTTCCTTATTTATCTTCTCCTCGATCTTCGCCAGGTGATCTTCGATCAGTACATCGGCACGATAGCGTTTCTTGGAATCCTTGTTATCGATCAGAGGGTCATTGAACGCGTCGACATGGCCGGATGCCTTCCAGATAGTAGGGTGCATAAAGATAGCCGAATCGATGCCGACTACATTTTCGTGCAACAACGTCATGCTGTCCCACCAGTATTTCTTTATGTTATTTTTCAACTCTACGCCATACTGCCCATAATCGTACACTGCTCCTAAACCGTCATAAATCTCTGAAGAGGGGAATACAAACCCGTATTCTTTACAGTGCGAAACTAATTTCTTAAATACATCTTCTTGTGCCATAATAATAATTTGCCAATTAATTAATGTGCCAATGTGCCATTTTTGTGCATTGGCACATTATTAAGTTTGCAAAGTAAATGATTTTTTTGGTAACCTGTAGCATTTTCAGCATCTTATAAGGATATTTTCGAAGAAACATCAGCTAAATGAAACCAACTCCTATCCTGGTAAGGACGAACGGCTACCCGTTTCGGAGCAGTTTCATAGAGGGGGAAATTTTGTTCCATTGGCATGAATCTTTTGTTTCTTCCCATAGAAAACAAATTTTCACTGGCGAGAAAAGTTATTTTCTCCTCATGGAAACAGATAAAACATTCCACACTTCAGGTTGATTAAAGCAGGACTTTCAACAAAAAGATCCCGATCCATCGAACAGTCGCCGGGATGGATCGGGATCGGGCATGTATGGGGAATAAAATATCAGAGCGCTTCCTTAAGGATCTCGCCTACGGTCGGATGTGGGAAGACGATGGACTTCAGCTCGGAGGCCTTCATGCCTTTTTCGACAGCGATCCCGGCTATGACGATCAGCTCGGAGGCCGGATTTCCCAAAAGGTGGGCGCCGATGATCGTTTCGTCTTCAGCCAAAATCAGCTTGCAGATGCCGTTGCCCTGCTCGTTTTCAGCGACAAAGCGGCCGGAGAACGCCATCGGTATCTTCTTGACGGTGTAAGGAGTTCCTTCAGCTTGCAACTCCTCTTCGGTCTTGCCGACACCCGCGATTTCGGGGTTGGTATAAACAACGCCCGGAATGGCTTTATAACTCATGCTGCGGTTCTTACCTAAAATATGATCGACAGCCACTTCCGCTTCGCTGACAGCCGTATGGGCCAACAGGGAGAAAGCGGTGATATCGCCGCAGGCATACACATTCGGGACGGAAGTCTGCATAAATCCGTTCACTTTGATCCCGTTGCGGAAAGGTTCGGGGGCCAGTGTTTCCAAGCCGAAACCTTTGGTCACGGGATGACGGCCTACGCTCAACAGGACTTTTTCGCCTTGGATGACTGATGTCTCGCCGTCTTTCTCGACCGTCACATCGCCGCCGTTTACGGCAGTCACCTTATGTCCTAAATAGAACTTGACGCCCCGTTTGGCATATTCGACCTGCAACATCTCGGACAGCTCCCTATCCATCGGACCGAGAATCTTATCCAGCATCTCGACCACATGCACTTCCGTTCCCATGCTGTTGAAGAAGGAGGCGAACTCCATGCCGATCACACCGCCACCGATGATCACCAGCGAAGTCGGCAGTTCTTTAGACAGCAACGCCTCACGGCTTGTCCAGTACTCCGTTTCCGCCAATCCGGGAATGGGAGGTATGACAGTTTCCGAACCGGTGCAGATAAGCAGGTTGGCGGCTTCATAAACAGCTTCGCCCGAGGCGATAGTGATCGTTCCGTCGGCTGCCCGCCCTTTGATTTCGGCTTCGCCGCTCACCACTTCCACGCCGTTCTCCTTCATCTTCATGCGGATGCCGGCTGTCAGTTTCTTTACGACTTTATTTTTACGAGCGATGATCTTCGGGAAATCGAAAGCAGGATTCTCCGCACTTACCGCATATTTGGGGGCGTGTTTGATCGTATCAAACACTTTCGCAGAATAAAGCAAAGTCTTTGTCGGCACGCATCCTTCATTCAGGCACACACCGCCTAACGCGTTCTTCTCAAAAAGCACGGTGGACAAGCCACCCGCAGCCGCCTTCTCGGCAGCCGCATAACCGGCGGGACCGCCTCCGATTATGGCAACATCGTATTTCATGTTCTCAGATTTAATTAAATTTTATATTGGGATTAATTTGTTGTAAGATCGAAATAAATTCTTCCTTGTCGGCCGGATAAAAAGAGGAGCGCCTCTCTATGCCTCCTTCCATACGGGAGTAATAGACGACGACTTTGTTACCGCTGCATTCGAGCCGGGAGATCAGTTTCACGTCGATTTGCCCGTTTCCGTGCAACATGTCCCTATCCGTTATCTGATACGGACGTAACTGAAGTATAGTTAACGGCAGGAAACAAAGGATCAAGGGTAGTCGATCAAATTTGTCCTCGCTGAAAGCATCCATAATAACCAACAATGCAAATACTCCTAATAAAATCCAGAAGATGTATACATGCCAATCTTTCTGGTTTTTCCGAATCCGTGCTTTCATGGTAATCTGTTTTTAAGTTTTAGATAACCGGTTCCTTTATCCGGATATCGGAATTATGCTTCTTCAACAGCTTGACGAAGTCCTGCTTGTTGACCGGCGAAATCAATAGCCACTGCGTGTCGCCTTTGTAGATGATCAGACGGTCCAGTGACAGGGCGTAGCTCGAGACAGGCATCACTGTCACCTCGACGGCACTAATCTCCGAAATAGGAATCCGCTTTTCCGGGAAAAAACTGCAATGGGCAATCAGATAACCATCCGCTACAGAGAACACCTTCTTGCCAGCAATTTCTGTTTCCTGAATGTCAGAGGAGAGCAAAATACCAAGGTCGAGCATTACCTGGAAGAGCAGATCTTCTGGTGTACGATCCGGTTTGATATTGTCAGCGAACAGTTCCATCTGTCCCTGATTGTAATCGGCAGGGCGGTAGTAGACATCTTCCATATTACTGCTGTCTATTTTGAAAACGCGGAAGCCGATATCAAGATTAGTAGTGGTAAGCGGATTTTCTTCCTTGATCTTCTTTCCAGCACGACGGATACGCTCTTCACCAATTTCACAAATATTACTATATTGTGCATTTTGAATAGTTTCTGGTAGTTGAACCATAATAAATTTTCTTGAACTGTTATCGGTTAGGTTCCAGGATTTGCCAACAATAAGTGCTGAACGTGATTTTTATTTGAGTTAGATACATTATTTAAAAAGAATGAGAATCCACAATATGGATGAATGTCATTTTTAGGTTTAAAGAAATTACTGGAAGAGGGAACTTGATAATGGCTAAAATTGCACATTTTCCCAAACAAAACACCACTTAAAACCCCGCATAAACACTGATTGTATGCACCAAAAAACAAACATTGTTTTTTCTTTAACACAAGAAAAAATTTATCAAATAATCACTTGCCTTTCTCTGAAAATATGATATTATTCGTGTTGAGTTAAGAGTAGCTAACAATCGCGGAATACAAAACAGGAGGAAGTAAATGTTTAACTACGAACAGTGGGACGGATTTGAAGGCCGTCTCTGGAAAGAAGAGATCAATACAAGAGATTTCATTCAGAAGAACTATACACCATATGACGGTGATGCATCATTCTTAGCAGGACCTACCGAAGCTACGGATAAGCTTTGGGGAATTCTGCAGGGACTTCAGAAGGAAGAGCGCGCTAAGGGCGGCGTTTTAGATATGGATACTGATATCGTATCCGGTATTACTTCTCATGGACCTGGATATATCAGCGAAGAAAACAAGGATTTAGAGCAGATCGTTGGTCTTCAGACAGATAAGCCATTAAAGAGAGCATTCATGCCTTACGGTGGTATCCGTATGGCAGAGGAAGCTTGCAAGAACTATGGCTACGAGCCAAGCCCAGAGCTTCACAAGATCTTCACTGAGTACTGCAGAACCCATAACCAGGGCGTATTTGATGCTTACACTCCAGAGATGAAGAAAGTTCGTCACAACAAGATCATTACCGGACTTCCAGATACTTATGGCCGTGGACGTATCGTAGGTGACTACCGCCGTGTAGCTCTGTACGGTATCGACCGCCTGATGGAAGAGAAGGCAAATGATTTTGCTAACTGCGGTGACGGAACTATGACTGATGACGTGATCCGTTTAAGAGAAGAGATCTCCAGACAGTATCAGGCATTAAAGGATATGAAGAAGATGGCAGCATCTTACGGATACGATATTTCCCAGCCTGCTAAGACTGCTAAGGAAGCTGTTCAGTGGTTATACTTCGGATACTTAGCTGCAGTTAAGACCCAGAACGGTGCTGCAATGAGCGTTGGTCGTATCTCTACTTTCCTTGATATCTACATCAAGAGAGATATGGATAAGGGCATCTTAACTGAGTCCCAGGCTCAGGAGCTGATCGACCACATGGTAATGAAGTTCCGTATGGTTAAGTTTGCAAGAATCCCATCTTACAACCAGCTGTTCTCCGGCGACCCGGTTTGGGCTACTCTGGAAGTTGGTGGTATCGGCGTAGACGGACGTTCTATGGTAACTAAGACCGACTATCGTTTCCTACACACCTTAGAGAACATGGGACCATCCCCAGAGCCAAACATGACTGTTCTTTATTCTTCTTCACTGCCAGAGAATTTCAAGAAGTATGCAGCTAAGATCTCTATTGATACAAGCTCTGTACAGTATGAGAACGATGACGTAATGAAGCCAGAGTGGGGCGATGATTACTCCATCTGCTGCTGCGTATCTGCTACCCAGACTGGTAAGGAAATGCAGTTCTTTGGCGCCCGTGCAAACCTGGCTAAGTGCTTACTGTACGCTATGAACGGTGGACGTGATATGAAGTCCAAAGAGCAGGTTGGTCCAGAGTACACACCAATTACTTCTGAATACCTTGATTATGATGAAGTGATCCGTAAGTACGAGGTAATGATGGATTGGCTGGTAGGCGTATATGTAAATACCTTAAACCTGATCCAGTATATGCATGACAAGTACTTCTATGAGGCTGCTGAAATGGCTCTGATCGATACCGATGTCAGACGTACATTCGCTACCGGTATTGCTGGTTTCTCTCATGTAGTTGACTCCTTAAGTGCTATTAAGTACGCAAAGGTTAAGACTGTTCGTGATGAGACTGGCCTGATCGTTGACTTCGTAACTGAGGGAGACTTCCCAAGATACGGTAATGACGATGACAGAGCAGATGAGATTGCTGTATGGCTGTTAAAGACCTTCCTTGAGAAGTTAAAGAGACGTCACACCTACAGAAATTCTGAGCCTACAACTTCTATCCTGACCATTACTTCCAACGTAGTATATGGTAAGGCTACCGGAAGCATGCCAGATGGCAGAAGAGCAGGCGAGCCACTGTCCCCAGGTGCAAACCCAAGCTACGGCGCAGAGCAGAACGGCTTACTGGCTTCCTTAAACTCTGTAGCTAAGCTGCCTTACGAGTGGGCTCTGGATGGTATCTCCAATACCCAGACTATCAACCCAGATGCTTTAGGCCACAGCGAAGAAGAAAGAGTAGATAACCTGGTACAGGTATTAGACGGCTACTTCGATCAGGGCGCTCATCACCTGAATGTAAACGTATTTGGTAAGGAGAAGCTGATCGATGCTATGGAGCATCCGGAGAAGGAAGAGTATGCTAACTTCACTATCCGTGTATCTGGATACGCTGTTAAGTTCATCGACTTAACAAGAGAGCAGCAGATGGACGTTATCTCCAGAACCTGCCATGCAACCATGTAATTTAATACAGGCTGCATTTAATGTAACTGAGAAATAAAATAGCATTCCGCTATTGATCAAAGATCCATATAATGATGTAACGGTTCAGGACATTATGTTCTGGACCGTTATAAATATTTATGGAATGCATTTTCAGAAAATAAGGAGAAAGACGTGGAAGGATTTGTTCATTCTATGGAGACCTTTGGACTGGTTGACGGTCCAGGTGTCCGTTTCGTTGTATTTCTTCAGGGCTGCCGCATGCGGTGCCGTTACTGCCATAACCCGGAGACATGGAAATTAGAGGGAGGTACTCCCTGGACTGCAGATAAATTATTTTCCCATGTATACCGGTATAAGAGCTACTGGAATAAAAAAGGACAGCCAAACGGCGGTATTACCGTCAGCGGAGGAGAACCTCTTCTCCAGATCGACTTTGTTACAGAGTTTTTTAAGAAAGCCAAGGAAAAAGGCGTTCACACAGCTCTGGATACAGCAGGCAATCCTTTTACACTGGAAGAACCATTTATCAGCAAATTTGAAGAACTGATGAAAGTAACGGATCTGGTGATCCTTGATTTTAAAGAGATCGACAACGAAAAACACAAAAAATTAACCGGATGTCCAAACGATAATATCGTACAGATGGCAAAATGGCTGTCAGACCACGGAAAAGATATGTGGCTGCGCCATGTACTTGTGCCGGATCTGACCGATGACGAAGAAGGACTGGTAAGAACCCGCGATTTGATCCGGGAATTAAAGACAGTCAAACGTGTAGAGGTGCTTCCATATCATACACTGGGACTGTTTAAATGGCAGAAACTGGGAATTCCTTATACTTTGGATGGTGTGAGAACACCTACTGCAGAAGAAGTAAAGAAGGCAGAGGAGATCTTGGAAGTAAGTAAATATCAGTAATATGAAAAAGACAGAGGTAGCTATACAGGACATACCTGTTGGTGCAGCTGTCTTTTTTATTATGCAGAAGCTCCAGGTTAGTATGTAAAAGAGGCAAACAGGATTTCTGTTTAAAATTTTGTACATGTTCTATATAAATTATTTCTTGGCATTTTAGGGTGATTGGTAGTATAATATATGCATGTGATAATAAATTAACAAACTAATGATCTCAAAATAATGTGAAAACAGGAGGTAATTATTATGGCAAGACTGAGAATGATGCGTGCGCCGCAGAAATATGTACAGGGAAAGGATTCTCTGTTTAAATTCCATGAGGAAATGAAAGATCTTGGAAACAAATTCTTGTTTGTCTGTTCAAGAAGTGGATACAAAATGTGCCATGATAAGATTGAGAAGAGTTTTGAAGGAACAGAAGATATCCGCCAGTATGAGATTTTTGGTGGTGTATCCAGTGTTGGTGAGATTGAACGGATGAGAAAAATTGTCCGCGAAAATAGACTGAATGTAGTAGTAGGTGTTGGCGGTGGTTCAGCCATTGATACAGCAAAAGCTACTGCTCATTATGAAAAACTTCCGGTGGTAATTATCCCAACAGTCGTTGCGACAGATGCTCCATGTACAGGACTTTCTGTTATTTACAATGATGATGAGACATTTAACAGCTATTTATTTTATCCAAAGAACCCGGAAGCTGTTATTGTGGACAGTGATGTGATCGCAAAATCGCCTGTTAAATTTTTGGTAGCAGGTATGGGTGATGCTCTTGGAACTTATTTTGAAGCAAGAGCATGTCAGCGTACCGATGCGCCAAGCCTGGAATTTGGTGGTATTACAAGATCTGCAATGGCACTGTGCAAACTTTGCTATGAGACTTTAAAAGAGTATGGCGCAGCTGCAAAACATGCCTGTGAAAATCAGGTGGTTACTCCAGCGTTGGATGCTATCATCGAAGCCAATGTATACCTGTCTGGTGTAGGCGCTGATAATGGCGGTCTGGCTGTTGCCCATTCTTTCTATAATGGTCTGACAGCTTTAGGCGGACACAGTGCACCACATGGAAACTGCGTTGCTTATGGTACTCTGGTACAGCTGATATTAGAGGGCGCTCCAAAGGCAGAGTTTAAAGAAGTTCAGGATTTCTGCCGGGAAGTAGGTCTTCCTGTTACTCTGGAAGAAATTGGTGTAACAACCAAGGAACAGGTAAAGGTCATTGCAGAGCATGCCTGTGTAGAAGGCGAATCCATACATAATATGGTAGCAGATGTAACTGCAGATCAGCTTTACGATGCAATCCTTGCTGCTGATTCTCTGGGGAAAGAGGTACTGGGAAAATAGTGCTGTATTTAAGCATTAAAGTATTCCTCAGCAAGCACAGTCTGTATAAAGGCCCGCACCTGAGGGAGTTCAAAATAATGGCTTTTATATAAAATATGAGAAGTACGTATAAAGGGAGATCCGTCCTGAAAGAAAAGGGGCGTGATGCTCCCTTTATAATTTTTTAAACAGATCTCCGGCAAAATAGACCAGCCAATACCATTTTCCACCATTTCCAGGCAGCTGGAAATATCATCGATCCAAAGCTGGGTGCGGCAGTTGGCGCACCCATTTTCCTGTTTCCACTGTTCAATGCGGCCGTAAAAAGGAGAGTCCGTATGACGTCCGATATAAGGGATATCCTTTAAGGAGAGTTCAGCCATTTCCTGATTTCGTACCAGACATACCGGTTCTCTAGAAAGGATAACATCCCCATCCTGCCAGTTAAAATTGCCACGGACCAATGCAATAGAGATCTCATTATCAGCCAGTGCACGGTATAACTGGGTACTTTGCATGGTGGTTACGTAAATATCTACTTTTGGATATTTTTTCATAAATGTTTTCAGTACAGCTGGAAGTTTATACCGGGCAATATTAACAGAAACACCGATCTTTAAAGAACCGCAGATCTCCCCCTGGAGCGAAAGGGCATAGGCCCGTATGTGTTCCATGGACTGGGAGATCTTTTCAATTTCCGGGAAGATCCCCTCAGCAGCGGGTGTAGGGAGAATGCCTTTGCGGGAACGGATAAAAAGCTGGCATCCCAGGTCCTGCTCCATTTTCTGGATTCGTTTGGTGAGAGAAGACTGGGTGGTATAAAGCTTCTTTGCTGTCTTTGTAATATTCTGTGTATCGATCAATGTTTTTAAAAGTTCAATATCCTGTTCATCCATAAATAAACCAACCTCCTGTCAGGCAAATTTCCATAAACATAAACCATTCCATAATGGAATGTAATATAATGAAATTATACAATTTTACAGAATGGATAGCAAGGCCTATAATACAGTTAAACAAAGAAAAACGTATAGAAATCAATATAAAGGAGGACTTGTTTTATGTATATGAAGAAATATCCCTGTGTTTACATGAGAGGCGGTACCAGCAAAGCCGTATTTTTCCATGAGAAGGATCTGCCGGAAGATCAGAGTCTCTGGGATGACATTTTTATGAAAGTCATGGGAACCCCGGATGTAAAACAGATCGATGGAATGGGCGGAACCGTATCATCTACAAGTAAGGTTGCCATTATTTCCAAATCCGACCGCCCGGATGTAGATGTAAATTATACATTCCGCCAGGTAGACATTATCATTCCAAGGGTAGATGGAAGCGCCAACTGCGGAAATATCTCATCTGCTGTAGGTCCATTTGCCATTGATGAGGGCCTGGTTCCGGCTGTAGAGCCAATCACAGTAGTTCGTATTTTAAATACCAATACCAACAAGATCATTGAAGAACATGTACGTGTAAAAGATGGCCATGCAGATGTGTATGGGGATGAAGTGATCAAGGGTGTTCCTGGAACAGGTTCCCGTATTGATATGTATTTTGAAGATCCGGCAGGTTCTAAAACAGGAAAGCTCTTCCCCACAGGACAGAAAAAAGAGATTTTTGATGTACCGGGATATGGTCCGGCAGAGGTAACGGTTTTAGACTGCTCCAATCCTATGGTATTTATCCGGGCGAAGGATCTGGGAATCCAGGGAACGGAGCTGGTGGAGGAACAGGTGGAGAAGGCAGTGGCCGCGGCCATCGTAAGTCTCTCAGATCAGGTGGACCTGGATGCAGAGGGCTGTTATACAAAACCGGCGGTGGATGAGACAGACGAGGGGCTCAACGCGGCCGCAGCAGAGA
>ENA-ORRO01002947-ORRO01002947.1-human-gut-metagenome-genome-assembly--contig:-NODE-2947-length-10256-cov-7.292912_pt1 | contig 10256 bp, 13 predicted proteins | sample MGYA00242176_ERZ509136 | MGnify/ENA primary metagenome ERZ509136 (study PRJEB26280, sample SAMEA2338644) | human gut metagenome | biome: human gut; feature: human-associated habitat; material: faeces... | reverse complement strand
AACGGAAGATCGGTGCTTATTTAGACCAACTCGACAACCTTATCACCCTTCATCAGCGTAAGCCATTTTTAATGAAATGGAGGAATTCTGATGCTAACAGAAACCAAACGAACAGACTTGTTCTGTGAATATTATGCAAAATGGATTACGGTGTATAAGAAGGGTGCAATCAGAAAGGTGACGATGGATAAGTACCTGATGACACAGAAATGGCTCGTTAAGCTCGTCCCGAATCTGAGAGTATGTGATATGAACCGGATCGCTTATCAGCAGTTGTTGAATGACTATGCTGAGTTCCACGAGCGCCAAACCACGATGGATTTCCACCACCAGCTCAAGGGCGCTATACTTGACGCCGTTGATGAGGGCTTGATTGAAAGAGATCCTACTCGCAAGGCAATCATCAAGGGGAAGCCACCGGTTGCTAAGAAAATTAAGTATCTCAATCAGTTTGAGCTACACACGCTGCTGATCTCGCTTGACCTGAAGGATAAGGTGAATTGGGACTACTTTATCCTGTTGGTAGCAAAGACGGGGATGCGCTTTTCTGAAGCACTGGCTCTTACCCCGAAAGACTTCGACTTTGCCCATCAAACACTGTCCATAAGCAAGACTTGGGACTACAAGGGAAAGGGCGGCTTCCAGCCTACGAAAAATAAGTCGTCTGTGCGGAAAATTCAAATTGACTGGCAAACCGTCATTCAATTTTCTGAATTGGTAAAGCACCTTCCCGAAGATAAGCCCATCTTTGTCAACTCCACTGTCTATAATTCGACGGTGAACGACATTCTCGGCAGGCATTGCAAAGCCTGTAACATCCCTGTCATCTCTATCCACGGATTACGGCATACACACGCCTCTTTGCTGTTATTTACGGGCGTTTCCATTGCGAGTGTTGCCCGCCGTCTTGGACATTCAAGTATGACCACTACGCAAAAAACCTATCTGCACATCATTCAGGAACTTGAAAACAAAGACATCGACTTGGTGATGCGCTCTCTTTCGGGTTTGAGCTAAAAAACTAAACCGGCTTGCGCTGATTAAAGGTGATAAAAAAGATGCCATCCGAAAGGGTGGCATCTTAGTTATTTGTCGTATCTTAGAAAATCGTTACAGTGTTCCTGCTGGCGCAAGCGATACACATTAAAGAAAGTGTCGCAGGAAAACTTCATTCGCTGCTTGCAGGGATTTGTGATACTCGCAGTAAGCAGGGCTAAGCCTCTGCATTGCGGGGATGAATACATCGTTATAGCCGCTCTCCCTTTGGAATTGCTTTAGATACTCTTGCAGCCGGTAGGCGGGAGATGCCTTATATTCCTCCGATTCCGCAACTGCTCGATATTGTTCGAGTATTTCCTTGTTGTCGTGAATATACTTTTCCGGGTCTGCCATAGCTGCCGCAAGTGCAGAAGATGCGCTTTGCGTCACAGCAGCATCAGCATTTTCTCTAATCTCCTCAAGATACTGCTGCACATCGCTGGGAACGGCTATTGAAACGCCGTCCAAGTATCGGATGATCGTTTCAAACGCTTCCCTCTGCTCATCTGTTGTGATTGTTTCGCTCAAAAACGGAGCGAAGTGCAAGCATACGAATTTTCCATAGAAGCCCGGAAACTTATCAAGGATACGGTTCAATATGGATTGCTTGTTTTGAAGTGCCTCCACTTGTCCTTCAATATGCTCCCAATCGCCGCTTTCCGCAAGTTGTTTTATCAATGCCTGCTTTGTTTGCAGCTCGACGATTTCAAACTCTTTCCTGTTGAGGACATCGTAAATTGCTGTACGGCTATCATTCTCAAGAATTGTGCGAATCTCTGGAACGGAAAAGCCCAGTCCACGCAAAACTGCAATCCGCTTGAGCTTCAAAGCATCTGTCTCGGAGAACTGCCGATACCCGTTTTCTTTTATCCTTGGCTGGATTAGTCCCTGTTCTGTGTAATACTCAACTGCTTTTTTGGTCAGGTTACATTCTTTGCATACTTCATTTATGAGCATTGTACTCACCTCCACATACAGGATAAGCTATTCCCCAAGGTGCCAGTCAATAGGTTTTCAAAGAATTATAGCAGATTTTTATGAACGCTTCTACCTATATCGTTTACACCGAACTTTTTCGCCGCTTCGCTTGCCGCCCTGCGGCGTTCCTCGCTGTATGGGGAAGGCAGTGAAAAAGCGCAACCGATTTTCGCCGATTGCGCTCTTGAGGAATAATGTTTTGTGATGGCGGTTATTCGTCCTGCTGCTTCTCCTTAATTTTTTGGTTCATCTTCCTTGCCTGCGCTTTGATGTATAGAAAAATGCAAAGCCAGATGATAGCGGCAGCACCCAAGGCAATCAGGAGCCGCAGTGCTGTCCCCACAAGGTCTGATGCCATCCATCCAGCAAAATACGCCGTCAGGAGATAGACAATCGTACCGATGGTCATGTGTATCAGCGTCCTAAGCCACAGAGCGAGCTTCTCGTTCTCATAGATCAGAGACGGAATATAGAAGCCTACGGATATGAGGATGCAGCAGAGCGCGGTCAGCTGCCATTCTGCACCCGTTTTCTCCGTGAAAAAGGCATTTGCACCTCCCGCGAAAATCGGAGCAATGAATAGCATTGCAACGAAGACGAAGCAGCCCATGCCGACGCCGGAACAGAGTTTTTTCAATAGTTTCTTCACCACAGACACCTCCTTATAATCCTAAATACTGTTTGAAAGCGGGCAGATACTTCCGTGAGATGCACTCCTTGCAGCCGTTTTTCAAAACAAGAAGCATCAGTCCTCCCAATGTTGACTCAACATAGTCAAGGTAGTGCAGGTTTGCAAGCGTCCCTTTGGAGATTCTCATAAATCCTTTTCCAAGGATTTCTTCAAACTCGTACAGCCGCTTGCCGCTGTCATGCCGCTTCGTCTTGGTATATACGACCGTCTTTTCGTTTTCCACCCGCACCATGTAGATTTCATCGGGGCGAAGCACGATGATGCGCTCGTTTTCCATCACAGAGACCACACCAGAGTTTTTTGTTTCGAGCAGTGCCGCTGTGCGGCGGATTTCCGGAGTTATCTCACTCGCATAGATCACGGCATACGGCTCTTTGGCTTCGGGCAGCACCTTTATTTCGACTTTCATGAGTATCACCTCGTTTCTCTTGCCCTTGCAAGCATATTATAACGGAAGTGTTCGGCTTTGTCTTGACTTCATCGGTAAGTGGTCAATTTGGGCGGGTAAGATGCAATTTACAGCGGGCAAGTTTCAATGTGTTTATATTATACCAGCCGAGTAAGAAGCGTTCAATCTGTTGTGTAGCCCGCAGCTGCAACTTTTCCATGAACGCCGCACTTTTTCGCCGCCTCGCTTGCCGCACTGCGGCGTTCTGCGCTGTATGGGACGGTCAGGCGAAAGGAGAAACGCCCCTTGCGAATCACAAACTCCATGCAGCCCGTTTCCGGGTCTGCGTCGGTCTGGCGGCACTCGCCGGGGTGAGCTGCGGCATAGGCGGTCAGCCTGTTCTTGAGGTCGGTGTTGTGGGTGCGGATATGGATAAGGGGGTCTTTCTCGTCAAACCAAATATCAGTGGTCTTTTCCTGCTTCGTAAGCCCTGTTCTCATAAACTCTCCTTTCTGCCCTCTGTCGCACAGGAGTGGCATTTTTCGGCTGTTTTCTCCGGCTCTTGACTTGGGGAAAACGGCGATTTTCAAACAGGAGCGCGCCGGACGATGTCTGCCCTGTCTGACGCGCTCCCATTCGATAAAATGCTTTTTTTCCGGCTCTACACAGGAATCAGCGAGCTTCGTCCCTCGTGACCGCTTTTTCTCTGTGCGGATGGAAGAATCGCCACAGATTATTGCGCTGAATCACATCCTCATAGCTGCGGACTTTCCCGCGCAGCTCCGTATTTTCACGCTCCAATTCTGCCGCACGGAGCTTGCTGCGGACAGACTTATAATCGGAAATCTCCTGCTTCAAACCGGCGATCTCTGCCTTGAGTTTTGCAATCAGTTTGTTTGCCGCATCCAATGCCTTTTGCAGTTTGGATTCCTTTTTCTCTGCTGTAACGTACTTCTTTGCCAGAGTGGAAAGTCGGTCAAAGTCCTCACGCTCCACGGCAACTTTGGATGAGAAGGGAATGGACGTTGCCACGATTTTTTCGATAGTCCGCACATCGACCCGCTGATTCTGGATTTTTTCAATTTTGCTCCCAAGCGTTGCTGCCTGTTTTTCCTGTTGACGGTTCTGCTCTGTGAATTCTGCCAGCCGCGCCTGTTCCTGCTGCACCTTGAACTGCGTTACGGTCAGGTGTTCCTCCGAGCTGCCGCGTTCGCCGCGCTCCACATCGTCATACCCTGCCTTTCGCATGGCGGCGAAGAAATCATCTTGCAGAACGGAATAGGATTTTCGGAGCACAGTTTTTCCGTTTGCGTTCAGCAGCGGTTTCCCATGCTCGTCCAGTGCGGGCTTGGAATCCCACTTTTTGCTCATGCTGACCTGCTGGATCGTTTCCTTGACCGTCCCCACCAGCGATTTATCCTTGCAGCGTTTTGTCCACAGAATCTGTTTTTCCACGACGGGGATATAGACCACATGAAGGTGATAATGGTACACGTCCTTGCCCAGCGCGTCGGACATGGCGCGGTTGCGCTCGTCGGCGTGCATGACCGCAGAGAGAATGTACTGCTCTCCGCCTACGATTTCTATTGCGGATTTGTATGCGTCGGTGTAGAATTGTTTTGCGAAGTCATAGCCGCCGTGATTATGAAAATAGGCGGTGTTTACGTCAAAGACCAGCTCGCCGTAGAGAAAAGCGTCCTCCTTCAATCCGCGGGTGGAGATCACGCCGTCCTCTTTCAGCTTTTGAAACATCTCGGCATAACTTCCCGTCGGTTCCTTGAAATGGACATTAAGCTGCGTTCTCTCCGGTATAATATCCTGATTGACATAGGATTCCTTTTCCCGCTCGTTGTGCTGCTGCGCGTTGCCGATTTTGGCAGCGGTCAGCCTCATATTTCTTGCGTTGGTACGGTGAATACCGTCGCCTCTTGCCATAGGCAGTTTACCTCCTGATTTCAGATTGTGCAGGACGGGGCAGCTTTCGGGGAGGCACTTCTGCGGAAGTGTAATAACCCACTATGATACTTTCATCCTGCGGCTGCAAAGTATCGTGGGCTCTCCGAGGGGGAGTGCGGCTCTCGTCGTCGCAAGCTCCATATCCTTCGCCCCGCCGCAGGCGGCAGGGCTCACTCATTCCGCTGCTCCTCCTCTCCCCAAAAAGCCTTGCGGCTTTCCGGGGACCCCTCCGCCTTTTTCGGCTTACAGGTGATACCCACAGCCTCAAAATGCGGTGTGACCGGCGTTCTTTTCGCAACTGCATTTGCTTCCATTCCGCCGCCCACAGGCCGGGAAAATCCACCGGATTCTCCCGGCCTTAGCCATCGCCAAATCTGCGGATTTTTCGATGGGGACGAAGGATGCGGAGGGCGTGTGCTGCCAGCCAATTCGCCTTGTCCGCCAGCCACAGGAGCGTGTCACGCTCCTGTATATGCCAACAGAGAGAAGATTGACTTTTGTGCTGATTTCATCCGCGAGATTAGTATAAAAGTAAGCACCTGTTACCAGCGAAAATCCGGGAATACGCCACGCCGGTCCAGATACTCCTGCCGGGCCTGTTCCCGTTCTTCCGCGCTGGGTGCGGTCTTATATTTTGCATACAGCTCGTGCCGCACCAGGGCGTCCAGCTTCTGCTCCAATCCCTGCCGGATTTCATCCTCGTATTCGTCATCATAGCTGAGGTGATACTCCACCAGCGCCACGAACAGGTCGTAGGGAATCTGCACATTCTTCATTCGCTTCCGTTCCTCTCCGCGACGGCTGCGACGATAGCGACGGTTGTTTGGGCGGTAGCATTTTCACCGTTGCAACCGTCGCAACCGTCGCGCCCATCCTCAACCACCTCAAAAGACGGAGCCTCCACCAACATATAGGTGAGCTTCACCTGCCGCCCGGCGTGCCGCGCCCTGTTCTCGTAGCCTACATGATACTCTTCCAGCAGCCTGCCGGATTTGACATTCAGATACTTGGTCAGCGCATTTGCCGCCATTCCCACCTGCACCGTTTCGGCCAGCTCCGAGGGTGAGCCTGTCCACTCCTGACGCTCAACGGAGACCAGCTTAGCCACCGCTTCCAGCACCGGGTCCGGCGGTTCCCTGTGCGGCTCCGTTTCCATGCGCTCCAAATTCCAAATCTGCGTTTCCGGGTCCTTTTTCAGATAGAGGATCTGATCCTGCTGGTCACGGCCCACCACATCGATGGTAGCCTCCAACGCAGTTCGCTTTTTCTTCTGCATCAGCAGGGAGCCATCCGCACAGCCCAGCAGGCCCGTGGTGCCGGAGATCATCTCGAAGGCGTCCCCGGCGGGTTGCTTCCGGGTGTGGTGGACAGTCAGCACACAGATACAGTGTTTGTCCGCAAACTGTTTGAGCTTGCCGACGATCTCATAGTCGCTGGCATAGCTGTATGCCTCGCCGCCCACTTCCCGAATTTTCTGCATGGTGTCAATGATAATAAGTTTGGTGTCTGAATGTTCCCGCATGAAGTTTTCCAGCTGCTCGTCCAGACCGTTCCCGATTTTTCCGGCAGCGGTGGCAAAGTGCAGGTTGGGCGTGTCGTTCACGCCATACATCATAAACATCCGATTCTGGATGCGCTGGAAGTCATCCTCCAACGCGAGGTAAAGTACAATTCCCTGATGGACTTTGCAGCCCCACAGCTCCTGCCCGGTGCTGACATGGTAGGCGATTTGCGCCACCAGAAACGACTTGCCGATCTTGGGCGCGCCCGCCAGAAGATATGCTCCCGAATGGAGCAGATTTTCAATGATAGGCGGGCGGCTTTTGTAGGAGGTCTGAAACAGCTCGGTCATGGTGAGCGTGTGCAGATAGCGCGGGTCAGCCATGCGCTGCATCCTGCGGTACATTTCCTCCAAATCATCCATTTCCCTGTTGCGTTTTGCCTCCGAAGCGGGTATACTGTTGTCAGAATCTTTTTGAATGGACTGCCTTGCATCTGCGCCAACAGATGTATTTCGGGCAGTCTTTTCTTTTGGCTCAATTCCCATAGGCAGCTTCCTCCTGCATTCCGTTCATAATCGTAGCGATCATCTGGATGGTGTCCAGCAGCTCGTCTCTCACGCCCTGCCCGGCTTCAATCCGGCGCAGCTCACCCAGCACAGCGGCCAGTTCGTCCCGGAGGGCCTTATAGACCCTGGGGTTGCCCTGAACCACCACATCCCGTTCCAGCAGCCGCCGGATGATGTAGTCCTGTTTCGTCAGGCCGGACAGCTTGACGAAGATTTCCAGCTGCTCGTCCTCCTCCGAGGAGACCCGAAAGGCCACCGTTTTGTTCCGCCAGCGGTTATGGCGGTCAAGATTTTTCATAGACATTGTTTCAAGCTCCTTTCTCAGTTTTCAGCGAGTCCAACTTGTCAGCCATTTCCACCTGACGGGTGGGGAACAGATGAGCATAGCGGTAGGTGATGTCGATACTCTCATGCCCTACCCGTTCTGCGATTGCCAAAGCGGTAAATCCCATGTCAATCAGCAGGCTGATATGGCTGTGTCTCAAATCGTGTATGCGAATGCGTTTTACCCCGGTTTCTTTACAGCCCCGATCCATCTCACGGTGGAGATAGTTTTTACTGACGGGGAAAATACGGCTGTCCGGTTCCACACCATAGAGCTGCTTGAGGTAGTCCTGTATCTCATCGCACAAAAATTGGGGCATCTGGATGACACGGTTACTTTTTGGCGTTTTAGGTGTGGTGATGACATCCTGTTTGTTGAGACGCTGATAAGATTTGTTTATGGTAACGGTATGCTTCTCGAAGTCAAAGTCCGCGGGCGTCAGTGCCAACAGTTCTCCTTCCCGGATTCCGCACCAGTAAAGCATCTCAAAGGAATAAAAAGAAATTGGCTTATCCATCATCGCCTCAGAGAACCTGGTGTACTCTTCTCGCGTCCAAAACAGCATTTCCCGCCGTTCTTCAGTTCCCATATTTCCTGCCCTCTGTGCCGGATTGACTTGCAGGCCGTAATATCGGATTGCATGATTGAAAATTGCACTTAACTGGTTGTGAACCGTTTTCAGATAGGTCTTGGATAGGGGCTTTCCGTGACGATCTATAAGATTGCGAATTTCATTCTGCCAGTCAATGATGTCCTTGGCCGTAATCTCCGACAGCTTCCGTTTGGCAAAGTAGGGCAGAATCTTCTTCTTGATGATACTCTCTTTGGTGAGCCAGGTGTTGAGCTTCAGCTTGGGCTTGATGTCCTTCTCATATAGAGAGACAAAGCTCTCAAATGTCATATTTACATCGGCCTGTTTCTCCATCAGGAATTCCCGTTCCCAGGCCAACGCCTCTTTTTTGGTTGCAAAACCGCGTTTAAGCTTTTGCTGGCGCTCACCCCTCCAGTCCGTGTAACGGAACTGAACATACCATGTTCCGTTGTCTTTATTTTTGAATGCAGCCATATTTAGCCCTCCTTCCTTTTCGTCTCAGTCCTCGTACCGTAGAATTTTTCATGAAAGAATTTCCGGTCAATCCGGCCAGCAATCGTGATGCAGCCAGTCTGTGCCAGCTCCTCATTCATTCGCTTAATGAGTTTATAAGCGTAGGGTTTAGATACTCCCAGCTCCTCGGCTACTTCGTCCACACGCATAAAAATCTGCCCTGACATACGCAAAAATACCTTCCTTTCCTTGTCGTGATCGTTTCTTGTTTGCCGTTTCACCCTTCAGACTCTGGCAGGCAACCCTTCCCGGCGCTGTGCCGTTTGCTTTTCTCCTTGGCACGCTCATATCGTTGCCTGCTTCCCCGGAGAAAGTATCTGTCGGACGGTCATTCAGTTTTACTTCGCCTGAAATTCCCCCTCTCACTTTACAACGGACATTTTTTCGCCGTTTTGAGGGTATGCGATTTGTAAAATTTTTGTGACTTAAATGTATTTGCTTATATCATCTTCATTATACTAAGCATAATAGTTAAAGTCAAGCGGTTTGCAGAAAAATATTAAATAAATTTGTTTAGTTTTCTCTTGACTATCCTAAGCATTTCTGCTATGCTAAAATTATCAAGAATCCAGATTGGAGTTGGCCGTTATGGCAATTGGAGAACGCATTCACTTTTTCCGCACCCTGCGGGGCATGACGCAGAAATATCTTGGTATGGCGCTGGGTTTCCCGGAGAAGTCCGCTGATGTGCGCCTCGCTCAATACGAGAACGGGTCGCGGACGCCCAAGGCAGACCTGACGGCCGCGCTGGCACAGATATTGGATGTCTCTCCCCATGCTTTGGATGTGCCCGATATAGATTCCTATGTGGGCCTCATGCACACACTCTTTACCCTTGAGGACTGTTATGGCCTGAAAATTTGCGAGTGCGATGGAGAAATTCATCTTCGGGTGGATGTGTTCCAAGGCAAGGATGCAGCCCGGCTCCATGAGATGCTCTGCGCCTGGGGCGAACAGGCGGCCAAGCTGAAATCGGGGGAGATCAGCAAAGAGGACTACGACCGCTGGCGTTACCGCTACCCGGAATTCGATACCACAGGCCACTGGCACAAGGTTATCCCTTCTCAGGGCCTCAGCGATATGCTGGTAGGGGAGCTGAACAAGGACAAAGAGGATAAATAAAAAAGGTCTAACCGACTTGCAAAAATCGGTTAGACCTTTTCTCTTGGATAAGTTTTTAATCTGCACCTGCAAACCGCCCGTTACCTGCCAGAAAATCAGCAAGTGTGGATTTGACGAGTGCTATCAATCTGCTATCAAATGGGGAATTTGAAAATCAAAAACCCAGTGTTTATGCGGCTTTTAGAAGTCCCAGATGTTGATTTGACCACATTATTACGATAGTTTTTTCCCTCGTTAGTGTTTTTGTCTATACTCAAGTATTTAAACCTCTCTTTAAAATTTTATCTCCATTTGCAAAATCAGGTTTCTGTTCCGTATTTTTGAATATACAGTTCGTATTCGTCATCTATATGTTCTTCTTCAATGTGTGTATAATAATTAGTCATTTTTTCATCAGAGTGTCCAGCTATTTTCTTTACTGTAGCGGCATCCATTCCCGATTGAATGCATCTTGTTACAAAAGTATGACGGAAAATATGAGGATGAACATCCATTAAATTCGGATCTCTGTTCTCTTTTTCTGCCAGAGCAATTTCATGTTTATTAACAATCCCAACAATCCGCCTGCATTCTGTTTGAGCTGAT
>ENA-ORRO01002943-ORRO01002943.1-human-gut-metagenome-genome-assembly--contig:-NODE-2943-length-10267-cov-2.663435_pt1 | contig 10267 bp, 9 predicted proteins | sample MGYA00242176_ERZ509136 | MGnify/ENA primary metagenome ERZ509136 (study PRJEB26280, sample SAMEA2338644) | human gut metagenome | biome: human gut; feature: human-associated habitat; material: faeces... | reverse complement strand
CACGCCCGTTCGCTTCCATATCATGAGTCATGTCTAACAGTGTATGTCATGCTATCAACGCAATAGTCAAACGCTGTCCGCAACTTCGTCATGCACCTTCAAATGTTTCCTTGTACATCGGCACCACCACGCCTCTAGCCACACGCCAAAAACATCAACTCCTCTTGTAAATGAACGACTTGTAAAACAAACTTTTTTGTCATAGCAACAGCTATAATTATCCCCCGAATAATGAGGGGGAAAGGGGAATAATGCTTCAACGGAGAAAAATTCTAATCAGTTTTCTAGCCATTACAGTACTGCAGGGAATTACCTACCCGGCAATCGCGCTGGGCAGCGAATCCAACGCAATGCAAGTATCTTCCAATAGTCAAACTGCCGAACCGAATCAGAATTCAAATAGTATCCAAGGAGGTGATTCCAATACAATCACTTCAGACGCTGATGATGCCTCGCAATTTTCTGATTCGGCATCCGAATCAACACAACCGAACAGTGTAATTCACTCCAGCCGACAGAACAGGAATGACGACAGACCCGATTCTTCCGAACCGGACAAGAATAACGACAGCACCAGTCCTAACGAACCAACTAAACCAGACAAACCTGAAAACGGTTGGGATCAGAATAAAGAGCACTACTACGAACGGCACTATGGCCGTCAGCAAGGACGTATTCATTTCAAGTTCTCCCAACAACCGCAAAGACGGCATCTGGGTTCGTTTTGACGAAAACGGTAATTTAGTCAAAGGAGAAGATCACCGCAATGGCGGCTGGTACTACTTTGACGAAGAGACAGGTGCCATGGCCAAGGGAGTTAAACACATATCCTCCAACAATGGTAAATGGGTGTACTACGACGTGGTCACCGGCAAAATGGCGCACGGCGAAGCCCATCTCAACTACGACAAAGAACATACTGGCTGGTATTATTTCGACCAAAACACTGGCAAAATGGCGCATGATTTCGTCTACCTTCGCCAACATGACAAATGGGTATACTACGACAAAATAACAGGCAAGATGCAGTACGGCGAGCACTACATTAATGATGGGTGGTACTACATGAAACCTGTCACAGGAGCCTTGGCCAAGGGCAGAACATGGCTGGACGCCGGTAAGAAATGGGTATATTACGACAAAACCAGTAGTCGCATGATTCATGGTGGAGCCATTCTTGACGGGCATCATTATTTCTTCGATCCCCACACAGGAGCCCAATACAACAAACAACAAATCATCGATAGATGACTTCTCAAGCACGCGCGCTCTTAAATCAGCATCCGATTGCCCAGATGTGCTCGCTGCAAATGGAGGACTCATTTGCCCATTCGGACCATGTATGGCTTTTGTCTGGTACATATTCCATTCTGCCGGTTTAGACATTTTCCTCTGCGACGGAGCTAAAACCGGCTGGCCACACCATAATTACGATTGGTACAGATCCCGTGGGCGTGTCAGTCATACACCACATGTTGGAGATATCGCTTTCTGGAAGTTCGGAGATGCTTGGGCTCATGACTATGACGCCAGCCATGCAGGTGTCGTAGTCGAAGTGAATGGAAGAAATGTAATAATTATCGACGCAGCTTATGGAGATATTGGCATTCGTTCGGCTTACAACGGAGCAAACTATGCTCACCCATATTACGACGAGTAACCATTTAAACCTGTATAGAAACAGTTTATAAGGAGTCCATATGAAATACGGTGTCCGCGCATGTACATTAGCAATGTTGGTCATATTGCAAGCATGTTCTGGGCAGAATAACAATGTTGCGCGGACACCATTTCCCCAAAAGTCCCCTGCATCATCTATTTCTAACGATTTTTTCCAAAGTCATTCCTGACAAAAAATTCGCCGCATGCTTAGTCTCCGTACTCAACGCATCCAATAAGGGTTTTCCCTCAGTAAAAGCCTCTAAAATTAAGAACCTGTCGTTTACTGAATACACAACCAAATATCAAAATTGCAGTACGAATAATCTGCAAAAAATCACTTCAGTCGAAGGACTGCAGCATTTTACCGGATTGATCTCACTGGATTTGAGCGAGTTCAAATCTCTAAAAGAACTACCACAGATTGAATCCATGACCTCTCTAACCCAAATTAATTTGCAAGGCACTAAGATTTCCGATATTTCAGCTCTAGCGCATCTCAGTACCTTGCAGAATATCGCGCTTTCCGATAAATCATGCAATTTGACGCCGCTTTCCAGACTATCTCCTATTACGATTAGCGCGCAATGTCCCACCGTAGATTTGTCCCCTCTTGATGGCAAGAAAATCCAAATTTACGTTTCCGAATCAATCAGTGAATCCAAAGCACGAAAATCAGCCATGACAGGCAACACCGTCGCCATTATGAAAGCGGCTGGAAAATTCACCATTTTCCAGCCGAATCAATCAGGTAACATAACCGAATCTGAAATGTAAGTCACGAATCAACCTCGGCCTGTGACGTTATCGAAATAATGCCATGCTTGCCATTGTGGAACCCACGTGTTTCCGTGAGCCATAGCTCCCGTAACTGAATCGAAGTAGTACCATGAACCATTCTGTTTCTGCAAACCTTTTACCATTTTGCCGGTTTTTCGATCATAGCGGACCCATTTACCGCCATTCGAACGTATAAAAACATCGCCTACGCGTCTAGCGCCAGTAACTGCGTCAAACATGTACCATCCAGCGCGCTCATCATCATAGCCAAGATAAACTTCGCCATAAATCATCTTGCCAGTAGTCTCATCGTAATAGACATATTTGTCCTCATCGGACAAATATGTCATTCCTTTACTCATCGCACCGGTCGTAAAATCAAAATTGTACCAAGCTCCATACCTGAAATCCTCACCTTTAACCATCCGGCCGTTCGAATCATAGCGAACCCACTTACCGCCATTCGAACGCAAATACACATCTTTGTTCTGAGCCATAACGCCATTTGCATCTATCCAATACCAAGCATCTGTCGATGGGTCATATATCTCTTTTCCTTGAGCATATGAGCCATCCTTCTCCTGCCAATACTGGCGACCGTCCTTGTACACCCATTTTCCCGATGCGACGTTGGTCGCTTTATTACCAAAAGCATTCATATCCACGGAACCGCTGATGCCGTTGATACGGCCGGAACTGGTGTATTGCCAGCCGCGGTCGTTGGTGCCAAAGGCGTTGTATCCCATTTGAGCACCATACTGGGCCACCCAACGGGTCTTTGCGTAGATGTTCGAATTGTTCAACGGGCCTTGCAGGTAGCTCGTATACGAATACACACCGAGATTCTTGTATCCGGCGAACTGCAGTGCGCCATACCAGGCGTCGGCCATACCGCTATAAACATTCGGATTGGTCGGCGGGGTATGACCAGCCCACGTCCACTTTTCAAGGTCGTAATACACAGGGTATTTCAGATCGTTCGGGCTCACGCCCATCTGGCGGAGTTTGGCAGCCACATCATTGCCTTCCGCACGTGCGCAGTTCGCATCGTATGCATACGAATACCAGTAGATGCCAAAAGGAATACCAAGACGTTTGCATTCGTTGATGTTACGTTGCGCTTTGGCATCGGCATAGTTGCCCCAGCCATAGCCCAAACGAATGATTGCGCCTTCCACGCCGTCGGCTTTCGCCTTGGCCCAATCGACGTCACCCTGCCATGAGGAAACATCAATCACGCCCTTGGCCTGTTGAACGAACAGGTTGTTCCTATAATCGAAAAACGCCTTTGTTCCGTTGTAGGTTCCCCAGTGTGCTCCGTATTCGTTGCTCTCGAATTTAGTGAGCCGGACAGTCGAGCCACCCTTCAAGGACGACTGCTCCGCAGACTGTTTCACAGGTTGTTCCACAGCATCTTTCACATCCGAGGCACTCACCGGAATGAATGATTCGCCATCCGTTTTGGCCAGTGGATCAGGTTGCTGCGATTGCGTGCCGACCAGCTGAGCGTCCGTCACGGTTTCGCCGGTCTCAATGTTCTGTACATCACCTTCCGGCGTAACCGCAAGGTTCTCCGAAACCACAGTGGAATCGTCCGAAATGTTTTCGCTTACCGTTTCCGGCAGCGTCGCGTTCGGATTGTCCGGCATGCTGTTTGACGAATTCTGCGCATCATCCACAGTTGCGGCAAAAGAACTTGGCGTATCCTCAATCGCAATATCCTGCATGGCGTAAGCCGGCACCACGGCAACGGAAACCGTCATTGCAACCACGGAAGCGGTGGTCGCAATCTTCATCAAGCTTTTCGGCGATATCATCGTCAGCCTCTCTCACAAAACGCATTTCACGCGTTGACGCAATTGCACACGCAAAACTTAAGTGTATTCTGAGATGTCCCCACTCAAAATAAAGCAGATGGATTCCAAACCAAACTTCACATTTACCGAATATGCCACAACATGAAGTGCTGGCATTCGGAAGTGGAACGGGTAACATACCTTATGTATTGTCATTTGGGAATAGAGGACCTTGTCGGACCACCTCCAATAGACAACATCAAAACGGTATCACGGACTCCTGGAGGAAAGCATGGCACGGCACGAAAAGCAGCCGGACAAAGCTGACGGTCAAACAAATAGCGTCCGTAAGCCCCGAACGTTCAGCAGTACCGCGACCGTCGAAACCAGCAAACCCGACAATTCCGTTAACATCACCAATCGCAACGGAAAGCCTGAAACAGACGCATCAGGGGTTTCCTATCAAACAAACACCAAAGATCCATTCCAAATCGCCATATCGCAAGGCGTGCAAGATGGCGACACTTGGGTACATAACCATGTCAAGAACTTGATTCGCCGTTCCATCATCGTAGCCGTTATCGTCGTTGCGGTATGCATTGTGGTCTTCGGCGTCATGGGCGTGAGAACATCGCAGAAAATGCGCGAACTGAATGCCATTAACGACTGCAGAGACGCGGTTGCCGCCATGAACGCTTCATATTCCAAGGATTTCCAGCTCAAGGGAAAGATTGTCGACGCATTTTCCAGCATGGATTCCTCATATGATCTGGAAAAGCTCAGCACCTTGTATCAGGAAGAAGTCAAATCGCCGAAGGCGCTTGACTGCAAAGCCGACCCGTCCGGAACCACCAGCAAAGCCAACACCGAACGAGCCGCATATGACAAACAGGCCAGAACCTTCGAGCGGGCGTTGACAAAGAACGAGGCAAATCAGAATTGAATACGAAACGATTGGCAAGAACGGCACTTGCCGTTATCGTAACCGTAGGAATAGTCGTTGCCATCATCGTCGGGTGCGGCCCCAAATGGGGCAACGGAACGGCAACCGGTAAAACCGGATCGCAATCCACCGCCACCGCCCATACTGCGGCCACTGTTGATGTGCAGCTGCCCTCATACTACATGGACAATATGGTGTTCCAGCGCGATCAGCCAATCGTAGTCAAAGGCAACGTCAGCTCCACGGAAAGCAACCCCATCGACGTTTCGAAACTGTCAGCGACACTTACGCAAGGCAAAACCTCCGAGAGTGTCAAGGCAAAGGTAGCGAAAAACGGCAGTTTCACCTGCACGCTGAGCGCGCAAAAGGCAAGTCTCAATCCGTATTCGCTGCAAGTGCAGTACGCCGGCAAAACCGTGCTGAAACTGGCCAAAGTGTATGTGGGAGACGTCTTCGTAGCCGCTGGCCAGTCGAATATGGAACTCAACTATGTGCAGTATTACGAAAACGCTACTTACAATTTTGGCAATGGACTAATCACGACAGGCGATTTGCCGAAACCGCTCGTAGATGACAACGTGAAATTTGTCATCGCAAATCATGATGTTGAAGACACTGATTTTCCACTGTCCGCTGTTAATCAGAGCGCCGATGCATGGCTGACTGCAGATTCCACGAATTCACTGCACCTCAGCTATCTGGCTCAGCAATTCGCCATGCAGTTGCGCGCCAAGCACCCCAATGTGCCGATTGGCATCATCCAGACCGCGTGGGGTGGCACGCCTATTCGCCGGCATGTACAAGGCGGCGATATTTATGCGAACCATATCGCGCCGTTGAAGGGATTCCATGTAGCGGGCGTGCTGTGGTATCAAGGTTGCGATGACGCCAATAATTACGGAACTGCTTTGCAATACGAATCGCAAATGACCACGCTCATCAACCAGTACCGTAACGTGTTCGGACGCAAGGACCTGCCGTTCCTGTACGTACAGCTCGCGCGATGGACGAACTATCAGTACACGCAGAACGTGCGCGAGGCGCAACGGACCACGCTTGACAACGCGAATCTGCAAGACCGTTCCAATGTGGCGATGACGGTTTCCCTTGACACCGATAAAGGCACATCCGCGCTGATCCATCCACTCGGCAAGGATATTCTCGGGGCGCGCATGGCCGCGCAATATCTCGCCATGGAAGACGGCACCACCGTACCCAACGGACCGCTTATCGAACATGCCCGGCACACTGCGAACGGCGCAATCGCCTTGTCTTTCCGGAACGGCACCGCAAGCAGGCTGAAAGCCATGCAGCCGAACTATTCGAAAACCGCGAGCGCAATCGCACCAAACTATAAGAGCGCTCCGAAAGCGACCCCGTTAAGCGGTATCAGCAATATCGCCGCTCCCACCACTACGGCATTGCAGGGGTTTGAGGTCGCCAATTATTCCGGTCAATGGCAGGCGGTCAATGCCACTATCAGGGGCAATCAGGTGTTGCTCACCGCAGCCGATGGTTCAATACTGAACGATCTCAACGCCATGAGCCAGGTACGTTACCTGTTCAGTGGCAATCCGAAGTGCGCGAGCATGCTGTACAACGACTTTAATCTGCCGGCTAGCCCATTCATCACTATTGTTGAGTGATCTTTGTTGGGGGCCGCCGCTAGATAAACCAATACGGGCGGGATAAGTACGGGCGGTCTGAGCCGTTGCTGGGCCTGCTTGGTCATGTTTTGAGCAGGCTGTTCCGGCTTCTGGTTTGGATTCTGGTTTCCCGCTTAAACTATGAAGACTGCTGCAGCATCGCAGAAACTAGACAAATGTCATTTTTCCACCGGTTTATTTAGGCACATTCCCCTCCTACTATGGCATACGGAATGAACGCGAGCGCACAATCACAGATCGAATGCAAACGTGCGCAGGAGAGGAACCACCATGAGGAATCGTATTGCAGCAGCTGCAGCGGCGGGAATATTAACCATCGGCATGGCCGCCTTGCCTTCCGCGGCTTCGGCCAGTGAAGTCGCACCGTCTACGGACGGATTGGCCGGCAGCACCACCATCAGCGGGCAGATCGACCAGGATATGGCCGTGTGCACCGATCAGGCGTGCGAGGCCGTGCAGCACTTGAACAAGACGAATCAGCAGATCAAGTCGGATATGGAAACCGCCAAGCAGCACGCCGAGCAGCTGCATCAGAACGCGCACGAGGACGCCGACGCGCTTCGCCAGTACGGCGAGCAGGCCTGGAAGAACTACCAGGAGGACCGCGAGGATATAAAGAATGCGATTGACGGCGCGGTCAAGCGCGGTCAGGAGCGTCACGACGCTCTGCATCAGGATATGCAGGACACGCAGGCCCACCTCAACCAGATGCATGCCGATATGAAGGAGACCCACGACGAACTCAAGACGAGGCATGACGCGTTTGCGGCGAGCAGCCACCAGTGGCATCAGTCGTTCATCGCGGCGCTGAAGGACGCGAACTCCAAGACGGGTCAGCAGGGCGGCTCATCCGTTGCTACCGGCACGCATGGCATCACGGCTGGAACGAATGCCGGTACGACCGTTACTGGAGTCAACGGCACCACTGGCACTGTGCGCACGGCTGCCGACACTGGCGCGAATGGTGCTGCAACTGGATCCGTCACAGCTTCCGGCGATCAAACCGCCGCGTCCACCGGCGCGCTGACCAAGTCGGAATATGGACAGCTTGCACAAACCGGCATCGGCATTTCCCTTGCCTGCGCAGCCATTCTGCTGCTTGCCGGCCTTGCCTACGCCATGAAGACGTTCGTGCAGTATAAGCGCGAAACCAGCGAAGACTGAGCCGGCTCGCTGCCGGACAGCGTTTGCTTCATCGACTCATGAAAAACGGTCTCGAATATATCGGGACCGTTTTTTCATGCGCGTTTTTCGTATGTGCTTTTCATCTGCTATACGCATTGTTGCGATTCAATTGGAATGACGTAGTACAGCGACGTACAATGCAGCGCGAAGCGCGCGTACCGTGCGTGAACCGCGTGTATGTCCAGTATTCCCACTGATTTGTTACGTTGGCCGTTCTGATCAGCCCACTGGTCAATTCGCATAATGGGGAGCACTGCTGGCGATTCGCGGCGACGGCGTATCGCCATTCCCCGCCGTCCGTCCGGTACTACCCGCGCTCCCCACATCGCCGGCCTTTTCAGCATTGCCGATGTTGGTTCTACGCAACGACCCCGCGGCCAACGAGCGGATGGATCGCCTGCGCTGCGCCTGTTCCGTCTGCGAAGCGGACTGAACTGCGGGAAAAGCGCCCGTTACGGGACGAATACGACCGGTTGCGGTCGGAATAAAGCTTGGTGGCAAAACCTGCGTTGTGATGGCGCTTATGGATGCCATTTGCGGCTGCTGCGTATTATCAGGACCATCCACAGCGTCTTTTTCTTTCACGGTTTGCGATTCTTCCGCACGATTCGCGTCATCATTCGCATCCTCGCCCGTTTGCAAGGCAGACCCAGCTTCGCTCTGCTTTTCTTGTTTTTCCTGCTTTTCCTGCGGAGCGGCCTGCACATCACTCTGCAATACGATTGGCGATGAATTCGAACGGCGTCGGGCAAGCGCCGCCAGAGAGTCACGAGTATCAGCATCGCGTTGGTCAGTCTGCTGGCTGCCGGCAGCCGTCTTGTCAACCATCGTCGTGCTTCTTTCTCTCAACGTCACGATTTCGAGCGTAACGTAGCGCAGCGCAAAAGTGCGCGTAAAACGACGATGTACGCAACTCCCCCACCGAATCGCAATCAAATATCGACATATGAGGGCAAACAATCCCATTATTGAGACCACAGACTGGCACCAATAAGCCGCAGCATGGCAATCAGGGACTTTCCTGGATGCCGGCCCGTACACGCGAGACTTGCGATACGGGACGATTCAAAAACCGAGGCCAACGAAAGAAGCATTCGGAGGGAATCTGGAAGGAACCGGAAAACGGAGTGGAAAAGAAGGAACCCCAGAAACCGAATGATTCCAATGGTTTCCAGAGTTCCAATCCGGGCGGAGAATACGAGATTCGAACTCGTGAGGCTGTTACACCAACACGCTTTCCAAGCGTGCGCCATAGACCACTAGGCGAATTCTCCAATTATGCAACGCTTTCCGGTGTCTATCCGTTAAGCGCAACTTGACTAGAATACAACAGGACTGGCAGAAGACCAAATCGGCGTGTCGCACTGCTGGTTTGCAGAGTTGGGCATACGTGTCAAGGTTGTGCAACAGGTATGAGCGATCGGCTGCCTTTACTACGGATACTTCTTATTTCGCACACGTATTCACGCAACATAGAATGACGGATAACCACGGATGGCGTTTAATGACCGACTGTCGTCCACGTAAGCGTAAAAGGAGCGGATGATGATCAGCCAAGAGAACTACGACATACTGAAGGAAAAATACGGAGATGCGTCCAGCTGGGCCGTCTGGAACACGGATTACGCGGATTCCAAGCCCAGCCGCAATATAAACGATCTGAGCGTATTCGACTCCCCGAATCTGTCCGAATTGAACACTGGCTTCGTGGGGCTGAACCGCTCCGGTAAACCCAAGGACGGCAACGCGGAGAAAAAGCCGGACAAGCCGAAGGATCCGTGGTTCAATTTCCATGCGGGAAGGAACGATTTCAAACTGCGATATGCGCTGCAGGGCACACGGTATTGGGGAAGCTACATAACCGACGCAATCAAGGATTACCAAGAAACCGATTCCGGTGAAGTGGAAAAGACACTCAAAAGTAACCCGGAACGCGTTGATGAGAACCTCAAGGGATTGAGGGAGGAGCTCGAGCTACTCGGTGGCAAGCCTGTATTGGTGGCTCTCGGATACGCCGCCGAGAAAAATCTGAAATGCATGAAGTCGGAAGGGTATGAAGTGGTCAGAATATTGCACCCCGCAGCCTTCATCGGCAAAAAGAAGTATCGCGATAAAGTGCTGAAAGTCTTGGACAACATTCAAAAATAACGAGACATTCAGCTCCGAACCACATCTAACCATCTAATCCGGATGGGCATGAGAGAAAAATGGGGGTTCCCGGAGCGACGCCCGCCGGG
>ENA-ORRO01002941-ORRO01002941.1-human-gut-metagenome-genome-assembly--contig:-NODE-2941-length-10268-cov-2.204543_pt1 | contig 10268 bp, 7 predicted proteins | sample MGYA00242176_ERZ509136 | MGnify/ENA primary metagenome ERZ509136 (study PRJEB26280, sample SAMEA2338644) | human gut metagenome | biome: human gut; feature: human-associated habitat; material: faeces... | reverse complement strand
TAACCATACAATACTCAAGCAAAAGGAGAACCAATGGCACTGATTAAAGAAGAACACTTTGGCATTGCACGCAAAATCGTATCCAACATGACCACAGAGAGCTGGCGGGAGATCCCCCACGCCATCGTGATGTACGAGGCAGATGTAACAGATATTTTGCCGGTAGTCAAAGCGTTGAATGCCAACTGCAAAAGCCGGGAGGAAAAGATCACTCTGAATACCGTGATGATGAAAATCATCTGCGAGGGGTTGAAGGCAGCGCCGTCCATGAACACACACCTGCTGTTTAATCGCCGCCTGGTGCGCGGGTGCCTGAAATATTTTGACCACATTGATGTGTCCATGCCCATGCTGCTGCCGGACGGACAGATGATGACCGTCAACATGCGCGATATGGGCAATAAGACCCTCAGCGAAATGACCGCCGCCATTGTGGACACCGAGCGCCGGGCGCGCAATTCCAACATGGACGAGGTCATGTACGAGGTATCGCTGGACAACACCTTGCAGCGACTGAAACAGGGCAAGGTGGCACAGACGGTGATGCGGCTGATCGGCTCCAAAACCGGCGCCCACAAGGTCACCACGCTCCACGGTGCGGAGAAGAAAAAATATTATTCCATCCCCACCACGGATCGCCTGACCAAGAAAGATATTGAGCAGGGCACCACAACCATCTCCAACATAGGCTCTATTTACAGAGAGCACAAGGGCAGTTGTGCCCTCTTGGAGATCATTCCGCCCCAAACCACGGCCTTTGCCATTGACTCCATCCAAAAGCGTCCTTGCGTAATCACAGATGCCCAGGGCAACGACACCATTGCGGTGCGCCAAATCCTGCCCATCACCATTGCCATGGATCATCGTGCGCTGGATTACAGCGATATCGTCCCCTTTATGCGCAAGCTGGACGAGATCTTTGCCAATGCAGAAGTGCTCAAGCAGTGGAAATAATCCGCCCCCTTCATACACGCCATACCCCCTATGGCGCGTATGCCAAAGCGGCAGCCTTACGGCTGCCGCTCTTTTTTATATTTGGTATTTGGTTTTACTTTTTGCGCAGCTCCACGGTGGCCCGGTAAGTGCCGTAGGCCCAGGTGCCGTCCGCCTTTGCAATGCTGACGGTCACCGGCAGTTGGCGGGTGCCGGTCTTAATGCTCTCGCCCTTCTTGGCAGTCAGATCACAAGAGAGCATCACATTCTTGGCCTTTAGTCCGCGAATGGCGCTTTTCGGTCCGATAATGGTCACCGAGTCGCTGTTCAGCGCTGTTACCTTGGCAGTGTAGCCCGCCGGCACATTGTTCAGCTTAACCCCGGCGGCAGACACATCAATGTCCTTGCTGGTGTAATCCGAGGGCACCACCACCCGTACGGTGACTTTCTCTGTATCGTCCAATACGGTGATTCCCTCCAGCTGGGTGGCGTTAAAGGTAAAGGTGTTTTCCCCTACCCGCAGGTCGGTAAAGTGCACCTCGCCCAGCTCGGCCGCCTTAATATCCGTTCCGGCCAGTACGCCGGCGCGAATGCTGTCTGTACTGTAATAAATCTTGATCTTAGACAGATCCACCGACTCCGGCGCGTCTGTTAAGGTCACATGGGTACTCAACTGCTTCACCTTGAGTACCGGTATGGTCAAGGTCAACTTCTCTGCGCCGTAATTCAGGGAAATGTAGTCCACCTTGTTACCGTACACATCCACGGCCTTTGGCTCAATATTGATGGTGGCAGTCTCCGACAGCTTGTCGTTTAAATTCACATCGGCCACCACCTTGCTGACCCGTGCAACATAGGTCTTGGGGCCGCTAACCACCACATTCGGCTCGTTGAGCAGGCTCTCCCCTGCCACAAAGCCGTCTGCCACATAGTCCTGCGTGTTGTAATTCAGCTTAATTTCCATCTCCTGCTCCTCCGGTACATCAAAGTATCCGGTATACACAGTAGGATAATAGCTCTCAACGGTAAAATCGCCGCTGTCCCCGGCGCTGACACTGATGGGAACCTCGTGGGTGCCGGTGGTGGTCACCGAACTGGTTTGCAGCTTCACATCCAAATCGTCGGCAGAAATATCCTTAGCCAGGTACTTCTTGGCTCGTACGGTCACATTCACCGTCATACTGCTCTCGCCGTAGCACTTAAATCCCAACTCCTCCGTCACCGTGTCGGAAAAGTCGATCTTCAGCGGAACAGAAATATTCTTGGTGGTCTCCGGTGACAAATTCATCGAGGTGGCAACCCAAATGCACACCGCCGCCAGCAGAGAAATAATAATTAAGTTCTTGTCATTATAGATCAGCTTGCGCAAAGAAAAGCGCTTTTTTGGCTTTTGCTGTTCGCTCATTTTTTCATCCTCCTTACCAGACGGGAGATAATTTTATCGTCTGAGGAGGAACCGCTGGGCAGAAATTCCGTTTTCAAAATATCGCGCAGATCGCCGTCAGACACATCGTGGTTCAGCACACCGCCTATAGCAACGGAAATGGCACCGGTTTCCTCGCTGACGATCACCACCACAGCGTCGGACTGCTCCGTCAGACCGATACCCGCACGGTGGCGGGTGCCCAGGGCGGAGGACACACTCTTTTTGGTCAAAGGCAGAATACAACCGGCTGCGTACAGCCGCCCGTCCCGAATCACAAGCGCGCCGTCATGGAGCGGTGATTTGGGGAAAAACACATTCTCAATCAACTGGCGAGAGGCCTTGGCGTGCAGTTCCGTGCCGCTGGCAATAATATCGCCCAGCATCGTCTCGTTCTCAAACACGATGAGGGCGCCCACATGCTGGTCGCTCATATCCGAGCAAGCCTTACAAGTGGCCTCAATACAGTCGCCGATCTCCGCCACATCAATGGCAACTCCCGGGTGAATGATCGTCTTTAGGCTCTTACCGGTGGCGCCTTTACCCACCTGCTCCAAAATATTCCGCAGCTCCGGGCTGAATAAAATAGCCGCCAGCAGCAAAATATTGGAAAAAATGCTCTTAAAGATAAAGCTGGAAGCCTCCATGTGCAGCAAATTAACAATGCCATACATCACCAGCAGCAGCAAGATGCCTTTAGCCAACTGCATCGCCCGCGTTTCACGAATAATGCGAATGCAGCCATAAATGATTACGGCCACAAACAGAATATCCAGTGCGTCGCTAATGCCAAAGGTGGAAAACACGCTGAGTATCTTATTAAAGAAGTCGCCGATGGCACTCATACATTCACATCCTCACTTATACAATTCCTTATACTAATTGTAACATACTTTGAAAGTCAAATAAAGGGTTATTCCCGGAATTTTACAGAATTCAGGAAATATTCACATTCGTTCATCCCGGTAAACACGCCGGGACTGACCCGTACAGTGCCCCGCTTAACCGTACCAAAAAACCGATGGGCGCATGGGGCGCAGTGATACCCGCCACGCACAGCGATCTGCCGGGCAGCCAAATAAGCTGCCGTCTCCTCCGAGGTGCGGTCGTCCACATTAAAGCTGAGCACCGGCACGCCAATATGCTCCGGGGGCGTGTACAACTTTATCCCCGGACAGGCGGCCAACTCCTCATACAACCATCGGGTCAGGCGCATTTCGTACTCGTGTATTTCTGCCCGACCGGTCTTTTCAATAAATCGCACACCGGCACCCAGAGAGAGAATACCCGGGTTGTTCAGTGTCCCTGCCTCCAGCCGATCCGGCAGATCCGGCGGCATTTGCGGGTCAAAGGAGTGGCTGCCTGTACCCCCTTCGGTCAGGCTGTCCGGTGAAATGCCGTCAGCCAGCGCCAGCACACCGGTGCCCATGGTGCCGAACAGACTTTTATGCCCCGGGGCGCACAGCGCAGAAATATGCATTGCCTGCATGTCAATAGGTAGAATGCCTGCGCTTTGGGCGGTGTCTACCACAAAGAGCCAGCCCTTTCGGCGACAGTAGTCGCCAACAAGCCTCAGTGGGTGCACCACCCCAAACACATTGGAAGCATGGAGCATGGCCACCATCGCCGTATTGGGCTGCTCCAGTGCCCGGATATTCTGTAAAAAGCGGTCCGGGTCCGGGTGATACGGCACCTGATCGTAGGTGATACGCCCCTCCCGGGCCAGCTTGTAGATGGGTCGAAACACCGCATTATGCTCCAAGGCGGAGATCAGCACATGATCCCCGGGCTTCAGCAGTCCTTTTAGTGCTGTATTCACTGCAGTCGTGCAATTGTTGGTAAACACAATATTCTGCTCCGGGCAATGAAAAAAGCGGCCCAGGCAGTCCCGCACGGCAAAAATCTTTTCTGCCGTCTGCACAGACTCCCGATAGCCGCCACGCCCACTGTTATACGCATACTTACGATTGGCCCGGTACACCGTCTCCAGCACGGAAAACGGCTTGGGATAGGTGGTGGCCGCATTGTCTAAATAAATCATACCTGCTCCACCCCGGTGATCCGCACCCCATGCTGCCGTAGCAGCGCCAGCGCCTCCCCATCGCCGTCCTCCAGCCGTAACAGATACCCGCATCCGTCCGCCGGGCTGGGGCGCAGCTGCTTGTGCACAAACACACGGTAACCCGCGTTTTTCAGCAGCTTGGCCCCCCTTTGTGCGTTGGTCACAGAGCCAACCTTGATCTCATATATCATCATAAAAACCCCATTTCCTGTCATAGTTTATCCTATGCGGAAATGGGGTTTTCGTTATGTAGGGTTTACTTTTTGATTACTTACGCTTCTTGGCAGCCTTCTCGGCCTTGCGGCGAGCCAGTTCTGCCTCTTCCTCTGCACGCTTCTCAGCTAAGCGAGCTTCCTTCTGCTTGTCTTCCTCAGCAGCGGCAGCCTTTGCTTCATCATACAAAGCGGCAATTTCATCAAAGTGCTTGTAATTCTCTTCCTGTACCAGCAGCTTCTTTGCGTCATTGTAGGGCTTCGCCGCACGGTTAAAGCGTGCAAACTCGTCCTGCAAGGTCTTAGATTCTGCCAATACAGACTTACGCTGTGCCTGTACATTCTTAATTTCAGCACGCAACTCACGAACCTTATCCAAGTCCCTCGCCTTGCGGGCAACTTCCTTGGCCTCAACCAATTCAGCAATACGCGCGTCAAGGTCGTCCTCACGATTGAACAGCTCGGTCAGTGCCTCCATATCCGGAGAAACGAATTCTTTTACGGTGCCGTAATACTTATCGTGTGCCTTCTTGGCAGAAATCTTTTTCTTAGCAATTTCAATAGAGAAACTACGGATTTCTTTCTCATCTTCCGTATCCTTCGGCATAGCCTTCGCAGCAGCCAGCTCCCGACGCAGCTCTGCCAAATCAGCAGACTTAATGCCGTCCAGACCCAGCGCATATACCTTAGAATACTCCGCAACCTGATGCTGCGTTACAGGCAGGCCGAACTTATCCAGCTCTTTGCAGACGAACTGAGAAATCTCAATTTCCTCATTGTATTCCAAATCAGCACGATACTGCTTTTTGGCAGCCTTACGCTCTGCCTTATCGCTGATATTGCGATAGCTGCTCTTATCTACGGTCTTAGGTGTAGCAACAGCCATTTCACGGGCGTTGTTTACCATATCAATGGCTTCAACAATCTGGTGATTATTCAGCGCCTTGTTGCCAAAGTCCTCAAACAGAGAACGCACCTGCAACACGCGGATTACGCTCTTTTGCTTTTTCTCATTAAAATCATAGAAGAAGTAAGGCGCCATATTCAGAAATGCACCCACGGCAGCCATAATAATCAGCACGCTCATCAGCTTGTACAGCAAGTCCGGGTCGCCGTTGTTTACATCCAAAATATCAAAGGAGTTTTTGTAGCCGTTGCCCTCATACACGCCGTATCTCTGATACACAGCAGGCAGAACGGCAGAGGTCAGCAACGTTACGATATTACCAATGGTCAGCACGGTTGCAAACATACCGTCAATACGCTCACCGGAACGATACTGCTGATAGTCACGAATATCTGCCTGAATAGCAGGTGTGGTAATCTGTTCAAATGCACCAACCAACCAGTTAAAGTACACGCAGATAAACAGCCACCAAATGCTGCGCATATTGATAATCATAGAAAGAATACAAACAATGTTTGCAAAGTTTACGGCAATCAGTACCTTCTTCTTGCCCCACTTGCGAATACAAATGGGGGCCAATAACATACCCCACAAAGAAGCGTTACCGGTCAAGGTTTGAATCAAGGCGAATGTACCGCCGCTGCAGGTATGACCGTAGTTATAAGACCAGGTCAAAATATTGCCGTATGCACTCTCCAGGAAGCCAATCCATCCGGCCAAAGCAATAATCCAGAAATACTTATTCTTGGCAACTGCCTTAAAGGAGTCAATAAAGCTAATCTGAATGGTATGGGTCTTAGCCTGTACGATTTTTTCCTGTGTGTTGGCATAAACCATAATGGTCAGCACCATACCGAGAACGGCAAACACCGGGTAAGAAATCCGATACACACGAATATCATACAAGTCGTTGTTGGTGGCAAACTGCGCAACCAACGGCAGCACGATATTGATGATAGACGGTGCTAAGGAATACACAACGCTCTTGATTGCCAAAACATCCGTTCTCTCCTGCGTATTGGGAGAAAGCACGTGAATCAAGTTGGTATATGCATCCTGGAAGAAGTTAAAGAAGAACTGCAGCAACAAGTTAAAGATCAATACCATGACGCACTTAGCTATGTAGCCGCCCTCGTACCCCATAATCTTACCGGAGAATAAGGAATACATAGAATCATACGGGAACCACACATACGCCAAGGAAATCACGGCGGTAGGAATACCCATAGAAATCAGGTAGGGACGATATTTACCGCCCTTACCGCGTGTATTATCTACCATGTTGGCACGCACCGCCGTCAGCGGAATGTTTGCCAAGGTAGAAATCAGGTAAAGCACATACATATCCATAGGTGCAACGCCGATTGCGCCGCCTACGATCATATTTGTGGTAGAGACGACTAGCGCAGCGCCCATAGAAATCAAGAAGTATGCGCCGATACCGCCTACGGAATAAGCAGCCACCTCTTTGAAAGACATATACTTGCCTTTCGGCGGTTCTGTCCAGTAGTACTTAATGTTGTCGATGAGGCCTGTGGCTTTTGCTTTCAGGCCGGTTTGTTCTGCCATTGGATCTCCCCCTGTGTCATATTTCTGCAATATTATAACAAATCAGTTTATCAATTACAACCAAAAAAGAAATTTGTCCGCAGAAATTTTCTGTGCAACTTGTAAAGCCCAAAATATTTTTAGACAGTTTTCTATGTTTTTGTCTATTATTTTCAAAAATGTGCAGAATTCATAGACAAATGATACAAAAAAACCGCCGAAAGTTTTTCGGCGGTTCCAAAGCGGCGGTGTCGGGTTACGCATCACTTCACTTGATTGTTCATTTGTCCCTTTACAGAGTAAAGGCGGCGGTCTTACCGCTGTACAAGACGGCAGTTAGGGTGTTGCCCTCCAGAGTAAAGTACGCACAAGAGCGCAGGGCGGCATAGGGGTTCTTTTTCATCTTCACTGCCGGCGCCTTTTCATTATCCGAGTAGGTAAAACCCTTTTGCAGTCCGCCGGTTTGCAGTTCCTTATCCGTCATGGCAAAGCAGGTCAGCCCCTCCCCTTTGCGCACAGACAGCTCCGTTGCCACATCAAAGTTATACACCGTGTCGCCCAGGGCACAACGGGTAAAGTACCAGGGATTACCGGCAGCGTCCTTGCCGACGATATGCCCGGCATCCACCCCGCCCTGTTGCAGCAGGAACTCAAACATACCGCTGATGGCAGCACTCATGCCCTTGCCTTGCAAAATGGCGGTGGAGGCGTCGGTTACACTGTCATCATAAGTCGTATGGGTTGCCACATAGTGGTACACATTGAGGAGATACACATTATGGCTCACCGTGCCCTTGCCGCAGGCTTTCAGAATGGTATGGACCTTTTGGGAAAAGGCGCCCACCAGCCGGCGATGCGTATCCGCATTGTTTCTATATTTGATGGTCACACCGGAATTGTCGCTGTTCACCGAAACAGTATCTACCAGCGCCATCAACGGAAAGCCGGTGTACAGCAGCCGGTTCACATCGTCCATCATATCCGTATTCACCCGCACGGCCACACCGCCCTCTGCAATGGCTTTGGCGATCTTCTCATACGCCCGCACGGCACTGGGGTCCGTCTGCGCATAATGGCTGTCATACGTATAGGATAGGGTGTAGGCGGCAGGCGCAGCCGTGGTCGTCTCCTCCTTGCCATCCTTCGAGCAGGCAGAGAACAGTCCCACCGTCAGTACCAGTGCCAGCAGTACAGAAATCGTCTTTTTCATAAAACACCTCAACGCAATTGAGCAAACAAATGCTCCGTATTTGCAAAAAAAGTTTGGTAAGCCCGGCAATAATCCGTGCCCACGCGGTTGCGCTTGCAGCCGCCGCCCCGACAAAGCGTGAACCAGCGGCAGGTCTTGCACGCCGGGGGCAACTGAAAAGAATTCTTTAAGAATTCCACCATCTTTTCACTATGGAAAAAGCCGTCAAAATCCCCGGCACAGATATTGCCCAGGTACCAATCATCGGTACAGTAAAAGTCACAGGGGTAGGTACTGCCATCCGCCTCCACCACAAACTGGGTAGCGCAGGTGCCGTTCATACCGCACTGCTCTGCATTCTGCCCCCGAGCCAGCAGCAAGTAATTGTCAAACATACGCACGGACACCGGGTTACCCCGCAGGGCATCGTTGGCATACAGTTTGAACCCCTGCTGCAAAAAGGCGGCGTAGTCGTCATCGGTCATAAACAGATCCTCCGGCGCATCCATGGCAAAGGGGCGCAGGCAGGGTATGTACTGCAAGTGGCGCAGCCCCTGCTGCTTAAAGAAGCGATAGGACGATCGCACATGGGTAGCGCCGTAAGCGGTGAGCACCGAGAGAATATTAAAAGGCACCCTGCGCCGGGTCAGCAGCTGCACACCGCGAAACACATCATCAAAGGAGCTGCGTCCGTCCGGGTACACCCGGTAACGGTTGCCCTCCCGGTCGCCGTCCAGAGACACGCCCACCAAGCAGCCATATTCCAAAAACAGGTCGCACCATTCGTCGTCCAGCAAAGTACCGTTGGTCTGCACGCAGAACTGGACGGTCACGCCGGGGCGCTGCCGTTCCTTGCAAGAGGAGAAGAAAAAGCGAAAAAATTCTTTCCCCGCCAGCAGCGGTTCCCCACCCTGAAAGGTAAAATATACCGGTCCGTCCTCGGCAAAAGCCAGGGCCTTGTCCATCACCTGCAAGGCGGTGTCCCGGGTCATATAGCCCTTGTTCTCCGTCTGCCGGGTAGCAGCCAGGTCGTGGTAAAAGCAGTATTCACACCGCAGATTGCAGTTGCCGGAAGCCGGCTTGAGCATTACTGAAATGGGCATAAGCGCCTCCGTTAGCGTACTTGAATTTGGGACAGCACCTGCCCCACCTTTTGGTGCAGCACCAGGTCTGCCAGCTTGTCCGCCGGGGTAGGATCCCGGTTAATGAGCACAAAATGATCCCCCTGAAAGTAGCGGATAAAGCCCGCCGCCGGGTACACAGAAAGAGATGTACCCGCCACGATCAGACAGTCCGCCCGGGCAATGGCATGTACGGCACCCTCTACAGTCTGTTGGTCAAGTCCTTCCTCATACAGCACCACATCCGGCTTGATCCCGCCGCCGCAGCCGCACTTCGGCACGCCCTTCATCTTCAAAATATCATCCAATCCGTAAAACCTGCCGCAGCGCGTACAATGGTTGCGGAGCACCGATCCGTGCAGCTCCAGCACCTCTTTGCTGCCTGCTGCCTGGTGCAGCCCGTCGATATTCTGGGTAATGACCGCTTTCAGCTTTCCTTCCTGCTCCAGCTTCGCCAGCGCCAGATGCGCCCGGTTCGGCTTTGCATTCGGGAACAGCATCTTATTGCGGTAAAACCGGTAAAATTCCTCTGGCTTTCTCATATAAAAGCTGTGGCTTAAAATCGTTTCCGGCGGATAGTCATACTCCTGATGGTACAGCCCGTCCGTGCTTCTAAAATCCGGGATATTGCTCTCGGTCGAAACACCCGCCCCGCCAAAAAATACAATATAATTTGACTCATTAATCCATTTTTTTAATGTGTCTGTCTCTCCCATCTGACGCACTCTCCTCTCCTTTTTCTGAAAACATAAAAGCGGTTGCTATTAGTTTACATAAAATCAGCACATTCTCTATCCTATACAATTACAGCACGCACTCTACACGATCTCATCCAGATACACGCCGTTCACCGTATCCACCTGTGCCAGAATC